>Ga0065711_1001470_pt1 | contig 43001 bp, 24 predicted proteins | sample Hoacrofraction12_FD_59098 | JGI IMG/M metagenome (GOLD analysis project Ga0065711, IMG submission 59098) | Hoatzin crop microbial communities from Cojedes, Venezuela - Epithelial fraction 12 v2 (version 2) | ecosystem: Host-associated > Birds > Digestive system > Esophagus > Crop | place... | reverse complement strand
CCTGCCTGGACAAGGTCCTGTGCAGCCTGCTGTAGCTGACCCTGCTTCGGCAGGGGGGTTGGACTAGATGACCCACAGAGGTCCCTTCCAACCCCTACTGTTCTGTGATTCTGTGATTCTGTGATCATAGAATCATAGAATCGTAGGTTGGAAAAAACCTCTAAAACCAGCAAGTCCAACCATCCACCCAACACCACCGTGCCTACTAAACCATATCCCGAAGTGCCATATCTACACGTTTTTTAAGCACCTCCAGGGATGGTGACTCAACCACCTCCCTGGGCAACCTATTCCAATACCTGATTACTCTTTCACTAAAGAAAGTTTTCCCTAATATCCAATCTATACCTCCCCTGGCACAACTTGATGCCAATGCCTCTTGTCCTGTCGCTAGTTACCTGGGAGAAGAGACCAACACCTGCCTCACTACAACCTCCTTTCAGGTAGTCGTAGAGATCAATAAGGTCCCCCCTCAGCCTCCTCTTCTCCAGACTAAACAGCCCCAGTTCCCTCAGCTGCTCCTCGTAAGACTTGTTCTCCAGACCCTTCACCAGCCTCGTTGCCCTTCTCTGGGCACACTCTAGCACCTCAATGTCTTTCTTGTAGTGAGGGGCCCAAAACCGAACACAGTACTCAAGCTGCAGCCTCCCCTGTGCCAAGTACAGTGGCACAATATAAAGCTTTCCATAGTGATAAACAGCTGAGGAAAAGAAGGGTGACATATCAGGACAAAATCTCAATAAACAAGAGATCAGCATGGGTTTGGTTTAAGGTACACTACAGAAGCAGCAGGCACAAGCTAGCCATTTGTCTGGATTTGTTAATGTAAGCGGTTAATGTGAGCTGTTCTTAAAACCGGAGCTCAATAGGGGAAAAGAGAAGAGTGTTGAGATAGCTAGCTGAAGGGCAACATCCCTGCGGGGTTCTGCACAGACTTGGCATGACATGCAAGGCTTCAAAGGGAAAGGCAGCTACATCTAAGGGGGGCTTCTACCTCAGATTCCTTGCCTACCTTAACAGGGCAGCAAGAGAATGGTGGCAGTGACAAAAAAAATGAGAAATTCTCCAGCCTTTAGACCATGGAGGTCTGCAGAGTCACAACAGCCTTCACTTAAGGGGGTGGTGGAGGACCAAGCTTCAGGCATACTAAAGAGAGCAAGCACCAGGGATTAGCATTGATTTGACTGGAAGTTGGTGGCTCTACCCCTTGGTGACTGGAAACACTTCACTTTTAGACAATACAACCTGGTGAAAAAAAGAGACAAAATGTCAGGGAAAGGAATTGGCTTGAATTTCGGCATAAACTTAAGCTTAGGCCAGTACTACAAATTCTGTTGATGTGCTCAACTTGTAGATTAATACAGACTAAGCCCACTGAACTTAAAAAAAAACACCCACATTTCAAGAGTCACACTCCTTGCAAGATCGTAAGAGAAGACAATGTCAGCATATCTCTGTGAGACAGCCTGCACCTGGCAGATTCATGTTCTTGGCTAAGAAGCTTTATTTCCTTGATGCACAGGGTTGAATCTGGTATCCTTCAGATCAGTGATTGCGGAGATATCCGCAGCTCATCAAGGCAATGGGTGAGGGAGAACGGCATCCTTATTGATAACATTCAACAGGCAACCTGCAGATTTTGAAAACTCTGGACAAAGCCATTTATGAAAAGATGCACAATGCCAGATTTTGCGCTTTACTGACTGGAGTTGAGTTTTAACCCTGCCACTTGTCTGTGCAGCTTCTGATGCAGTTGATATAAGCTGGGCACATGTACTCTAAGGCTCAGGTTTTTTTCCTTAGAGTCTAAATTTAACACTGCAGACCCTGAGGATAAAACCAGTTGAGCCCTTTGGAGGGAAAACGTTCATCCTCTTTATCAGAGTGGCTTTCCCGGTGGCTTTCACTTCAGCAAGAAGAGTGTCTGGGATAATTGCTCTTTCCACAGAGGATCAATACTGTGTAATTAATCAAGATGAAATCATTCTTTGCACTTCTCCAGGTTTCATCCTTGAGACATATTCTCAGATTCAGCGGCTCCTGGAGATAGCAATGGTCTCTTGCTGCAGTACCCCAAAACACCCTGGGGGTAAAAACATCACAATCCAGCTGTCCAGAGCCTAGCCTGACGTATCTTAATAGAAGAAAAGAGACAAGAAGGCCCAGATGCCTCTTTATTAGGACCGTCCTCTCTGCAGAGACAACAAGCCCTCAAAATCTACTACAGTCAGTGTAACATTTGCATCAAAGGACCTTTTTTCCCCTCCCAGGAAACATGCCACCAAACTCGCAGTGATTACAAAGCAGAAGCATGCACTGTAGAAATACACCTAGCAGAACCCCAGGTCACAGAGAGAATAATTCAGCTAACATTTCTGCAGTTTGCAGAGTTTGCTTAGCCGAGATTGATCACACGCATCTCAGATCTCTGTTTAATTTCTGTTACAGGGTGAGCATATTTTTAATCCACTGCCTGGTATGAAACAGCATAGGAAGTCATTTTGAAAACACACTTTCTAGGAAGAATCAAAACATGAAAATTTAATATTAAAGTCGTTTTCCTCTCTGGCAGGTCAGATTTTTTTTTCCCAAATCTCAAAATGCCACAGGGGAAAAACAAATGAAAAGACTATTGAATCAGCTCTAATGGATTTAAGAAAAAATGAAATATTTCAAGCAGTTCATTTGACCTGGAAACATTACCCTTTTAATATATATACTTCTGTGTTTCATCCTAATTTGGGCTAAAAAGGCTGGAATTTGTCACAGTCAAATTTCAATCATCTCCACTTACATTTAAGATTCTTCTTGCCTGTCAGGTCCTCTATCCCTCTCTACCAAGCATATTCAAGACAAAATGCCTCCTAAAAGGATTGCTGGCCATTCTGGCATCACTGAAATTAAGCAGCTAGTGAAGACAATTATAAATAATACATACAGTTTTGTTTATTACAGAAAGATATTAGAAGAATGACTGGAATTTTCCATTGGTTTGGGTAAGCAATCAAGACGTTTTAGTAGACCTGAGCTGAGAAACAGCATAGGCTTAAATGATTGTGCCTTGATTCAGTTTACATTAAAGGGAAGAATAAACAAAATTAAGGTTGGGACTAATGTTCTTCATTTCAAAGGGGCAAGTTCTGGTGGACTAAGTGCTCTGAACGCCTTAGCCACGGAAGTCAACATGCTGCTTGTCTCTGGGCCTTGGATGGGGAACAGGCCAGAGGATTCTTCGAATCACTGGTGCTAATAAGATCTCAAAGCTGTATTCCTAGCAGGTGAGAAAAAAAGAAGCATCTATGGACCTGCTGGATAAAGAGCCACTTCTAGAACCTTTAGCTCAAACTCTAATAAGAGTAATGATATTGAACAGAAGGGCAACGGGAAGGTAGATTATGGGAATGAGGTTTAACTACAATGGAAACAAGAGCAAAAAATCTAAGATCTTAATCACCTCCAGTTGGGAGGACCTGGATAATCTCGTTCAGAATTCAGATGGAATTGGCTCATGAAGCTACAGGAACAGTCGCAGGTATTCATGACAAGCCCATCAACCCATGGGACTGAAAAATAGCAAATGCAGTCCCTACAGTTAAAAGGGAGAATAAAAAAGATCTGACAATTACAAGTTAGTCTAACCTCAAACATCTGAAGGCTTTGGAACAAATTTTGAAAGAAAGAAGCAATTTAAGTCATGGAGATAAACTGGGAATGGACTAAAAAAATTACCAAAGGGTTTGGGTTTGATAATGGTACGTTGTTTTAGACTAACTTGATAGGATTTTAAAAAGATTAATGATTTTATAGACAAAGGAAATATGGTAGGTATAATTTATCTGGGCTTCAGCAAAGCATTTAATAAGGTGCCAGATGGGAGATCATTTCTTAAACTAGAGAAAATAAGGATGCACAGAGGAGCTGTTGAGTGGGAGCCTGCTGAAAGGAAGACAATCACTGCCAGCACTGCAAAGAGAACTGTTGGGCTGAAGGACAGACAGGAACCAAGTTTCTCCAGGATCAACTTTGGGATTTTTCTTCTTTCTCTGTCTCCTGATGGCCAGGATATTAACAGGGAGAGTGCTTACTTTTGGGACCCTCAGTGGGACACTAATGATTGTCCATAGCTAAAAAATAGCACTAATATAAAAGAGGATCAGGGTAGCAGACAGAAAGAACAGATGCATTTGAGGAACAGAGTAAAATAAAAGCCATTCAGTAATATGCAACTTAAGCTCATGCATTGATGGACTGATACCATAGCTGCTGTAGAATGAGCTCTCATCAGCTGAAAATGACTGAGATGCAGGTAAGCTGGTAAAGCAGCTGATGAGACCATGAATGACTTTAAGCTGCCAATGGGACCCTCCCCTGCAAAGGCAAAATCCAGCCCATGGCAGGTAAGATTGTCCCAGTAGGAACACGGAAGTACTAAGATAACTGTATGAAGTGGTGCTGCAACAAGATCTGAAATACTGTGTACTCCTCTGGCTACCCACATTCAAAAACCACAAGTTCAAACTGAAATCGATGCAGAAAATGCTGCTAAGATGCTTGGGAAACAGGTAGTTAGTCTTACTCGAGAAGCTAGAGCTTGGCATATTCAGCCAGCAAAAGGAAGTCTGAATGCCTACAGAACTGCCCTCTGTGGATGTACAGCATGTGAATACCTGTTGTAGGAGAAAAAGGATGTCAAGCTGAGCCATCCTCTGGGCAAGAACAACTGGATAGAAACTGGCCTCCCATAAATTTAAAAAATTTATAAATTAAAAAGACTAGAAAAAAAGGTTTCTAACCCAGTAACCTCATACCAAATGGAAGAACACGACCAACACATAAAAATGATGGCTCCTTTCAGTGACAGAGATTGGTCCTCATATGATAGAGTTTATATGACACGGTGCCTGTGTAGCAAAGTGATTCCTAACCCTCTGCCAGACTGACCTTCCTGTTTCCAGCTATGTTTTGAAACAGAAGTTTTTCCCCCTCACCCAGAAAAGGATTACAGCTCTGCATATACACAGTCATACAAATTATAATGTACAGACGATTTTCCTTGTGATTGAGAAAAGAGCAGCAGGAATTCATCTAGCCAGTGCAGGACAAGGTCACTGTGAAGGACAGAGAAAAGATTGCAGAGATGGCAGTGTTGGGGGACTTTGGCTGAAGTGGTGTTTACTATTATTATTATCTCTGCTCATGAGCCCTTGCCCCTGCAACGAGGAAAATGCAACTTACGGATGGTCCTATGAAAGGCTGTTAAAAAAAACCCTTTATTAATGACATTCTTGTCCCTTTAAAGCAGGAATAGCTTGGTTTTTCAGATGCTAGAAATTAAACAGCCTGAAATGCAGGCGGGGATGACAATTGGTGTCATGAATATTGGAAGCGTTCATAAAATACATTGGTTAGATGGCTGGAGGAGAAAATAGGTGTAGTAGAGAAGTGACAAAACAGCTTGGAAACAATCCTGCTATTAGCAGGGAGGAAAGAAGAGGTAATAAAATTGGGAAGCCAATTAGGCAGGAAAAGGGCACAAAAATGCTATGGGAGAAGGAAAGGATAAGCAGAAAAAAAAACCCACTACAGCAGCGACACTACAGCAATATCCATGGTAATTCTGCCATGAAATACCTAATCAACTCCCATGGATGTTCTTAGGGAACCTGAGAGGTACCTGCCAGAGGTGAAGGGAGTCAGAGGAGGCTTCCCAGTAACTCAGCTGTGCCTTTTCTCCCCCCAGGTGATTTCAGCTGAGATGTCAGGCTGGTGGCTGAATAACAGATATGAATCCACTTCTGCTGGTGCTACTCCAGGGCAACCACCTTTAGCAGAGGGACAGGACAGGTAGCTAGGGAGGAAGAGAGAGAGAAACTGAGACAGATGTTTCAACTCTGGAGCAACATACCCGAGAGGATACCCAGGAGAACTTCTGATAAACACACCAGGACTCGGGGCACTGGAGCATTGCCATGAGAGCAAGGGAGAAAAAGGATTTCGGAAGATCCACAGAGGGTGAGGTAAACAAGCAGTCAGCTGTGACAGAAAGCCGAAGCAATGAAGACGCATAATAATATATAATGCTATTTCAAAACAACAGATGGGAATAGGGAATTGATAGTGAAGCGATTAATACTAGCAATGAAAGAACTAAACACCTTTAAAATGCACAATATTTAATAACAGTCAAGCCAAGACTCACAGCAATTTATAAATTAACAAGGAATAACATATACAGTGGCAAAAAGGGAGAAAGAGCAAAATGAACCCAAATACATGCCAAGTGCCTGCTGACAGAAAGGCTTCGAGGGGTAAGGAAGGAGTAAGATTGAGCCTTGGGGTGAGACTTGTAGGTGCAACATGAGAGCTGTGTCTCCCAACATGGTCAGCAGCTGGGAAGTCCCTGTAACAGCATGGGAAAGAATGGGCAGCCTTCACTGCTGCCCCAGTTGCACCCAGCCTCCACCAGCAGCTGTGGCTGCCCCAGACCTGCAATGCAGCCCCAAACGTCAGGCTGGTGTTAGCTATGTGGGACCTGCTCTGTGCTGGAGCATTGCCAGTCCACTCCTCTGAGCTCTGTCTCTGCTGGAGCTTGGTGGGGATGCTCAGGTCTGAGTCACAACCTCGGAAGACTGACATCCCACACTTGCCCCAGCAAAACAGCGTGCTCCAGGGCCAGGGCCCCACAGGCCAAGTGGTTTTGGTTTCTGATGCTGATCCTTTAAAAAGTAGTTTCTTATAGGGGCTTTGGAGTTCACAGTTTTCACTCCTCCATAGGTCTCTAGTATTCATTTCTCCTCCACTGCAAGTTTTAGACTAAATTCATACTCAATTTCCAGTAGCTAGTGTTGACATTATAAACTGCATGTACAAACTCACTGATTCCATACACAAATTAACCCATGGGTGTGCAGCTTTATACAACTCCATGCTTATTAACACAATCCATATAACTATTAGGGAGCTGACTGAAGGAAAGTAGCTATGAAAGCAAGAAAGAGAGAGGGCTGGAGTTGTGCATTTTTGCTCAGCTCCTGGTGAAGCTGTGGGTGTATCATGCGTTTTTGTGAACTCCTTTTTGAAAACTTGGCTATGCAAAATCCTGAGCCCAATTTTCAGCTGACGTTGAACAGAGAAACAGAGGTAAAGATGCAGAAGATTAGAGGTGATACATATTGACAGCATCTTATTAGAAAGCCTAAGGATAAAGAGTGCTCATCACAAGCAAATTAAGGATTTGAAGTTCCCATTTCTCAGCTGAGCTACAGCAACTGCCCTTGTATTTCCCAGGCACTTCTAAATGCAAAGAACAAGATTATCATAAACCACCAATGCCAGCTAGTGCAACTTCTAATTGGTTGAGTTATGCCTGGACTGGGACTCCTGGGGACCAGGAGGCTCAACTGAGGTGTTTCCCAGCAGTATAGGGGAAAGACAGGTTTCGCCAGATTTGTTCTGGTTTTCTTTTTTTTGTTTGTTTCCCGTTAGATAGTAAATTCTTCATCAGGTTGCCAAGATTTTCAACATGACAAGAGTTATTTTGTGTGGTTTTGCTTGTCGGATATGCTTTTAAATTGCTGTAATGGAACCATTTGAGAAAACAATAGGGAGAAATTAAAAATATGTATTTAAAAAAGAATTAAAAATGAAAGGAACAGATGTGTACCATGCATGACATATGAACTTTCAAATGCAAAGGAAATGCATATATTACAATAAATGGCTAAGTAGTACATATATATCAGCATTTTCCATTCTTTTTTTTCTTTAGACACACATTCTAGATATACATAAATTATTTTTCCTTTTGTTTTATCCCTTTTTTAAAATCAGAATATTCAAACATCCTCTTTAAGAAGCAGGAGAGGATGAAAGATTGCATTTGGCAGGTCTCTTTTGTGCTATAATTTGTTTCTTTGTGGAAATGCAGCAAAGGGTGACTTTTATTATGTGTTAGGTAAGAATTTGCACAGAGCAACTTCCAGCTGTTGACCATGCGATTAGGCCGTTAAAGTGCAAAAATCGCTGTTTACAAATACCCATAATTACTATAATTTTCATGCAAAAATCTATGCTCACCTAAAATCAGACCGCATGCCAGTTCTTTCCTGGCCAAAATGACTATTTCTTTCTGTCTTGAAGTCTCAGTCACATATTGAAAAAATATCTGCAGAATAGAATATATTTTGACTGCAGAAATAGATTTTGCATGAATAGACTCCTGAGGCATCCAACAGTTTCAATAATGTTTTCTATTCCAGGGGAGAAAAAAATATTTTCCTTGATAGCATTTATTTTATATTCACTGCACTGGAATTACTTTTTCAAAATTCTGCCAGCGAAGACTTATCGTATGTGGGTGCCATTGCTGTAACATAAAGATAAGGATGGAGGCTTATTCCACTCATAAGCTCATGAGTCTGTAAATTGGAACTATCCTTCATAGTACAATGCTTTTTACCAGTCCAAATATTTTTCTTAAAGCCAAGACAGGAGTTTTTTCTTGGAAGTATTTTCCTTCAGTGACTTAAGGAAGCATATTCATGGACTACTTATGAAAGGAGACACAAACAACGTGGCACCGCTGGTTTCTCTGAGTGAGGTAAGAGTCCACATTATTCCAGCAGCTTCAGAATCAGTCATTGGAGCAGCTGCCCTAAGCAGGAAGAATGTCGTCTGGGGAACAGGAGATAAGGTAAGATAGAAGCAAGGACCTCAGAGGACAGAGCCGCATCCTAATTTGATGACCTAGGTGCAAATAAATGGCTCCACTTATTTCAAAACTGGGACAGGCGACATATCTGGATCTGAATTTGGATTAAATAGTCAGGAACATTCAGGCCTGTGATTTTGTTGCTGGCCAAATGACTATGATTATTACAATCAAACGTGACAATACAATGACATTTTACCTGGGGGCAGGCACACAGGTGAGATTAAAATGAGAACTGACTCGAACCTTCACCAGGAAATTGAATCTAACCCTTTTTGAAGTTAAACATTTTGATATAAAATATTTCATCGTAAGGCTGACCTGCATAAAACGACTGAATTCCTGGTGTACTGTGAATGCTTTGTGTGCTACAGTTAAATAGTTCCAGAGATGGGAACCAGATTAACTTTGAAATTTCCATCCTCCCCTCACAGACAGCAGTTCAGCTCCTCTTGTGGCAGCAGAAGTTTGCTGGCAGCCCGCGGTTTTTTGATCATGTTCCTGTCTAGATCTACTAGGAGCAGAAATAATGATACAGTGGTAAGAGCCCTAGCATTTGGCCAGTGCTCCATCTCTCTCCATTGCCATTAGTGATGAGGCTCGAACAATAGCAATCGCACTGGGGAATTGAAGGGAAGAAAAGGCTGGTGATGTCAAGACCCGTCTGGTTCTCTTCAAGCCATTGTGCGGCTCATTGGAATATTAAACCTTTCCTACATTATGGGCTAAATTATGGGCTTCTCAGAAGTCTTTGCCCAGAGAGGGACAACGTGTTGTTCCACAGATTTCCGGCCATAAAGGAACTGCAAGTTGTCCAGTCTGATCTCCCCTTTCAAAGTTAAGAAGCTGCTATGTTCCATCTGCGCACCCCTGTGTTAGCCCAAAGATGTTAGATAGACAAAAACACCTTTTTGGAGACTTAATGGTGGCAGAGCGTGGGAGACACCAACATGCCACCAGTGCACAAAGCCTCTGCAGCTGCTGGGGCAGCTGTGCCCGGGCTTCAGCTGTGGATGCAACAGGCTGCGATAGAGGATGAGAAAATCCAAACTGCCCAGCTTGATAGTCTGTCCTGGAAGGAAATGTCCTCCTGATGAGTCTGATCAACCCAGGTTGAGCTCTCTTAAAACTGAACTGGGGGTATACTCAAACCCCCCTCCAGTCAGTTCTTGCACCAGCTCACCCAGTGTGTCCCTATGTCCACAGCGTCGCAGCCTGCATTTTGAGGCAGAGCAAAGGTGTTCCCTTCTCAGTCCTGTAACATGCTGCCTTGTATGGTTCAGCCCTTGTTTGGCTCTACAACAGACAGCGACTGGCCCCCAGGACGACTTGCTTGACACAGCAGCATTTTCCTTTCTCAAAGACCTGCCATTAAACCATGCATTTTTTATCCCTCTTTCTGAAAGTTGTATTGGTGTTCCTACAGGCCTCGATGCAGAATAAAGTCTTGTTGTTGTAGTTCTGGACCACCAAACCACCAGATCTGCCCCAAAGAGCTTACAGCGGACATATGAGATGGAGGGAAGAGATGGTAAAGCAGCAGGGGAAGCCCAAGGTCACCACGAGATGATAATGATAAATGTAATAAGCAGCAGTAACCACACACAAGCTATCATGCCGCTGCCCTTTGATAGCTCACATTTGAACCCTTGGGCTTTGCTAATTGTAATGACACAGTAAGAACTAAAAGGGGAAATTACCCACAAAAAAAAAGGCTGTTAACCACTTCGTCTCTACAGCCACACTGCCTAGTTCAGGCTTTGCTCTAATTGTTCAGTAGAGGCTCCATTAAATTCAGTGGAAAGTCGGGGCATCCCTGGTGGATTATGCTGTAGCAAAGTAGTTTAAATTTAATCTAGGGTCGGATTTAACACATTTGAAAGAGAGCAAATTCACTGTTAAGTCCAGTCAATACTTCAAGCTGATGGTTCTTACTCTGGCACTGCACTTTTATATTCTGACAGAAGGCAGAAATTATGCCCATGATCATCCCATCATTACTGGCTCCTGTCAGTTTTTTCGAAACACGAAAGAAAGCCAGATGCCCTGTGCTCAAAGAATAGGCATGGGATTTTGGTGCTTCTTTGAAAATCCCATGTATGTTCAGCAAAAGGTAGAAAAACACACCAGAAACACAATTTGTGGAATATTACATTTGAACGTAGAGTTGGAAGAGCTGTTCCCTGGCATCAATGACCAGCTCCAAAACACTAACTGGTGATTCAATAAATAAACCATTTCAGCTCCGTCTTCAGAATACTTTTTTCTTCCACTACCCTAACTGGGAGGCCATTTCTGAACCTTACTGCTCTGCTGTTTAGTTAACACACACCCAATTTCCAGCCTGAATCAGTGCAAGGCCAATTTATGCCCATGTACTCTTGTGTGAATTTTGCCTTTTTGCTATCACAGGTCTCCATCTTTCCTGGTGCTGAGCCCCCATCACCTTTATGGATGAATGCCACCTGTGTGAACACACAGCAATACAGAAACAGCCTTCCCTATAACGCTGACCAGCAGAAGAGATGTAAGGGAGCAAGCAGAAAGTGGTGGGGACTGGGCAGAAGTTGGGAAGGGTCTGTGGGCTTCCTTGGGGAGGCAAATCTTGGACAGAGTGGGAATGGGTCCATGAATTTCTCTCTTTCTCCTTCAAGACTTCTGCTCCCAGAACCAGCTGGGGAATTTTGCTTCTTCGTGCCCTCAACCCACTTGCACCCTGCCTTTGCAGCAGCCCCAAGAGCTGGTGCGTGGCCGGAGCCATTGTTCCTGCTGCAAGTCAGTCACTGCCTCCTCAGGCAAGGACGCAGCCCATCGCCCTAGGCCTGTGCCTCAAGATTGCTCAGGCTCCTGCCATCTGCTTCTGTTTTTCCAGACAAATAAGCTATGTTTTTGAGTTTCCCATAATAGGAGAGGCTGCCCCTCCGGACATTCTGGCAAATCTTCTCTCCTCTGGTTCCAACTGCAGATTGCTTCTCCTTACACATATTTCTGAGAGCTTCTCCATGCCCTGAGCAGGCACATGCTTGATACGCCCTGAAACCACCTTTGTTTTCTCACCAGCCCCACCACACTGGTGAGCTGTGCCGGGTGTGGGCAGGCGCATCCCCTTTGCCCGTGCTCTGAGCTGCACTCACTCTGATCCAGAAGCTGTTTGACAGCGTGAGTGTTATATTATTCCTGAATTAACACGCTCTGCCTCCCAGAGGGCCTTATTAGCTCAGGCACAAACCTCACTAACATGGCTGTATGGTTTCTGTCCCAGAGAAGGTTCATATCTGGCCAGTCTGCAGTATCTATCCATCTGCCTCCTCCATATAGATACAGCATAGTACTCCTGTGATTAGACAGGATACCTTGTCTCTTGCCTTTTCAATGCTCTCCAGCTGATTATTTTCATCTTATAGAAAAAGTGGATACTATCAGAGCCTGCAGTGTATGACCTTGTACTGTGTAGGCATGTACTACACACCAGCACACAACTCGACTCCACCTTAATGTTTGGTTCTACCTACATATCGCTCTTTCAGCAGCTACACAGTTAGCCAGACAAGAAGGTGGGTTTTTTTACAGAAAACACCACCATTCATGTAAAGCTATCCCCAAAAACCAGCTCAGAACTTCCCTCTGGGAACAAGACACTTCCCTGCGACCTTGCAGTGGTGGAGTTGCTAACTCCAAGGTACGCACCACACAGGACTATGCAACAAAGCTTCAAAGATTACTGCCTGGAAAACATGCCAGATATTTCAAATCTTGTCCCCACTGGATCCTGCTTCACCATCTCAAAGCTATGTGTTCAGCACAGACAAAAAAGTACCTGTGATTTTGACATACATACCTTTGCCATGACTGTGTCTGCACTTCAGTATTTCTGTATCGTTTGAGTTAACATTAGCTGGTTTCAGGTTCTCCCTCCCCCTACTTTTGTACGGTCTAAGTGGCTGAAAATATCCATGAAATGGAGATATACCTCTTCATTTAAAACTGGAACCTTTCTAATGATTACATTAATACCCAGGGTCCTGTGGACACCTGAGACATCCTCGGTCCTAAGCAGTACATCCTGAAGAGCCCACTAGTCAATAAAATAAAATACCCATTCTCTTTAATTAACATAAGAAATAAACACAATCTGTGACACCTAGTGTGCAGCAGCAATTAAGAGGCATTGCTTAGTTAAACCTCCTAATACCTCATTTAAATATGCAATTAAGGGATAATTGCCTTCAATCAATAAAAAATTGAAATATTTTGCAGGGACCTCAATTATTTTTTGTGAGGCTTTCTACTTTGTACGTGGCCTGGGCTAAGCCTCCAAGTCTTATACCACTTGTTAAAGTAACATTATTCTTTTCAGCATTCCATTGATTTATGGCTTTTATGCATCCTACCAGCATCACAAGCATCTGAAGCTAACACTAAGCCCAGGCAAAGCATTTATTTTAGTGTTTTCAATTATTTCCCTTTGCTTCGAAATATGCATTCTAAGTTGTCCTTGGATCACCTCCCTTTTCTGGTCCACACAGACCAAAAGCATCTCTTTGTGCAGGTCTTTACGCACAGAGCTTCCTCACAAACAGCTTAACTCTTCTGTAATGCAATTGTTTTCCCATTTTTCAATATCTCCTTGTAAACAAGCAGTACTTCACTTGTGCACAAGTGCTAGTGATTCAAACCATATATCCAGCCCCCCACCCTGCCTACACACAAATCAATCCTCAGTAAAAGGAGACAGATCTATGAATCAAACAAGAAACAAAGTCAACCATTGCCTTCCCTCTCAAGGCAGGAAATTAGCAATGCAAATATATAGGCTCATCTAAGAGGTCCTTAAGCGCACTCCATTATGGCACCTCACAACATTATCAGCCACAGAGCTATCAGAATAAAGGGGGAAATATTTTCATGCTCAATAATTGAATTATGTGGTTAAAGAGACAAGACCTGTGAAAGTAAGTGAGATAAAAAAAAAGGCAGGACATAAATTCTGGCAAGCATTTACAGGCTTCTAATGAACACCAACAAAAGCAGTGTACTGTACTGACAGGGAAACCTTGGTGCAGACTAGGATCCATGCTACTTTACAGCTAGTTGTGTAGGGCACCAACATCACATCATCTGAACATGTTGTGGCAACTATTGCTGAAGTCAAAACCTCCATCTGGACTATCTCTGTCATAGAGGAAGGCCAGTAAGGAAGCGTTGTTCGGGTTTAAGAAACAAGAGTTCAAAATGGCTTCACCAAGGGCAAATCGTGCCTGACCAACTTGGTATTACAGCATTGGTGGACAAAGGACAGGCAACTGACATCGTCTGCCTGGACTTGTGCAAGGCATTCGACACTGTCCCGCATGATGTCCCTGTCTCTAAATTGGAAGGACATGGATTTGACAGATGGACCACTTGTTGGATAAGGAACTGGCTCGATGGACACATGCAAAGAATTACAGTCAACGGCTTGATGTCCAGTTGGAGACCAGTGATGGGTGGTGTGCCTCAGGGGTCGGTACTGGGGCTGGTGCTGTTTAATATCTTTGTCGACGACACGAACAGTGGGACTGAGTGCACCCTCAGCAAGTTCGCCAATGACACCAAGCTGTGTGTGGGGTGGTTGACATGCTGGAGCGAAGGGATGCCATGCAGAGGGACCTTGACAGGCTGGAGACATGGGCCTGTGTGAACCGCATGAAGTTCAACAAGGCCAAGTGAAAGGTCATGCACGTGGGTTGGGGCAATCCCAAACACAAGTACAGGCTGTGCGGAGAGTGGCTCGAGAGCAGCCCTGAGGAGAAGGACTTGGGGGTACTGGTGGATGAGAAGCTCAACGTGAGCCAGCAATGTGTGCTTGCAGCCCAGAAAGCCAACTGTATCCTGGGCTGCATCAAGAGAAGCATGGCCAGCAGGTCGAGGGAGGTGATTCTGCCCCTTTACTCCGCTCTCGGGAGACCCCACCTGGAGTCCTGTGTCCAGCTCTGGAGCCCCCAACATAAGAAGGACATGGATGTGTTGGAGTGGGTCCAGAGGAGGGCCATGAAGATGATCAGAGGACTGGAGTACCTCTCCTACGAGGACAGGCTAAGAGAGTTGGGACTGTTCAGCCTGGAGAAGAGAAGGCTCCAGGGTGACCTTATAACAGCCTTCCAGTACCTGAAGGGGGCCTACCGAAAGGATGGAGAGGGGATTTTTACAAGGGTGTGTAGTGATAGGACAAGGGGGAATGGCTCTAAACTAAAAGAGGGCAGATTTGGATTAGATATTAGGAAGAAATTCTTCACCATGAGGGTGGTGAAACACTGGCACAGGTTTTCCAGAGAAGCTGTGGCTGCACCCTCCCTGGAAGCGTTCACAGCCAGGTTGGATGGAGCTCTGAGCAACCTGGTCTGGTGGAAGGTGTCCCTGATCATGGCAGGGGGGGTTGGAACCAGATGATCTTGAAGGTCCCTTCCAACCCTTACCATCTATGATTCTATCATTCTAAAAGTGATCTGTTCTGTGACTGCAATTAAATCTTTTTATCTCTTCATGCGTCTCTTTCCTACTACGCTAGCTCTTTGCGCCTGAAAGGCTTGCTAAGCTGTCTTCAAACAAGGGTCACATCCTTGTTACAACTTTTCACTTACCTAAGTGATAAAACTAAGTTAAGACATAAACTAAATTAACAAAAGATACCAGACAAAACAAGACTAGATGCTGCTGCAGTCTCTATAAGGTGTACACATTCTCTGTCAGTAATCTTTGGTGGCATTCAGAGGTTTTAGATGTTGCAATTGTGACATCAGTATGGCCTGTTTGGGTGCCACCTCCAGATGTAGAGCACTGCATAACGTAAGCCAAAGAGTACTGCTGAAGTTTTTTTACCCAGTTTTTGACACAGAGTCTTGCTCAAGTGGTATATTAACTCACATTTCCTTTCTTCTTGCTGCCTTCTTTATAGTGAGCTGTCACTGAGTGGTTCAGTGACATTTACCCACTGTCCTGAAACAAGTACATAAAAACACAGTAAGTACGGAAATCGTGTGTATAAACATAAAGATGATGCAATGGCACTGTTTAGGGAGGAGAATAACTCCTTGATTGCAAGAAATCCAAATTTTGATCATCAGGAAGACCTGGAAGTCATTTAAGTTATTATGAACTTCATGACTTCCATCACTGTTGGAACACCCATTATTTTTCCTACTATTTGACTTGCTCAGAAGTTTACCCCCTCTAGCCAGTAGGTGATTGCTAGATTTAGTGAGATGATTGCTCTTGATCCAGAGATGTATTTTCAAGATAAGCAACTGATTTGCTTGACTGACAGAAATTTTTTTGCCTCCTTCTTGGTTGTACACAACATCTGTCATTAGGCATCCACTGTTGCTCTCAGACTCTTATAATGACAGATGTCCTGCAAAGAACCACTGATGCTGTGTTTGATGATCCACAGAGAACCAGGTTATGGGAACTACGGTTCTCCAGAACAACAGACACGTCATGAACTGAGCAAAAGAAGATCTCTTTGAGTTCATAGTACTTGCTAGTGTGGGTTTTCTTAATGTGTTATCCATTTTCTCATCTCATTTAGCTCTTAAAAGGCCACAGGCTGCGAGTTTTCTTTATTAATATAAATATGTTAAAATTTCTGGTAGTGGTGAATATGTGTCTGCAGCCTTAAGTCTTTATAAAAAGAAGTCTTTATCAAGAGATGCTTCTGAATAACATGTTCAAAGCAAGCAGAAAGCTTCACCAAATATTAGGCAAGAATTAACTGTTAAGATACTTGCAACATTAGCCCCTGCTTTGGCATGTTCTTGGCTTTATATTGTCCAGTTGGTTCTGTGTAGGTTTAGTGTAAGCTTCAGAAACGCCTTTCAAGAGCCCTGGAGGAAGGTTCCCCAGAACAGCCTGGGACTGCTGCCTTCCCCCACACAGATTCATTCATCTGCCTCAGCCCAGACATGTGGGAGATGAGGCGTTCAGCCCACTCAAGTTCAGATCCTTGCTGTTGAGACTGGCATGGGATGCTAATGAACTGTACTTACCTTTTGTCATTTCAAGTACGGACGCATGATTGCCATAAGCCCAAGAGGTATCTCTGAGGTTCTCTAAGAACGTTAACTCCTGCGTACCAAACAACACTGAAGAGCCATCACATAGTTGCAGCTTTTACCCACCACTATCCCACATTTAACCTAGGCCAACCCTGACCAGGACGAATCATAAACTGGTTACCAATTAAGTGAGCTGAGCTAGTCCCCCAAGGCAGCAACACAAAAGAAGCCATTATATGATCACTGCGGTTACTTTATTATTATGGATGTACAGGCAACCAAGTCCTGAAGGATCTCATTCATTTCTGTATAAGGTCACACAGAAAAAATTGCCTGCTCTCATTTACACCTACCAACCCCAGTGAAAGGAGTGGAGTGGAATGGATATAACTGAGAGCAAAATTAGCCTAAAATGCATAAAGATTGTCCTGTGTTACTAGCACACAGCTTTTCATGTGCGAATGGATACATCAGCTGGGTAAATGATGCCTAAGTTGAGACTCAGACAGAGAACATGTGTATTTTTGTGCTGTTATCTGCCATCAGTTTGCATCAAAAGTAAAATGACTGACCTGAAATCAAACCAGTTTTCAGGAATCAAGCTGCAAAATGTCATTATCCAGCTCATCTCTCCAGTAACTCTCCAGGAAGATGTAGTAGCCTCAGAAAAAATGTTTTCCATCTGGTCCTAAATTTTCATAGAGAATCAAAACAAACAATATTCTGAGTATAGTAAGAATATATTGCTTGATAATAATCAAACTGGCTACCACAGTGGAATTCAAATGTACAATCACTGCATTACAACACCAGCTTGGATCATTACAACACCAGCCTGGTATTTCTAACAGACATATGGGACAAGAAGTAGTTCCTGGTCCAGAAAGTCATGAGCCTTCCCTTGGCGATGTGTTACATCTGCCAGCCCTGGTGGATGTCTCAGACACTGTGGGGCATCTTAAACAGCGTTAGACATTTCTGATTAGGCAACTGAATCGAGTCCTCGTGGTGAGACACGTCTTAAGTAACATGCTAGAGAAACAGTAAAAATATGATGTTTATTCAAGGTTGGTCTTTATGGAAAAGCTAAATACAACTGCATTAGGAACCCCAGGGCACATGGAGTGGGCCCACAGAGGGGACTGAGTTATAGAATTGGTCTTTTGTTCAGGTCTGAAAGCATGGCTAGATTAGATGATTTAATGCCATAAACCCTTTGGCAAGGTACATTAATCCGACGTCCTGGCCAAATTATGTTTGTACTTTAATGCCAACTTGTGTTCAAAATTATTTGAATTAATTACTCTTCCCTTCTTAAGCTGCTTGGTGGTATTTCTGTGCTCTTTCAAGCAGTTTTCTATTGCAATTCAAGGAATATAAGACTATCCTCTGTGTCAGTATTCTTACTGTACCTCCTTCCACAGAAACTTAGCTTCTCCATCTGAGTGAAATGTGCTATGAGAATGAGGAATTAAAATAGACCAGGGTACAGCCTCAAATAGGCTGAGGGGTACATTTTTTCCTTTTAAAGTGAATCACAACAACTCTGTTCTCAGTCCTACACCACTAATGGTGCTAAAACATAGGGATGGTACTTTGTAGTTTGGATGTACAGACCGACGCCTTTGAAGCACAAATAATCTACTTTGGTCCCCAGCTATGATTAGGAAGCCTTATACATCCCTGGTGCATAACACAGTGGCAGGAAATAGCTCCTAAAGGGCCACAGATTTGCTGTTTAATTTTTTTAATTACTGCTTATTTAGGAAACATAAATACTTTTACAAATCATTACCATGTAAGTACGAAGCATGCACTATTTTTAATTAAAACATGAAGCTAGCACTTTTTCACTGAAAGAAACACTGTGAGAGGTACAAAGCTACTCTTTCATAAGGACTTTGCGAGGACAAATATCTTCATCACCTAGGATACCTTCAGTCAGGGGTTTTCTTTGTCCCGACAGGCAATGCCATTTGCAGCTCAGGAAATCCTGAGCTGTGGTAAATGCTGTATGAATCTAAAGCAAAGGTGAACAACAAACTACTACCTGGTTTGTCTTCACCAGGAGAGAGCAGACCCAGTGTTCAGGAAACAAATGGTGCCCTAGCACTTAAACACCTCTTCAGAGAGCTGCTGCCTCTGTGTGAGAGGAGTTGATATTAGTTGCTATTAAGATACAGCTGGGCTTGGAGACTTCCAAGGCATACGCCTCAAAGCGATTAGTCAGCTAGTATTAAAACTCTGCATGAAAATGTGGGTGTTTTTCTCAAGAGCTATGCATGGCTGAAACAGACAACTCTCCCCCACCCTTGGGGTGGGGTTTCTTTTGGAAGTAGTTTTTCCCTTTGTTTTATTTTTTTTTTTTAATTTTACTTTTTGCCATTTGCATTCTGCTTAATTGATTGGAAAGGAATAATGAGAATGCTGGAGGACCTAAAACGCTGAGAAAGCCCAAGCTGTATGCTAAGTTGGTGCCTACCAGCAGCTTTAATCTCAATTAGTCCGATTTGTGAATGTTTGTTTGTTTTTTCTTATTCACAGCCAAGCTAAAAACAAAACTTAACTCTGAATAGTGACAATAAAAGAAGCACTTCAGCTTCATGGTGTATCATTAAAGAGTGGCTCCATCTTCAGCTGAATCACGTTTCTGTCAAAGCGTCACAGCCTGGTCAGCCTGCTCCACAATCTCTCAGTATACAGAGTCCTAACTGAAATGGGGTAAAACAGAATAATGGAATTTAGGAGCTGAGAGATCTCTAGGGCCATTCCCCACCATCACTAGAACCATGGTCTGGAAGGCTGTTCCTTCAAATCAGTGAGCTTCCTCGAAGAGCAGGGAGGTTTTCCCATATCAGCTTTTCCAAAAGCTCCCATTCCTACATGAGAAGATCCCAAGAAAGCTCATTGTCCCCAGGACCCTGCTGCACAGGAGGGGTTCAGAGAAGATGGCAGATCTCTCAAGGCTTTTGTGTCCCACCCTCCAGTGCAGGAGCTCGGAGTGTAAAATTCACAGAACAATTGAATCATAGAATAGTTTGGGTTGGAATGGACATATAAAGGCCGCCTAGTCCAACCCCCCTGCAATGACCAGGGACATCTTCAGCCAGATCAGGTTGCTCAGAGCCCCGTCCAACCCAGCCTTGAACACTTCCAGGGATGGGGCACCTATCACCTCTCTGGGCAACCTGTTCCAGTGCCTCATCACCCTCATTGTAAAAAATTTATTCCTTACATCTAGTCTAAAATCTATCTGCTTTAAGTTTAACACCGTTGGCCCGTGTCTTATTGCAACAGGCCCTGCTAAAAAGTTTAACCCCACCATTTTTAGAAGCCCCCTTTAAGTACTGAAAGGCCACAACAAGGTCTCCCCAGAGCCTTCTCTTCTCTAGGCTGAACAGCCCCCACTCTCTCAGCCTTTCCTCCTAGGAGAGGTGTTCTCTCCCTCGGGTCATTTTTGGTGTGCTCCTCTGGACCCACTCTTCCCTGCAAGGACTACTCTGTAGAATTATGATTCACCTTTACATGGCATTTGCGGTTATTGAACCTGCTTTCATATGCACTGTACCTCACAGGAGAATCATCAGCAGAGAGGATGAGGTGTGCACCCTACTGTCCTGTAGGAAGAGGCTCATGCTGAGCTGCAGGTAGGGTCCCACAGGAGGACGCGTGGCGAGCAGCATCCAGTCATGCATGGACCTCAGCAGGCGTCCTCCTCTTCTGCCTCTGTATAAAGTATGCAAGAGTAAGGCTGGCAGCTGGTAAGTGCAATCACAGCCCCAGTCATCTGTTAGCTCTGATGTAAACCATGTAGAAAAGTACAGCTTTGCCTTTATACTCCTCATATACGAAAAAGGCAAGAGCTGACTGCAGAAAGAGTTTGACAAGGCAGATGTTTTAGCTCTTCCGTTGATCCAGAAACGTCCTTCTATGAGAGGTGAAACACTACTCAAACTGCTTTGTTACAGAGCCAGAGCAGCCCCCAACTTTTAGCACACCTGGCATGTGTGAATAGAGCTGGGAAAGCATGAATCCAGCCGGGGGTCCCCAGCTGTGCTAAACATTTACTGGCCTGAGCAACACACCCACTGCAAAGGCTGCTTCTTGCTTTGTGTCTCCCTAGCCCCTGTGCAAGAAAAAGGAACTCATTCTGGGCTACCCAGCTGTTGCTTTCACTGCTCCAGCCACCACCACCCTCCTCCCCAGCCCCAAATTAATGCTCCTTCTAAAGCTGTTACCCTCTGCAAATTCTGGCATTTCCAATGAGTCTTGTGCTGTAATTTAAAAGATAACTCACTCCTGTTTCCAGCGTTTTAATGCATTTTATTTTTTCTACAAGCAATATACGTGTGTAATTAATAAACAATTTAGTATGTTGAGGAACCTAGGAACTTGGCAAATGTTCTGGGGATATGAAATCTCAGGAAAAGCAGCACATTATAAGAAATAGTAAGTAATTACTTATGTAAGCTTTTCTTTTTAAATTCTAAGAACATTAGCTACTAATTACCTACTAATTACCAGTACTTCAGCAGGTGTTTGCACTTAACTGTAGGCTAAAGCCCCTGTGAAAAACAAACCCCTCACACTCCCTCTCAAGATTAAAGCAGAATCCCACTGGACTTCATAATATGGCATAGGTGTAGCAGAGCTGTTTACATGCCACTCCTTTAACCACTTGGCTGCTTAAGGTGAAAACAGGCTCCAGTTTTTTTCGCTCACATTTTCTGCCAGAGCCAAGGTGATTTGCTAGAACGAGTAACTCAAGAGGTAATGAACAAAATCTAAGGGTTAAAAGTAAACTATGATTACGACTTCTTCATCATCTCCACATTTATCTCATTTCTGTAGTGACCTGGCAGAGGAACCCTCTATTTCTGATCCTGAATATTGCTGGCTAAACAGGGTGAGAACAAAACCCTCTCTGTGAAAAGTTCCCTGAATTTAGAAGAACAGACACAGAGCCCTCAGCTGGTGTAAAATGGTTTCATTTCACCAGTCTCGATACCCGAGCCAATACTTAGGCCACTGGAGGAACTGGCCTGTACTTCACGTCCAATCTATTCATACCTCTTTTGGAAGACTAATTCATACAGCCTAAACTTTACTCAAACAAGCATTTATAAGCAATGAATTTGAAGTTTATAAGCACAGGTTCAAGCTCATATCCCTGACTGCTTAAAATTCAGAATTTGTTTTTACTCAGTTACCAAAAACCACTTTACTTTTGGTAGAAAAAAGATGTCAGACGTAAGAAGTCCAGTTAGAGAATGCAAAAGGTAACAGGTGCCTTCAGCAGCCTGTCACGGTGCCCAGGCTGCACCTTCGGCAGAGCACCTAAGGGACAGATGAAAGGACTGAGAGGCACACCTCAGGGCTACATTTTTCAGCAAAGCAGTTCACAAATGAATAATTCCAACAGTGCTGCTTGCAACATTTTTGCCTTTTACCCTCTCTGAGATTTGTAAGAGCTATTCAAAATACATGGTTGCTTATTTCACTTTTGTAAAGATGACTTCTTTTTCACCGAAAAATAAGACTCGAAGGTAGGCAATAGAGGTAGTTCAGATCATCACCACTTTTCTGTGGATGCTAGTTACACTACAGGTCCCCTCCAGATCCATTTTTCACTGAGGTGATAGAAGTAGTGACTGTGCTGTGAAGTATTAGGTCGCAGCAGTAGAAGTGCTCATGCCTACAGCTGGGAGCTAAGTTTTTTGAACAGCACATCTCTGTTAAAACAATAGGAACTGCAGGAGACTAGAAAGAGTTGAAAACCTGACCCTTTCATTCAGGTACTTAAAGGGGAGCTTCTGGCTTCTAGTGTATATTAAGACTTGACTCCCACGACTGAGAAATTAAAAGCTGCTTTGACATATGAGTGAACCAAATGAAACCATGAGGCTTCTGAGAAAATTATACATCTCAGCCTTGGTGTCTGCCATCTGAGGCCCTCAAAACCATATATAAAAATTAACGAAATAGCACACCTGGGAGGTTAGTAATCGATGTTTCACCAATCAACAAGCTGAGGCTTTGCACAGCAAAATGTCCTGATGTCATTAAAAAAAAAGATTTAAATGTCATTTGTTCTTCATGTAAAAATACTTTCTTCTAAGTTCTTTTTCTCTGCTGGAAGTTTCTGGAAAGATTTTCAGAGGACCTGAATGGTGGGAAAAGTAGCAGTGCTCTGGTCACCAGGTTGCTCCAAGGTGAGAAGTGAGGATATCTCAGTCCTGAGGAAGAACTTGGGTCCCTAAAAGCTGGTCTGATTTTGATCGTTGTCTCAGGTGATCTAATAAAAGGTACTACTTCTCTCTATTCAGACTTAACCTCACCAACTGCTGAAATGACACAAATGTAGCCGGCTCATCATGTACATTTATAAGATAACACCATCTATGTCCTCAAATGAAGACATTACTAAAAATCATTGTGTAAAAGGAGAAACTAAGGATCAGGAATTTCTTCAGCAGAGCCAGGTGACTTGCTGTTGCTCCTGAAAGGCAAGCTCTTCGCTCCATCCTCCTCCTCCCCACCTCCTCCTCCTCTGCATCCACCATTCTTCCCTCCTCTCTTGCCACAGTCCTCCTCTTCTGCCTCTACTGGCTCTGGAAATGGTTGGGTCCTTCAGAAGCTTGTTTCAGTTCACTAACTGAACAGAAAGCTATCATTTTTAGAGGGAGGAATTAGTTTTATGTGGACACAGCAAGTGACGTGACCTTGCAGAGCGCTCCAGGAAGCACCAGAGCCGACACAAGGTAAGGGGTGTGGGGGCTTTGGGGGTGTCACGAGTGGGATGAGCAGGGAGAAGCCCTGCTGGTGCCTCCCACCTTGGCCCAGGAGCTGCATTTACACCCCAGTGACCTGGGCTGTGGCTGACCTTGGTACCATCACCGGACCTACGCTGCTCGGGTACCGTGGGGCTGCTTCCCATGTGGGTGAGGACACTGCCCTGCCAGCTGCGCTGCCAGCCCCTGCCCCCGCTCCCTGCAGTGCAGCCCAACAAGGGTTGGGAGCGCTAGGGAAAGAGGAAGCAGGTGAGGTGGAAACATGACACCCCCTCCTGTCAGAAATCAGTTACCCGACCACCCTGTTGGAGACCTCTTGGGTGTTGGGGACTGGGGTTGCAGAGGGAAATGATGCCAGCAAGGAGAAGAGGAGTGTTTGAGGTATCTTGAGTGTCATGGCTAATCTTCTTTTACTCATAAACATTTTTGCTACTTTTTTACTTCTTTTGCATCATTCTCATTGTCTTCCAGGTGGTTCCCTTTGACTGGATTTCACAGTCCCAGCAGCACCCTGAAGTTGTCAAAGCTGAACACCTTCTCCTGCACACGTCATGGGTACTATGGAAGCCATGGCCCACTGACATAATTTCAGGGGGTACAGAAGCAAATTGCAGAGAGGGTTTTTCTCATCTCTTTTCTTTAGTGTCAAAGAGGAGAGGAAAAAATGCAGAGCCAGGATTTTAGCCCTTCATTTTATAATATAATTGGAATGCCAAGAGACCGAAAAAATTCAATGTTGATGAAGAAACGGATGTTAGCGCAATGAAGAATAGCTCTGTCTTTGTCAGTCTGCAGTCTTTTATGTGTCACAGGCTGTCACTTTCTATTGCACTTCAACTGACTAATTACCCCAGTTTATTAAAAGTGAATATGAATTCACATTTTTTACTTTGCTGTGTTCCAAGTGTTAGTGTTATCAGGAGCTATTACTGAATCATAGATCCCACAGTTCTAGGCTTCCTCATGTGAGCAAGTACAGAGCAAATCTACCTCAATATCAATGAAAACCAGATATATTAATTTAAGGGGGAAATATATACTCTGTGCAGTGTATGCTCACATCCAAGCATTAATCACCCTGGTGTGTCCCACATGGCTCAGTGTATTATTAGAACCTCACTCACAGAGAAGAAGAGTCTCTGTAAGTGATGGTGTTGGAAGGGCTGGACTTGAATTAAACGTACTCATCGCTTCCTAATGGGGAGGTATTTTCTGACAGCTGTAATGAAAACTGCTGCTCATCAAAAGGTACTCTGTGTCCTAGCTCGGAAATCCAACCTCAGCTGCAAGTTGCACATTTAAATTTCAAAGTTTTTATCTCTAGCCACACTGGAGTGCACTTACAAGTGCGGTGGAAGGGTCAAATTAGACAAAATCAAAGCCCCGCTTCTACTGAAGAGGCAATTTCAAGCTTTTGCAATTGGATCTGTGTGTTGTTACAGGTTTAAAAAACCTCATCATCAAAAGCAGGGATTTCTAGAACATGGTAATTATCACTTTGATCTGCCCAACTCAGTTCCAGCAGTAACTATAATGTTAGAATTTCCTCATTCTGTATAAAATAGCACATTCAGATAAACAGGTGCATAGACTTCAACAGTTCTTGTGCAATTGGTACCCCCATTTATTAATGCTGGTCCTTCACACCTTCCCCTACCTTTGCGAGTATGTAGACGGATTTCTTGTAAGGATGTCCATGTTGGCTTTGAAGAAGTTGGATGCTGGTACAAGGATTTCATGTATTGTCAATAATAATTGATAAGAGGAATAACAATAACTTAGGAAGTTATCACAACAGCAAATGCTGGGAAAGAACGGAGCATCAGGTCTTGGAGGGAAATGCCATTTTGCCTGAAAGTGTAGCACACACAATCAACAGGAAAAGGAAGAGGGTTTCATTCTTCTAGTATTTTCCTAGTGGGTACTCATTGTTTATAGCAAAATGCAACTATTGTATGTTTTCCTATGATTTCAGATATTTACCGTTTCACATGCTAAACAAAATGTTCTTTTCTTAAAGCGTGGTTGAAGGGAAAAAAATATCACAAGACTGACTGCAGTGGCGGCATTGTCATCTTGTACTTTTACAAAAATGAGGCTGAAGTGTATTTTTTACAACATGCCTGCACAAAGATAAGCAGTGAGACACGCACTCACATTGTCTGGGTTCCAAGCAGGTCAGCTTGATGAGCTAGCTGTGATGTGGAAGCTGTAAGGTTCTGTTCTCCAATGTTTTCAAGTCCTCTGGGTATGTTGAATTTTGTATAGGTTATTTCAAGGACTGGCTGAAGCTATCACATTGTGGGTTTTTGCCCAGGCTGATATACTGACGGCCATGAACAGAAAATACACCCTGAAGCATCTATCCCATTCCCAGAGAAGAGCAGCTCCCTACCCCTTGGTTTAAGGGTGGAGTGAGATCAAACTGTACCTGTACCGAAGACAAGCTTTGACACTGGCCTGCACCAGGGAGGTGCATCTCCGGTGAGGAACGCTGATCCTGGATGCCTCGGCCCCTGTATTGTGTTGGATTTTCAAAGAATGTGGCCTCTCTCTCCCTGCCAGTTGGAAAGGGAGGACGAACAGCAGGAGAGGTGCCTGTAGCCCTAGATGTCTTTGGTGGCAAGTCAGGGAGCTGCAGGGAAGAGAGCCAGGAAGGCCTGAGGATGCAGCGTGTGAGGGCACCTCATAGCACAAAGCGGCTGGCTAGCTAGAACAGGTAGCAGCACCGGCAATGGAGAAGGAAACAGTTTCTCTACAGGCAGGGATGAAGAAGTTGACTCCTTCCTGAGGTAAATGATACCTGTGGAGATCAAGAACAGGTATGTTATCCAGGGAGAAAGCGATATTCAAATCCTGATGTTAAGGAAGAATCACACACCCCAATTCAGCTACGAGATTTGTAGCCAGGCCTGTTACAAAATAAAGGGATAGGTGAGAAGCTGATGACCCTCTTCTGATGACAAGATAAGTTCTCCACTGGCTGGATCTGCTATTCAGTGGAACCAGGTTTGGGGGAAGCAGAGGTGCTGCCTGCCATAGCCTGAGAAGATGTTCAGGTTTTTCTGTTGCGCTGACTCCATGCTGTTCGTCCAACAAACAGCTAACCTAGTTAGAAGGGTTTTAACATAGGATCGAGGGAGGGGTTGACTAGGGAAAAAAAAAAAAGTATGAACAAGAGCAGCCTGACAGAGACCTAAAATTTCAGAGGTTTTGGTATTCATAACCGGATCACAGGAGAGACACGGAGGGTAGTGAGTCAGTCCACTTCAGATGTCTGTATACTAACGGAAGAAATATTTGGGATAAACAGGCAGAGCTGGAAGTCTTAATACAAGATCAAAATTATGACTTAATTGGCATAACGGAATCTTAGTGGGATAATTCGTGTGACTGGAATAATAATATGAAAGAAACAACAAGCAGGGGGAAAATAGGAGGGGTGTTGCCTTCAGCCTGGATACATTTACTTGCTGGAAGCCTGGCATGTAGAGAAGACTAAAACCGCCTGATAATTTTATAGGTAATAATTATAGAGGAAAAGAACTCAGGTACTTAAATGGTGGGAGGGCCATCGCAAATGGCCACAAAACTGATCAGGCGAGAGAAGCTTACAGCGGTAGCAAGGGGGCTTTGACGATACTCAAAATGGAAAATCCCTGCGGTAGGAGACAGACTGACCAGCATGTGCATGGGGTGCACAGCAGGAAGAAGCTGTGTTCAGATGCTATGGACTGAGTAGGAAAGATTACCAGGAGCATGTAAGGACAGAACAAGAAAAGCTGGAACACAGACTGAAACACCCTTAGGCAGAGGCACCAAGGGCAAGAAGAAATCATTCTGCATGTGCATTAGGAGCAAGAGGTAAGCCAAAAGCAGTGTTGACTGAAGAACCATGAGGCAGAAAAGTCTCAGAAAGGATGCACAGANGGCCTATGCATGAAGCGTGGTTCCTGCATCCTTGTGAATTAAAAGGTCAGTTGTGAGCATGCGGCTGTCATGATTAAAATCAGAAACAAAAAAAGATTTTTGCCTAGAAAAGGGAAAGAATAGGTAAAGGGTATTAATTTAAGTTCATTTTTTAAAAAGGTCCTTTGGGTCTGATGAATTTTGTATAGGATACTTAAAGGACTGACTGAAGCTGTCTCAGAGCCATTAGTAGTGTTTCTGGGAACTTGTGGAAAGGGAATGAAGAACTAGATAACTAGAAAAGCACAATATTGTGCTTTTAGTTAAGCAAAAGGGGGAATAGAGGAGTTATTGAAGTCAAATTAGCTTCAATCCTCATAAAAATTCTGTAAGAGGTAAAGCATCTGGAAATCAATATTTGTGTATCATACTATGTCAAATGAACCTTATTTTCTTTTCTGACTGTGTAAAGGGCCTTGTGTGTAATGAGAATTGGTAGATGATACGCACCTTGACTTCGGTAAGGTTTTGACACTATTCTACCTGATACGGTCATAAGACATTATAGAACAGATAGAGAATATTTTGGATTGCAAATAGATTGGTTTATGTTCAAAACAAAAGTATTTATCATGAAATCCTGTAAAGGTCTGATCTGAGTCTAGTTCAGTGCACTGCAGTGCTTATACTGCTGCAGATGACATGGCAAGTTGCAAGTAATACTTCGGTCCAATTTAAACCAACATCCTGTTTCTCCATTATGAAGTAATCATAGAGTGCTTTGGGTTGGAAGGGACCTTTAGAGGTCATCTAACCCAATCCACCTGCAGTGAGCAGGGATATCTTCAACTAGATCAGGTTGCTCAGATTGTCGTCCAACCTGGCCTTGAATGTTTCCAGAGATGGGGCATCGACCACCTCTCTGGACAAGTCTTATAGCTCTTCTCAGAACTGATAAGCCTCTGCTGAAATGCTGTATCTAGCCTTGGGTGGTGACAGGGGAGGCAACTTTTAGAAAAATGTAAATAGGATGAAAGGGATGACCAAAAGGTGACTTTGGAAGAAAGATTTAAAAATCTAGGATTGTTTAATCTAAGGAAGAAAAATCTGAGGATGGATTTAATACCAGTCCTCAGGTATGTAAAAAGTTGTTAAAGGGCATAGGAACACTCATGGTGAAGGAGTTGAATAACAGAAGCAGAGAGTTTCAAGCTTGACTTTAGGAAGCCTTTCTAACCAGGACTGTAATGAAATGGGAGAGGTTACTTGTTGAGGTTTTATTATTTCTTTCAGTCCAGAATCTTGAGCACTTGTCAGAGGTGGCATACGTAGGGCAAGATGCCACAGAGTTACCAAGAAGACAGAGGAGCAGAATAGGTGACTTCCTAAAATCTTTTTCTTTTCTTTTTTTTTCTAGTTTTATGTTATTTCATGTTTTCTGCTATTGGAAAGCCAAGTGCTCCAGTTAGCCTCACTCAGCTCCTGCAAAACTCTTCACTTGTACCTCAGATTTTAAAAGCCTTTGTGGGGTTGAATTTGAAGTTAGGGACAGTTGTATTTACAGAGAGGTAGAACCTGTGCAGCTTGGTCATGAACAAGTATCAGATGATGCTCGGTGCTGTACAAATCTAACAGCCCATTCTGGCAATGTACAACGGCTATCGTTTCCTTCTGCTCGGGAGATGGGAGGAATGAGCCCTCCCAGTCCCTTCTGGAGCCCAGTGCCACATCGGTGTCAAGTTTTGGTTTTTTTACAATGCTCCTCAAGCAAAACATTGCTGTTTAATCTACCATATTCCTGTTTAATCTACTATAGTAGTCAATTTCAGCACCCATTTCATTTGTCTTTCTCATAAGAGTAGTTCCATAAAAGCTCCGTGTCATGATTTTTTGCAAGAGTAGACATTTCTAGGCCAGGTTTGAAAGTGGTAGTCCAATCTCTTTTCATGCAGTAAAACTATGATGTACACAAGGCAATAGGCTTTTTGTAAAACACATGGTGAGTGGGGATATAGTCTTGAGCATGGGAGCATTAGCCTGATCCATGGGAGAGTGAGGCCTGACAGTGAATTACTTGTGTGGCAGTGTGCAGCCATTTGTCACCAATGAGCTGTCAGTACGTCAGGATTGGCAGCACTGCCTCTCCCCATGGAGTTGTTTTGAGGATAAATACATGAGGTGCCTAAATACAGTAGTAACTGAGATGTTATAAACCCCTAATGTGGATTTGCTGGTGCAGATATAAGAGGACAGTTTTTATTTCCATTCTTTTTAAGTTTTGTATTTGGCACAGTGACTACTTAGTCCACATAGGAGCAGAGTTGGATGCAGTAGTGTCACAGAAGCCCACAATTCTCCTTGTACGAAGGAGTCAGATTTTGATCGGGCAAAATTCTACTTTGCTTTGAGCATCTGGGGGGTCTCAAGGCCCATTCAACAAAGTACTTACACACAGGGGATGAAATCCTGCTCTGTTGAAACCAACGGAAATTTCACCCTGGGCTCCAGCGGGGCTGGGGTCTCTCCCCACTTTCAGTCCCATTCATCTCAGGGGTGTGCAAATACAGGCTTTAGTGCTCCACTGAATCAGGATGTTTCTTCTAGAGGAACTACATGGAGACTCAACAGACATGCTCATTGCCTCCAGGTCTTTGCCAGCTCAGTGGATTCCTGCCCTTAGAGCACTCCAGCTGCAGAGTCCTTGTCTCTCCTGGAACACAATGTCCCTTCAGACCTTTTAGAAGGGCTGTATGAGCGCTCCCTAACCTGATTCACTAATATGTAGCTGTGTCAGTGAAGAGCTGTTTCAATGCTATTAGTTAACATGGCTCACTTGGACCAACCCAAGTCAGAGAGGAGTTGCAGGATGAGCTTTGCTGCTGGAGCCTAGAGAACAGTAGCTTCCAGCCAACAGTACTGGGCAGGTTGGAGAGGGAATGGGACAGTACCCGGTACATCTGGAACCAGCAGCAAATGTGGCCACAGCCACACAGGCTTTTTTGAACTCTTTTCGTGAATCGCTATCTTAGCAAGTGAAACTTACTCTTTTTTGGAATACTTTTTTGTAGAAATCTTTGCTAAAACTGAGCAGTACACAACCCTTTTTAACATTTGGCACCGCCATGAAGGAATTGTCAATACACATCTCTCCAAACGTATTGGCTAAATGTGTGTATACTCTATGGCAGAGCCTTTTAGAAAGTTTCTGCTCCATCTGAAAAAAAAATGCAATGTTTACTATGTGTTCTTCTTCAGTCTTCTGGCTATGTTGAACACACACATTTTACGGTATGTGTCCGTAACAGCATTGCAGTTATGTCAGCTAGCCAGAATGTCACAGAGAACAGCCAAGACACTTAGGCTTCAAGATCACCATGGCGGGAAAAAGTGCTTCTAAAACTCGTTAAATGAATATTGCTTGATTGAATAAGAGAATTTTTCTGGAGGAGAATTCTGCTAATGAACACAGAGCCTGAACCTTTATCAGAACCCGCGTGAGCCAAACATGCTTTGGTTGTGATGAAACATTTCCAGCAAAGCGTAAACATTTAGGCAAACTTTCAACAGGTGAAAACAATGTTTCTTAATATTTTCAGTCCACACCTCACTTCAGTTATCATGGATGTTTCTCACCCTGCATATAAATGAGACTTCTTTAGTTTCTGTGCTTCTTGATCTTGCTCCAGAATGGCAGTTATTGGGGAAAGAGGGGTCTGCATATAGTCAACTTCTCTTCAGAAATAAAAAGTGTTTCAGAGGACACGTTATCATTGCTCTGTCAAAACCTGCAGTTACACAAACATTCTTCTTGATACAAGTGCTTCGGTCAGTAGCTCCCACTTCTTCCTATCCCTGCTTCTTCCTGCCCCTTTCCTGAATCTATTTGCAGGTCCCATGAGTTGACCTGACTCAAAAACAACCCTACAGCACAAAAGGGCATTGAGGCCAAGCCGAGTGCCTGTGACAGCACAGCCCAATGTGATGCTCTCAACAAAGATGCTCGAGAACATAAACCCAGACTATTTTAAAATATTTGACAGAACATTCACTGGAATGCGGTTTTCTGTCAAAAAGAAAATGATTTGTGGAAACATATCAATTTGGGCAAAAATCAAGTGGGAAAGAAGGGAAGCGGAGAGGGAGACAGGGAAAGATTATACATGTCTTTATATATCTCTGACACAGAATAAAGACGATCTTATATATTCCAAATCCCAAGTGAATGACCTCAAAACAAAATAATGCCTGATCTGACATGAAGTTATTCATAAAAATAGAGGAGCTTTAGTTTCACTCCCATCAAAAAAAAAAAGAATTAGAAATCTGGATATTTATTCATGAAATAATGGTTTCCTAACCTCCTCTAAAAAGTAGAGTGAAAAGATCTGGATACTGCTCAGAAAAATTCTTCATGGCTTATTCACCTTCTGTGACTGCAGTTTATTCCTGTCAACTCCAGAAATCTTCGATTAAGTCCAAAACACCCCTAACATGATCCACAGTAGTAAAGTGAATTTTATGTTTCAGTGGTAGGAGACACAAATAATGTGAACTAGTTGTAAATGGTTGTCCTTTCAGCATGATATCTTTTATGTACTACAGGTATCAGTTTTCCAGATTGTGTGATTTAATCTTACTCTTGGACACATTAACCAATGTCTAAATATCAGTTACCTGTAAAAACGTGTGCAGACTTGTACAATATTTGAATGGATAGTCATTACTCGGCATCTGATGTGTCTGAAGATAATTTGGGAAATCTTTGTCCAATTAAGTTGATTTGACTTAAAGCTGTTTTACTTTCTATCATACTGAACTAAAAATATATAGTCCTTTCTAGTTGAGGGACAGTAATTTACACCTGGGATAGCAGGAGCTGGTAGGTGTTGAGTGATATGAGTGGACAGCAGCTAAATGAAGTGCAGTAACTTACAAAATCCCTTGAACAGGCATAAAAGTAGTTATCTGATGATACCAATCATTTTCCAATAGGTTTTGTAGTTACACGTTTTATTGTTGTTTTGGGGGGCTTTTTTGCATTATTGAAGTTATCAATACTTTATTTATTCTTGCTTCTCTCGCTCCCACTTTTCTTGCCATTTCCATGAGCTGAGTAACTTTCCTGTAGAAAAATTGCATGTAAGAATTCAATTCTATAAAGTTTCTTTCACATGCCCTCCCACCTGGAGATTACAATTTTTAGTATCTCCTTGACTTTCCTCCATAATTAGGAAACATAATTATCTACTTTGTTATAAATTCTGGCAGCAGCCTTCAGAAACTTGGACATTTTCTCTTTCTTTCCCTGACAATCCTATTGCCTGCTTTCCAAGTCCATTTCTTATCCTTTTTGGTCTGTGTTTCTGTCACGATTTTACAGTTAGCCATTTAAAAAATATATAATTAAAGTGCCAAAGCACCTGCTAGCCTCATGCATATGCATAAAATAGAATTATGTCCCCTCTGGGACTCTGGTGTTGTGACTCTGGGGAAATGGCTAAGTAACCATGACAACATGTCTCCACCACATCTTATTTCCAGTGATAAAAGCATGATTTACCCTGTTAAACAAACCATATTACAACTTGCCCACAGCAAGTGGTGTCAGCTTTCCAGTAGAGACACCAGGTCAGGAGGGAGCGCAGCCCAAAGCCATCTATCCACGCCTCCCCCTCTTTGACACTGCTTCATGGTTATGTTGATGGTAGGAGGCAGGATGAGATTCAACATACAGTATTCCACATTTCCCTCTTGATAGGTGAGATGAAAGGAGAGGAGGAAATACAGTATTCATTAGCTGCAGGCACCAGCCCAATCCCCAGCACGGCAGTGATGGACGGTGCAGGAGAACCCGAGGGATGGACATAAAGATTGGTGGAGCCAATGCACAATGATTCAGACATTTGAAGTAGATAATTTCTGCATTCCCTTTCCTGCCAGTTTGCCAAGGCTGCCAATGCTTAGTGAATGCCAGGGAAGGCTACCAGAAACAGTTTTTCAAAGGCTGCTGCCAGAAAAAAAAGTTAAATATGTTTTTTTAATAATCTTGCTTATGCTATTGATTAGGTATTACCTTATTTAAAGTGATTCTTAAAATCAAGTGCACTCTTCATTAGTTATTTTTGATATGTATGTTGCTCCGTTAAAGAAGACACCTTGCTATTACATTTTCTATAATAATTCTATAGGAAAACTCTCATCATTGGATCTTGTCTACTCGTGTAATACAGCAATATTTGTATTGTTAGCACTTTGAAGAAGTATTTAAATCAACCAAACTAATAATTTAAATTTTTAAAATATTGCCATGAAAGTGTTTATGTTAACCCTCTTCTCCCCATCACATACTTAAAGAAAAAATATGAAACCTTAATATGAGTTCTTAATCACTTGAGGGCACAATTTGATTAAGAACAATAAACAGACAGGTGAAGAAATTAAAAATACAAAAGTCTCAGAGAGAAAACAGAACTGGTGTTTAAAGGTCAAGTACAGACACATAATTAGTTCTACTTACATGAAGAATTGCAATTAGCTTTATAAATCGAAATTTGAATTTGCCGGGTCTTGTGAATCCTGGGGGTTTCTTAAAGCAGCAGCTGTTAGAGTCATGTGATTAGATCAGATTCATAGCTATGAATGAAAAAAAGCTAAATTATGCTTTCAGTGCAAACAACTGCAAAGGCAAGGCTGAAAATGCTATCTGAACAACAGCTGCCAACTGCTACCACGACAGTGAATCGGCGACAATACCGTACCAACCAAGACTCCCTGGTCAGACAATGGGACTCGTTTCCAAAACAACCTCACAGACTCCTGGGCCAAACAGCATGGCATTGGGTGGGTGTATCACATCCCCTGCCATGCACCAGCCTCTGGGAAAATGGAAAGATGCAACAGACTGTTAAAACTTGCACTGAGAGTGCTGAGTGGTGGGACCTTAAAACATTGGGATACACATTTAGCAAAGGCCCCCTGACTAGTTAACACCAGGGTATCCACCAATCGAGCTGGCCCTGCCCAGGCAGAAGGGTATACGGTCTCCATAGTGGAAAATATATTAGGGAAGACAGCCTGGGTTAGTCCTGCCTCAGGCAAAGGCAACCCCATCTGTGGGATTGCTTTTGCTCAGGGACCTGGGTGCACTTGGTGGGTAATGCGGGAAGATGGGGAAGTCCAATGTGTATCTGAAGGGGATTTGTTTCTGAGTGAGAATAGCCAATAAATTAAACTATGATGTTAATTGCTAAATAACCCTGCCACTGTATATCATCACTACTGCAGTTGCTATATACCATATCAGTGGTACTCCAGTAAGAATCATCCAAACTAATGAGGGATGAACTTTGATGAAATCAAGCAAAGTGCAGTGGTGATGAAACTAAAACTGGCTTCAGCAACTGGCACCCAGCAAACTTCTTGAGATCAACCAGTAGAAGAAGATGCATGGGCATAGGCAGCACCAGACGTACCAGCTATGAGCTCCGGATGCAGCATGCAACTATCCGACACTACACACCATCTCTCCTGCCTTGAAGGACTTATGATGGAAGGAGCCCAAAGTCATGGATTAAATGAACTCAATGGACATTTTAGAGGGATGCCCCATAGACTAAGGGAATGATATCTCTGTGTGTGTATATATATCTATCTCAAAGACAGGAAAAGTGGCGGTGATTAATTGGAAAGTGTAAGATCCGGGCACGACACAGACGGTATAGAATAACGGGAGAATAATGTCCCAGTTTCAGCTGGGATAGTTAAGTTTCACAAGAGGCTGGGAGGGGACACAGCCAGGAGAGCTGACCTAAACTAGCCGTATGGGATATTCAATACCACCTGATGTCATGCTCAGCATACAACTGGTAGAGTTGGCCGGGGAGCGGCGATCGCTGCTTGGGGAAGGGCTGGGCATCGGGTTTCCAGGTGGTGAGAAAATTGTACTGTGCATCACTTGCTTTGTATATTCTTCTATTGTTGTTAGTTTCTCTCTTCAGTTGCTGTGCTATTAAACTGTCCTTATCCCAGCCCACAAGTTTTACTTTTTTCTTCTGATTCTGCTCCCCATCCCACCAGGGCCACAGAGGCAGGCGAGGTGGGGAGGACTGACGGAGCAGTAGAGTGAGACTTAGTTGCCAGCTGGGACTAAATCACGACAGCATCACTCACATATTCAAGAGTTCCAAATATCTCACTCCTTAAGCATATCTTTCATCACTCAATATTTTGGACCTTTTTTATTAAAATACTTACTTATGCTCCATCATGCTCACTTGACATTTGCAATGTTCTCATCCGAAACAGAGCAATGTTGGGGGCGTTCCACCTATAGCCGCCTTACAGCTCCCACATTTCAGAACCCTTTCATTATCAGAAAATATAACAATATAGTGGATGCTCAGTGTATCAGCCTTGCCTTTTTGCTCTGGGCTATAAGTGCAAACATGTAGAAAACCCCCCCAGACCCTCTTTCAAGGTTCAGATTGAAGGCTTTTATTTCATAAACAAAGTTCAGAACTCAAAGGAGGATTAAACTGAATGCACTAGCAGGCTGAAAGGAGGAGCAAATGGCTTCTGAAAACCATGAAGTCTGCTGCTGAAGAGGTGGTTTTGTAAACTCCAAAATTTCTTGACTTAGGTCATTATTTAAAACTCCTATGAATGTTCTTGGCTTACTAATGCAACCCACAGAAGAATCAAAGGGCCACATCTCCAAATGCTAGAAAGTCCCTGAGAGTTGTTCCCAAAAAATCTGCAAGCCCAACAGAAATTTGGTTTCTGCTAGAAGCTGGATTTGAGCAACAAAGTCAGTGTTGTGACTTCAGGGCCACTTCCAGTGATTTGAATGCTGAATGGTGTAACACTCTGGGAAGCTTTCAGAAACCTTACTGAGTTTTCAGGTATCCCAGTCCCGTCACATCTTTGGCTTCCCAAGCAGCAGGTTAACCGAGAAGCACAGCTCCCGTTTCTTGCAAGGTCCTCCTAGTTGCCTCTGGGTGTCTATTCAAAAGCCACTGCATATCTACCCTGTTTCTGGTGCTGTAAGGGAAACCTGTAGTAGAGGTAGCAGAGTACCCAGATAAGTTGCTTGGAGTTCTGGACAGAGCAGATCTGTCAGAGCACTGGGTTTGCTGCTTTAGGTCTGATTTTTTTTACTTTTTCATGTGATGGCTGCAATATAACAGTCTCCTTACCACTAAGAAACAGGCCGTGTAGTGCGTGGAGGAATGAGAAAGAGACAGGGAACCAGAAGTCCAACTTTGTAACACTGCCTAGGCCCCCAACTTGAGTAGTGGCTTTGGGCAAGTCGCTTGCAGCAAACTCCTCCAGAGAGTGTCTGGATCTTTACAGAATGCAGTAGAAAAATAAAAGGGGAAAACACTGCATCTCAGTTTTCCTATCTGTAACTTGGGACTAATACTTACCAACCGACCCACCTCACAAGGGAGATGCAATAATTAATTAGCTAATGTTCGTACAGCACTTTAACTCTGTAAAGTGTAAAATAAATGTTAAGCATTATTGGCACTTAGATTCTACAGTGATTGGTGCCCTACAATTCCCTAAGCCAGGCAGCTAGTTATTGCTGCTCAGAGCAGCAGTAGCTTACAATACATCCTGCATTATCAGCTAGTTTCTAGACGGTTACGTGCCAGTGTGGCTGTACATACACCCTCCCACATGTGCCAGATGCCACACAGGGGAATTCTGACGTGGAGGTCCAGGATGTGACTATGCAGCATGGAAAGGGGAAAGGGAACTTTGCAGCCACTCTGTAACTAAGCAGTCCCTTTTTGCTGTGTTTTTTTCACTCCTCGCTGAAGCAGGTGTTTAGGTACTAACTGCAACCCTTTGCCTTGCCATACCTATACATTTTATCTAAATTTGTCAGGTGATTCATGAATATCGCTGAAAATATCCAGAATTCCAATAAATTCAGTGTAAAAGAAACTGGTTGGTAAACTCTGTAGGGCAATTTGAGAGAAAAAAGGAGCTTGCTCCTTTTGCATTTTGTTGCTTTAGGCTTCTTAGCTAAATTTTGTTTTCAGTGAACAAGACGACAGCAGCTGCTAAAATTATGTCTGAGAGATGGATATGTAGGTAATATTGTTTAATATTAACTGCTGCTACTTAAGTTCATGAATTCCCATCAGTCGTGTTATTTATGGAGTTCCTTACGCTAAAGTTTCTTTCCACAAAGCTAGTGGAAAGAGACTGGTTTGCAGCTCAGTAGTTCAAGAAAGACTTGCAGCTTTGCCCTCTCAGACATAGCCTGAGAGGGCAGTATTGAAGTCCCTCCATTTACACTATATACAATTACAGGATTTCATTTCAAGTTAGATTCAGCCTGGTCCTCTGGGTTGAACTTTGCTATCATGCCTGTGTTTCGAAGCCATTCAAAGTACTAGTCAGTTATTTCTACCCTTTTGACTCCATCTGGATTTTGAGTGCATCTAATACAAACCAGGAGGAGAGTTGCTTAATTAGTTTGCTCTCACAGAAATCTTACGTGAACCAAAGGCATACTGTGAATCAAACTAGTACATGGTAAAAGGAGACAAATGGAAATTCTTGTAAATTTTTACTTTCAATCAAAACACTAGTGTAGATGCAACCTCAGCCCATACGGTATTATTTCTTCTGACTTTGTAGGCAGCCATCTGCACAATAAGAAACTAAGTAACACCAGACCACCAGATCAGAGTTTCAGAGTATGTCCCAGTGCAAATATCATTTGATTCTTTCCCACTTTTTTATACTGTTTCCCTAAGCATCTCCTACTTGGCTTTGTCAGCCATAGGCTGCTGGGTTAGATAGATAGACATTCAGTGTGAGCCAGTCAGGATGTTCTTGTACAGTATTCTGATACCTCCAGCAATGAAAAGAGGATTCAATATTGATACACACTTACACATTGGAGACAATTCCAGCAATCTATCACTTTACTACTGGATATTGTACACCATATTATTTAACTAATAGCATCCATGGGAATTGTGATTGACATCAGCAAGAATTGGAGAGGCCTGGGTGGAAAATCAGAACCTGAAATTTGACATTGGGTCCTAGGAGTTATATTTCATACTGAGAATGCTCCATAATAAATACTTAAAACCTCATAAAATCTGTTCATGTTGGAGGTGAAAAGCATCTGAAATATGTATTATTAATGTATACTCACTCATCTTGTTAATTTAATTAGTGAACTGGGTAAGATTGCCTCTTTTTGTGATCTTCCTATTAAAGTAAGCAAAAGTACTTTGTGTGAGAGTAGCCAGTTGTCACCAATACTGTATCACTTCACTTTTGAGTTTTCTGAGAGTGACTGTCTTAATTTATCTTTGTTTGTTTAGTACTCAACCACTGTATAGCATCTAGAGCAATGCAAAACATTTCTATGCTGGGGTAAAAATCAATCACTCAGTGATTTTTTGCTCTGTTTCAGATGAACAGATACATGAACATATCGCTTCAAAAACTTCCTGAGCTTTAAGGCATGTCCTAAGCAATTTCTGTTCTTGTTTTGCCCCTGCCCATGGAGAGGATGTTTAAAAGCCAATACCATCCCTTTGCAAAACCCTTCCCTTTGTCAAAATCTATGATACTGATCTATGCAAAATTCTCTCAGAAATTGTCAGCAGTTTGAGTACATCTCTATTGCAATTTTCTTGGCCTTTTGTGTTAATATCTATTTATGAACTTTCAAGGTAAGGAAAAGGCAGATTAGTTCTTTTTTTGTAAGTCTTTTATAAATCTGTGAATACATATCTGAAATATTTCTTGGCTGAACTTGGCTGAACTAACTTTGTCACTCAGTTTCTAACTTTGTCACCCAGTCCAGGACATTTAAAAAAAAATATACGTTGCTTTTTTTCCCCCGTATTTAGCAAAAGCTTTGTTTTCCGTCTTTGGAAAGCAAAGAAATATGCTATGGAAGAAATTGAGTGTGTCTTTTTAGATATTTTAAATATTGGTCTTGTGTACATGTAGCATGCACAGAGTTTCTTCATGGAAGACAAAAACTTAGTCATGTCCTGTCTTCAAAAACTTTAACAGGGAGATTACTAATGTCAGAAAAATGCATAAGAAGATACTGTTGTTGGAGGGTCATACTATAAAAAAATCAGTCTAGAAATGAGAAGTGCATTTTTAGTTATGGGTAATTACATAACAAAAAAGATTGTTTTGAGGTGAGCAAACTTTCATTACAGGGATTGAAGAAGTCCAGTGAAGGCTGAAATGTTCTTTTACTGACCTTATTTCAGTTACTGGTTCTTGCTATTCAGTGTCTTGCAATATGTGGTATTTTCTGAACGGTGTCCATGCTAGGGCCAAATGGTTCCAGTAAGTTCTCACTTTTATTAAAAAGAAAATTTAACTTACAGTTATGGAGGAAGCCTTGATATGCATACCACATATTTTACAAGTTTTATATTAAATACGTAGAAGGATCAGAACTTGAATACAATTATTATTGTATTATTTCTAAATTTCATGGTTTTAAGATCAATTCTATGTCTCTTGAGAGGTCTTTTTGATGGTTTCTGAACACTCAGGTAGGCAACTTCCATTTTGCACTGAAAATGAATGTGTAGCTACATGGTCTTCTTAAGAAGACCCTGATTTTGTCAATCTCTTCTTTGCATTTTTCACGAATGTACAGCACCTGCTGGCAGGACTAAGTGACCTCTCACATATTACTGAGGTGGATGTCTAGGAAAAAGCACTCTTTTTTTGCACAATGAACCTGTCATGAGCACAAGTAAAAGTATTTCTCTATTTAGTATTGTGTGAACTTGACATCATATAATTCCAGTTCTTTATGTCCTGTGCAGCAACTGCTGTGCAGTGGACAGGGTCATAGACCTGGAAGCAGCATCCTTGGTGAGAACTAACGGTGTTATCCCAGGCAAATCACTTTATCTCTCTGCAAGCTTTGTTTGTTTCTCGAAACTGCAGACTCTTCAGGGCAGGGTCTGTCACTCACTGTGGCATTGTTCCTTGCCGAGTGCAAAGGGTCTCCCCACTTCCTCAAATATTTAAGTCAAGCCTATAATGTGTATAATAAATATTAACAGGAACATATTCTCTTCTTCCCATCCATTTATAGCCCCCTTTATGGTTTAATTATCAATGCAAAATATTTAAAGTCATTTCAGACTTTTACTACTAATTTATGTCTGTAAATCAAAACTGGCCAATTTTAGAGTCTATTATCTCCAAACAAAAGTAAGTACTTGGCACAGTCAACCTTAAAAATGACAGTATCTTTGCGACTTCTTCCAGTGTAGAGCTGCCCTGCTCTGACTGCAAAAAATAAAAACAGACACACAAAAATTAAGCAGCGATTGCATCAATTATTTTTATTTATCAGTTTCAAGAAAGCCGTTGAATGGTATAGCTGAGGAAGAAACATGGAGATTGTTAATATGCCTTTGACCTCAGGGAAAATAAATCTGGATCTAAAGCAGGCTCGGAAGGGCACTCCAGTCCTGAGATTCGTTAGCCCTGATTCTGTAGGAATTGAACACAGTTTCATTTCATTTCCACCTGATGACCACTGGCATTAATAAGACAAAATCTCTGGGAACCGCCAAAAGCATCCTGTCAAGCACCCGGTACGGTGCTGGGGCTGCACGCTCCTCCCTGGCACCTCCACGTCCTCGCAGCTCCTGCGCACAGTCTAGTGGCAAGGACAGGGGCTGGATACCACATGGCATGTGCTCCTCAAACTCCTGCATCACACTCTCCTGGCTTCGTAACAGGAGCACTAACGGGTATTGTGGGGAGTGACAGGAGACATCATGGGAATTCAGCCTTCCTGTCAAAATCTTGTGGAAAAAATTTCCTGAGCCAGCTACAGGAAGAAAGCCACTTTCTGAAACATCACCTCAAACAGGCCTTCCCAGCCCACGGAGCTCAGCACATTACGTGCTTGAGCAGCCCCTGGAACAGTAAAACGCTCTGCCAGGTTCTGCAGACCATTGTCAGGTACCTGGAGGCAGTCTCCCAACCTTTGCACAGTGACATCTTGGCAGCTGCTCTGGCAACTGTCCTTGAGAAGCTGATGCTGACAAGCCACAGCAGCCGTAAGGGCCAAATGCTAAGCTCCTGACTGATTTGCACACACTCTTAACCCAGACGAGCCCTTCGTTAATTAAATGGAAGAGTTTTCTGAGGAGGAACAGGGGAAGGAAATCTTTGCTAGGTCAAACACTGAAAACAAATTTGAAGACAAGGAGATTATATTACTCTAATATCTGTTGCTGAAGATATAGACTAGCTCAGAAACAAATACAGGCTTGCTCAAACCAGTTACTTTGTATTTGTAGTATGTTTTTCATTCTAGAGAATGAAAATGCAAGAACTTAATAAAGAGCCCTGCAAACAAAGATCTGTTTTTCCCAAAACTAAAGGAAGCCATCAGATGTACCTGCTGATGAATAATTACAGCAATGAGGAATGATTCAGGACTGGAGGCTTTTTATTCTCCTTTTTTGGCACTCTAAGGTGAATTTAGGGTCAGGCAAAATGTAATTTCCCAAATTGGAATTCAGCCAGGACACATCCCTTACTCTTTGCTTGTGCTGCACCAAGTAAAGCGGAAAAACAAAGAACAAACTGCTTCAATACTTTGCAATATACTGTATTCTAATACTTATAATAAATTACTCATTTCAGATAAAAATGTAGCTATGTTTGCACCACATTGTTTCTTATTTTCCATCTAAAACCTGAGTATCCTAAGTTTAACACATCTCTGTCTTACGTAGAGTTTGGACACGATCAGAATCCTAGTGAAATCTAGAAAAAATTGTCCATCACTTAGTGGGCTTTGGATAGCGGAGTAATTCCATCTGATATCAATATTTCATAGATATTGAAAACATAGATCATTTATTTGGGTGACTTTTGCAGAGATTCCATTTTAAGGACCTAGCAGATAATAAACAATAATTTCTTCATGTTAGTTACAAAAGATGTTTCACAGTTGAACATACATCAAAGTCAGTTGCTGAGGGCATTACATATAATATACTAAATCTTTAACAGATGGGCTATGCAAGTGGCTGAAAAAGTCCTTGATTAGACCCGTGCCTCTATTGCTCTACAGAACTTCCAGATGCCATCATGCTGTTAATAATCTGGGGATCTCTCTCCACCATATTGGACCTGCTTGTCAGCTCTGCCCAATTAGCAAAGATAGCTCCAAGGTAGGAACACAGCTCCTAGGGCAGTGGTTTTCAACATTTTTCAATTTGTGGACCCTTCAGGATTTATCGCTGGAGATGGGGATCTCTGCACAGCAAATGAAAATCTACTGGCAGTGGGCATGCTGGTTTTGCTTATCTTTTGTTGTCCCCATGATAGGAGTGCTGGGACCCACAGGAGTCTGCAAACACACCAGACTGAAAAAGACCATCTTAGGATAACATGTTTCTTATAAAGAGATTTATGTTTTTCTTGGGTCTTCATAGCTCAAACTTGCAATTTTCTGACACATAAGAGAAGTCACCAGTCCTAAAAAATCACAGCCTGTGAATAAAGCAAAGCAAG
>Ga0065711_1001468_pt1 | contig 43002 bp, 27 predicted proteins | sample Hoacrofraction12_FD_59098 | JGI IMG/M metagenome (GOLD analysis project Ga0065711, IMG submission 59098) | Hoatzin crop microbial communities from Cojedes, Venezuela - Epithelial fraction 12 v2 (version 2) | ecosystem: Host-associated > Birds > Digestive system > Esophagus > Crop | place... | reverse complement strand
TTCAGTAGTGCCCAGCGACAGGACAAGGGGCAATGGGCACAAACTGAGGCACAGGAAGTTCCAGCTGAACATGAGGAAGAACTTCTTCCCTCTGAGGGTGATGGAGCCCTGGAACAGGCTGCCCAGGGAGGTTGTGGAGTCTCCTTCTCTGGAGATACTCAAGCCCCGCCTGGACAAGGTGCTGTGCATCCTGCTGTAGGTGACCCTGCTTCGGGACTGGGATTGGACTAGATGACCCACAGAGGTCCCTTCCAACCCCTACCATTCTGTGATTCTGTGTGATTCTGTGTACTGTGTGAGCAAACACATCTCTTACCATCAGTATGAATTTTGGAGCATCCCCATGTTTACTAGGTGTGCCCATGTGCTTGTCCTATAAGATGAGAATGCAGCTTAGTGGGGGGTGAGACCATGAACCGCGCTTTGGAGTGCCACTCATTGTGACCAGAGCCCCCCACAGCTCTAAGTGTTTTGGTAGTGCTACCTTGGATTTACACAGGGGATCTCTGTGCAGGTCTTGAGGCTCATCATCTTCCCAAGCAGGAAGCCCTAGATGGCACTGTGTACCCCGACATGTATAGCCAAGATGATGAGAAGCGAATTCAAACTCATCCACAGCACTTCCCTACACAGCTCGGGAATAAGGCTTCGAGACTGTAATCTCCTGTGGATGCTTATGGCTCCTACTCTGAAATGCAGATTTTGACCTGCTGATGGCAGTAAATATAATGCTTAATTAATTAATGCTTTGAAGGCAGCCCTGGAAGCCTACAGTATTATGACATAATGAGGAGGGTAGTTGATAAGCAGACTATTGGGTCTTTACTGCTGGTCATGATGCATGGAAGTAAGAGTGCTTGACTCTGAGCCTGGAGAGATGTGGAAAGGAAAGCAGCTTAGAGCAGAATAAAGCCTTCAATCTTGAAACAAATAGACAAGTAAGCATAGGACCTCCCAGTGTAGTTTTCTGAAGCAGACCAGGCTCTTCCAGCCAAAATCATAGGGCTAAAATGATGCAATCTCTATCCATATATTGGTATAATGGTGATGCCTCATTCTCCCTCTCAGTAGTACCGTACAGCTTGTGCCTCGAATTCCTGGCTTTTTAAAAAAGTGCCTAAAATGTCTGTTACCAAAGTAAGTGGGGTCAATAGGAAAACACAAAACAAACCAGCCAGCTCCTCTTTTCGTATGAGGTAGGCCTTGACAAGTAAAGTGTATTTGTGTAATGATAGGGTCAAGAGGCCCCAGGCAAGATCGAGTGCTGCTGCACTTGTGTCTGTGTATGCATATGAGCAGCAATGGGCCGTTAAAACGCAGTATTTTGTAGGTGTTCTTATTTGAAATATAGCTTAAGTCTACTGTTTCCTGAGATAACACGTCAAATATTTATTAGTTGGAGATCTGTTTGGTTTGCTTTTTCTAATGAGAAATGGCCAATTTTGCTCCATAAAAATCTAGCTCATCTCCTCTTAACAGTGAATATATAAACAAAGCACAGTACCTAGCAGAAACGACGAGTCTCCATAATAGAAGTTAACACAGAAGCCAGCAGCAGATACCAGTGCTTACAGGTTATCCAACTTTTATAGCACCTAGCAAAAATAACAAGCCCTTCCAGATTCAAAACTTTAGTGAGAATGTGAAGAATAGCAAGAAAAGCTACTTAGTCTGTTTGCATATAATAGAATACAAACAATCCAAGGACAAAACAGTCATGCTCGTTTATTACCGTGCTTGATGATTAATAAAGCACTCTGTCACTGTGTAGTCACTTGCATCGCAGAAGCTTGGAGAGCTTTGCAGGCACTGATTAATTAAGAGAGAAATATTGTAAAACCCATTTTACAGAGTAATTAGGGTGCATGTACTGTGATCCTGTTGAATTCAGTATCAATACACAGAGACCAAGATTTTGTTTTCATGACTAAAGCCCAGCTAAAGGCTGGGCTCCAGAGAGTCAAAACAGGCATCTGTATGAGCAGCCTGATTTTCAGAAGTCCTGGGAACTTCTCGGGTATTTAATGATTTTGCATTCTGACTCTGTTGTCTTCCTTTTAAAACTGTCAGACAAGATACCTCCTTTTCCACCTGTCTGCATCCCAGTTTCACAGTGTGAGAAAAAGAGATATTTGGGCAAAATGGCAGGCTGTGAAGTTAAAACAGAGAAAAATACCTTTATTATTACTATTGCTCAAATTCTGTGCAACTTACTGACACGAGAGATCATTGAAACTAAGAGCTTACCAGGATTAGAATAGGACTGGGAGTGTGTATGGATAGCCAAGCGAGGATAGAGTTACAATAATGAGGTTTAAAAATAAAGAAAAATATCATCTAGAGCTTTGAAGTAGTTACAAAACTGTGCTTTTTCAAAGCAAGCCACTGTTTAACAAATGAGGGCTCTGCTGCCTGAACTGCCTGTTCTGGATTGCTGGTTTGCTGGGGAAGCGGTGGCAGAGCAGGTAGGCAGCGAGGAAACCAGTGGCTTGTCCTGCTCTGGCAAGTCCCAGAGAAGAATTTGCTCCTGCCTGCCCAAAGACTTGTGATTTTGGGCTGCTGGCATGGGCAGGAGGTCACTGGCTGTCATTGGATACCTCCTCGTGTAGGGCAGCTTCTTCAAAGGATCTCGATGAATTGTTCTCCAACCAGGAGTAAACCCAGGAATGTGTGTGTAGCAGGGAATCTAGGCAGAATCATCTTTTCAGGAATCTGTATGTACTTTGGCAGCTGTAACTTTTCACTGGGAAAATAAATCAAGAATTAAAATATTCTTTTCCAATGCATCTTCTCTGTAAGACAGATTAGTTGGCCTTAATTATAAACTGAATTACAGCTGCAGGCAATCTTGATATTTCTTTGGGAGCTCAGCTCATGAGAGATGTGGTACCATGCTGGTTTTTTTGGTCTGAAAGTTTGCGATTGTTTTGAACAGTCAATAACTTAAGTGAAAAAGTATGGTCTTTGTCAGGCCATTGAATAAAAAAATGTGCTGCAATGCTATTTAACTGTTTATTTAACTGATGATCAGTTTTGGTGAGTGAAGTGAAAGGAAAGTGCTAACTTTATGCAGATGAAGAAGAAGAAAAAAATGAAAGGGAAAGTAAGTATCAGTGAAAGATGTTTCTGGCTGCCTTTCAATTCCAAATTGGGCTAATTCTACCTTCTGAAAAGAAGATAATTTCCACGTTTCTGTAATTGGGATCACACATAATTGAAGTTATTTTCTCTTAGAGAGAAGAAGCTTCTTCTACAACATTTGCAAATGGACAAGAAAAATGACCACATACAATGCACTCTGAATGATGGTGCATTCATCACAGCGTCATTTTCAGATGATGCTTCAGGTTTTTACCCATTCGGGTAAAAATTTATATGTGGATGGTGAAGGTTCATGTTGACGAATGCTCTACACTAGCTGCAGAGCTCCCTTTTTCTGGGTAGCCATTACATCAGAGATAGCTGATTACCAGAGAGGTCTGGAGCAGAAAACACACACCAGAGAAGCACTGAAACAAGTATCAGCTTATGCAGTGATTCCATGCGACTGCTTCTTTTGGCCTGGCTTTTTAGGAACTGAACTTTAATGAGGAAGATGAGCCAGATGTTGTCGCAGTGCTTTGAGAGTGGCACAAGCGATGAACTCACTTCCTTTGGTTTGTAGCATGAAGATATTTTCTGCCACGGGGTTTAACCCTGGGAATGCTGGCATTTGCCTAAGCATCTCATTCACTGAGTGTGCGGGACAGTGTTTATTCATGAATGCATTTGCGTCTGCACATGTGACTGCAATCATCATGCTCATTCCTGGGGTTCCTCGGTGTTGAATCACAGTAGCAGAGGTTGGACTCAGGTGCTCCTGCTCCAAAAGCATGGTCCCTCCTGCTGGCTCTTTGCTGACCAAGGCTCTTCTCCATCTGCATGGGTTGGTTTATCATCCCTGATGTTGCTGTGATGATCCAGGCAGAGTGGTGCTCAGGGAATTTGGGAGGCCACGTCAAAATTCAGCACAGACCTCAGCTTTGAGCTCTGTCTGGCTAAGTATATATTTGTGTGCATTGAGGCATCATGGAGAAAACAGAATGCATGAAGGTAAGTCTGGCAGATTAGACAGCAGATTGGATTTCTAGACAGCGTTGATCATTGTACAGATCAGGAGAAAACAGAGGAAGTTTAATAAATAACAACACCACAACTGTGTTTTGTAAAGAAAGCCAGAGTTATATTTTTACCCTGACCTAACAAAGGAGGAGGAAGGAAACTGTTTCGCTGAAACAAGCATTCTAGATTGGACTAAGGATACACTTTTCTCTCTATGTTTGTGTACGTGCGTGTCCCAGCAAACTCAACAGTATGTTCATATGCATGAAATACATTTTCCTGGAGGCACATAGTCAGCACGTGGCATGTGAGGAGGAAAAAGATGTGCCTAGCATTGCTTAAATGTTGGTCAAAAAGGCATGACATTTTAGTCAAAATAAGTTAAAGTGTCTCATAACGTTGTGGTTCATATTTGTTATTTTTGCTGACGTTGGGTACTGGATAAGAAATCTGCCTGGTTTAGAAAAGTGCAATGTAGATAAAATACGAGAGCAGCCTATTTATTGTGTGTACGAGGCAATGTGGCCTCCTCCAAAACCGGAGAAAGTCAGACAGAACTGAAAATAGCACAACCCAGGCCCTTACTGAGGGGAGCACGAGTGGACCCTGTGATCAGGAGGTGTGGAAAGCCAGCGTGGAAGAGAGAGAGGGGCTTCCCCCACCTGCCCAAGGTTTCCTGCCCAAGCCTGGCTGGTGGTGGCCTGCAGAAGCAGTGGCTTTGGGTCGGAGAGTGGCTGGTGTGGGTTGCAGTGCTGAGTCTGGCCCTGATGGGCTCTGTGCGAGGCTGAAGACATGGGTCTCGCAGCAGCCTGGATGCAGGTTTTGTCGTTGCCTTAGAGCCCATGGGTGATGGTGGGCAAATCGCTTCAGCTCCATGTATTTTGCTTCCCTTTTCTGTGAACAGAAAGCAGCTCATGCCTTCTGTTTTGGTCCATTTATATTGTAAAGCCCAAGGGTAAAATCAGTGTTTCAGATTATGTGTGGACAGAGCCCAGCAGAAGAGGCTGGAGTATGGCACTTTATGCATTTGTGCCACACTGGTGACTGCTAATGGGAGAAATATAGGGATGGGGGCCATCATCAGCTTCGGGCTGTACTGTCTTTTCCATGCGAAGTCTAGGGAAGGAGTCTCAGTCAGTGGGTGGCAGTGGTCATTCCTTTCTGCATGGAAACTGAAATTGGTACAATAGATGGAATATTTTAAGAGGCTCAGTTGCCAGGTTTCTCAAGCTAATAAATCCTTGGCTGCACTTGCTGTGTTAAAATATATGTTCAGACGAGATTCATGATCAGCTCTTAGGAACAAGAGAGCAAAGTGAAAAAATAGGTTGTTCCAAGATTAAATGCTTTACATTTGACACCTTTAATTGGCTTATTAATAAACCTTTTTTTTTTTAGGGTTATGCTATTTATTATTTCTAATGAAATAGTTGTCAACTAGCCTTCTAAAAACAGCCACGAAGCACCAGCCAAGGGTGCCTGGGTGTGCTGGGTCAAGTACCTGGCTCTGAAACTCTTAATCGTAGGAGTGGCCTTATCCCCACCAAAATGATATATCCCACAGAGGTGGCACTTACATGACTTAGAGAGCAAGTGTAAGCCCTGTGCACCGCACAGGCCTGTCTCCCTGTATGAAAAAAGAAGTTGTGGTAACCCAAGCACATCAGTGTGGTTGCATTTGTATGATAGAGTTTACTGAGCTGTGTGTGGACATTCAGAATTTCCAGATGTTAAACAGCTTCCTCAGAACAACTGCTAGACATCTAGGAATCCTGGACAAATGCAGAAAATTGTTGAATAATGCTCAGAAAAAAATCCCTGAGCAGAAAAAGAAAACATCTCTGGGAAAACCTGAATGTGTGGTAGTTCCAATCTATATTCTCAGTCAGGGTGGCTGAGTGTATGGCAAGTAGGCCTTGCACAGCCCTCCAGGGAAATTCATCCAGCCTGGGGCTTACCCCAGGTGCCCTGGCTTCCGTGCCCCCACCTCCCTGGTATGCTGCTGCTGGAAAGCAGCGGGCAGGTGGGCGGCAGCGGGTGCGACTGCTGCGGTGTGTGTGCATGGCAAACCCAGCATTTCCAGGGATCCCGGTCACACTGCTGTGCGCGTGGGTGCAGCCCCTGGGAGACGGGTCAGGTCAGCACGCAATAAGGGTGACAGCTGAGCACGGACCCTGGAAAAATAAATACAACAAGGTCAGGAACATGCAAGTGTTTGGTTTCTGGGAGTGGATGATTGAAGTGTTATTGCTGAGCGCCATTCTGAGACCTTCTCTACATTGATTGATGTCTCATTTGAAATCTCCTACTTGCCTGAAAGAAAAAAGCATGAAGGCATTTAGTTAATTCTCCTGCAGTGCTTTAAAGCTGCTGTTCTCTGTTGAACATGACTGGCTCAATAAAGACTCGTCCTGTCAGATGTAGTCTCTCTAAACCAAATAGAGGTGGCCAGTGTGTTGTTTCTCCAGTGATTTTACTTTTTTTGTCCCGTTTCAGTAGGTATGGAGCATGGAAAAATACTTCCTTGTATACTAAGACTCATAAGTTTCATATCTAAGATCCAATCCTTGATGAAGGCAGCAATTAATCAATGAAATCATTTGGTTTTCTGAAATGCTGCATTTCATAAATAAGTTAGTTTTCACATACAAGTCTTTCAAGAAAGCAGTGCACGCAAGGAAAGCTGATGTCAGCATTTTTTAATCCTGAAATGACCGAGTTTCTCATTGTGGACACCAAACTTAGCTTCTTCTAAGAAACTTCCAGGCATGAGACTATTTCTGTGCTTCTCAAAATATGCCTGTACTTCTGCTGTTTTCCAGGGAGAAGACACACTGAGACAGATGGCAAATACTATATGCCAGCTGTTAGCATATGAAGGCCAAGAGGTCTCCATTTCTAAGCACATATTAAAACATTTGTATCCCTAGTACTAAAAATCTGTAGACCAGCTCCTGCTCTCACTAATGTTAATAGCAGGATTTGTGTCAAAACAAACAAGAAGAGAACATAACTAGCAGCTCGGGATTATCTGTCTTTGTCCATGTACGCCACCACTGTAGGAATGATTGTTCTAGCATCATTTATATTGCGTTGGGAAGTGATGGAAGCTTTTGCCAGACCTAAACTGAAATGCTTCCAAGGCCTTGTTCAGTGTTGGAAAATGTTCGTATCAAGTTATCCTTGGAATAATTTTCTCCTTTATTTATTATTATGTGCTACCCAGTAGACACCTAATTATGAGGCACAGAACACTTCTTATTCTAGGAGGATATATAGCACTTCACTGGATGTTTTTAGGAGTCCATTTTCATTACGTTAAATGAGATGTTTACTTGCATGAATCCCTTAGGTTTAAAAAAAAAAACAACAAAAATAAGACAAAGAATGAATTTCAACACAAAACAGTCAATAGAGCCTCTTACTGTGGGCGAATGCTTTTATACCACATCACAGACTGTTTGTCTTTTTTTTTTTTCAGAGTGGGTATCCAAGTTCTGGACCCGCATCAAGCACTCCTGCCTTCAGGCCTGAGGATGAGCTTGAACATCTGACCAAGAAAATGCTGTATGACATGGAGAATCCTCCCTCTGATGACTACTTTGGTGAGCAGTGTCGCGTCACATTGAATCAATCTGTCTGTAGCCCCTTTCTGTATTTACCAGGTTCGGTAACGGGGAGGCCTGACAATAACGCTGTTAATGTAGTGGCATTTGTGTTGATGGATTTGCTTTCCATGCTTGGGCTGGAAGTGTAATCAGCCATAGGAATTCCTCTGTAATTTCAGCATAAATCTCATGCTCACTTGCTGTATGTTTACAGTCTTCCTGGTTATAAAGTTGAGTCTGGTTCATTTTCACGCCATCTGTCCCCAGCTTCTAGGCTAGCAGACTGAGTTCAGGTGTGGTGTGCTGTCTTGCCTCTCTGCCCCATCTTTTCTCATTGCAGCTGCACAAAAACTGGTGCTGTAAATATGTTATGCTCCCAAGGCATGGATTTTCATTTTCTGTATGCTGGCATAGATTAAAAGGAAATCCATTTTGAGTCAATCAATCAGGTTCGTTTTGTGTGGGGACTCAGAACTGGGTCCAACAAGTATGAGAAAGTCAAATCTGAGCTGATTGGCTCATTATAATCATGTCAGCTTCCTTGCCTGGAAACAGATAAGCAGCTTCCTTCTTAAGTGACATATAATTGAATTATCTCAGGCATCTATAGGTGTAAAATGCATGTATCACCTTTATATGAAACACAGGTGATATGATGTCTGAACTCAGCATTAAAATCAAGAGCCTTGGGCACATCTGATGCATCTGGTTAGTATGCTTAGAGTCTTACAGGCCTGGGTGGCAGTGTTGTTAGAAATCAAATTGCTGTAGTTTGTAAAGTTAAAGACTGGGGCAGGCCATTCATTTTGTCTTCTTTATCTTTCTTTATTTCGTTATTTCTTAAGAATTTCATTTAGATTGCCGCCAGGTCTATTGGCTATAGATTTTGGTTGGACCAAAACATTTCTGGCTTAAAGAAACTTTTGTGGTTTAGTTTAATCAGAAAGCAGGTGGGACCAAGGTTTCACTAATAAACGAGGATCTTGCAGTGACAAGGATCTGATTACATGAGAAGGTCAAGATGTTCTCATCAGACAGACATTGCCCTTGTAGATGGCGTTGATATCAGTCCCCATTCTCTGTCAGTACCTTCTACCTTTTATGGCCTCCACCCTCACAGCTGAAATGTCTTCTCTATAAACATTGATATCATCAGAGTTGATGACTAGCACAGATCTAAGGTGTGAGCGAGAATGACTAACTGAAGAGAGAATATCCAGAAAGCATTTTCTGTGATGCTGCGTTTGACTTCATCTCTGCCCATATCCGTTTGTGTTCACTCTCTGATGTTTGAACAGTACAGCAACAACCAAACAAACATAACACGTGTTTAGCCATTAGCGTGGGCGGGCAAGAGGGAGAAACCTTTTTCCCGCTCCTTTCAAACAAATGGCTGAAGCCCTGAACATGAGATTCTGTTACAGTAATTTACTTAATGCAGAGCTGTGAGTGGCAGGATCTGGCTGAGGGACCAAAGCCCACCCAGTTCTCCTCATAGCCCTAGAAGGTGGGCAGGTGAACAAAGAACTTGGAGAGTCACATAGTCAGAAAGGACCTTGCCATTACACTGCCTAATGTCCTACTCTCGGTTTCTCCCAGAAAGATGACTGAATCATGACTTCAAAATAAAAGAAATCTAATCTTTTCTTAAAAGACTTCAAGCAATGGTGAGTCAACCACCTACCCTGATAAGCTGTTCTAGTGATTAATTTTCCTCACAGCTCAGAAATTGCTTCCTGAAGTGGAGCTTTAGTTTTGTTTAGCCCTTGTATTCATAAAGCTGAAATGCTTGGGTTTTGCAGACTAATACTGTATTGCTAAGATGGCTCTGGTCTGTTTGAGAGTGTGGCACATCCGAGTTTTTTCATACAAAAGGATGCATAGCTCAGAGGGTTGGAACATAAAGTCTCTCAACATTAGGTCATCAGTTTGGCTGTCAGATGGGAGGTCAGACCAGTGCCATGCCAATAGCTCTTAATTCAGCAGGAGATAAGAAAATGGAAAGGAGGCTCCAGAGCTGTCAGAAATTTTGCCAGTGTTGTTTATGTAAGCAGAGCATGATCAAAGAAGGAATGACCATGCATGATGCAAGCTGGAAGATGAAAACCAAACAACAACCCTAGTCCTAGCTCGGGCAGGTGATGTTTAATTACAAGCTGCATCTGATTGATCTTCTAATTGCACTGAGTCTACGCCACCAAAGGTCATCTCTGAAGCAGTGTCCAGCCTTGGCATTCTTGATGTGCAGAAGAACCATGTGCTGGACTGAACTCCTCCTCAGCTCTCTAAGCATGCTGTGCCGCATGCGGCCATTTGGGAGACATGGCCACAACTGATTAGATACCTACCAAGAAAAACATAAAACAAAACCAGCAGTTCTGGAGAACAACCACTTTGTGTGGTCGGATAAAATCAAAGAGGTGGGTTGCCCTCATCCTCCTAGGTTTGTTCCAGCCCAAGCTACTCTCAGCGGAAGATGATCACTGGAGTCACAGTGGATGAGGGGTTTTGATATGGCAGTGCAGGCCGAGAGTTTTGTACTAATTCTGGCTATGTCAGAGCTAAATACTCATCTACATGAGCTGTCAGCCAGTGCCTTTCAGTAACTTCATGCTCATGTGGAAAGAACAAATTAAGTGTGGGAGGAAAAAAAGAGTCTTTCAACTTTGGTTAACTGTCTCAACCAATATCTCTGCCTTTGTTCTTTATTTATTTAGCATGGTAGCGTGGATTGTACAAGATTCATATGGCACATTGATGAAATAATCAGAAAAAGGACAAATGGGCAGAGACACTGACTCTGATTTGCATTAAATATCTTCTGCCTGAGGTCTAAATGCCATGATAATTGTAGCATACCAGATAGCTGTCAGCTAATCACTTTTATTAGTTTGAATTTAGAAAACTGGATTTCAACGTATTAGAAGTTGGTTAAGAGCAGATAGGTTTTGAATTGAGGAATCTAATTAACCTTGCTAGAAAGCTGCAAGGCGTTATATTAAGTCATGAAAATAATTTGTTGGAATAATTACATTTGAACTGTCAGGCTGAAGAAAGGTCATTTTACTTGGCCCATCAGCACTCTGGGATCTTTTCTGTAAGCATCTTCCTTCTGCAATTTTAGTTGCCGTATCTCTGGTTCTCAATCAAGCCATCTTGATTCTGCAGTCAGCATGGGCAGAGTGGAGGTTCCTGGGGAGGGAAGACGAATAGGAGCCGCTAAAGTTGTCTCTTTGCCCTGGAAATGCCAGGTGGTACTGCTGGTAGACCAAGTGAGCTGAGTTCAGGAGCAGAACAGCCAGTGCTTCCATCAGGTCTGTGTTCACTACCCCTCTGCAGCTTCCCGGGGTGGAAATTACTGGAGGTGGTTTCAGAGTTAGGGGAACTGTTCCAGCCAACAACTTGCTCGTGCAAGCACACACCACTGGCAGCACAACATGGTTCACACTGCATTCCTGGGGAGCCTGGGCGCATGGTGAGAGCCAGAAGAAGCATGCTGGAGACACACTTCGGAGCAGCAAGATCACAGTTTGCAGCCATTTGTTGCCTAGACTTACACAGCAGCACGATGCAGTCACTGGGAAATCCTCTAGCTGCCATTGGCAAGGCAGTGCTTAAGCATGGAAACATCATCAGTAAGCATAATAATTAAAAAAATCACTGTGAATTTTTAGGAGTTAAACATGCATGCTGGGTATTCTGCCTGACCTAGTTTTGTTGAAAGGGCACACTACCATACTTAAGTCTAAGCACTGCAATCTTTAGTGCGTGTCCTGTCCTACTCTCCCCTGTGTTACGGAGTGACTTATGGAGTGACTTCTCCTGGGAAGACCTTGGCAGATAAGCAAATTGAAGTCTCTCAAGTCTAAGCTACTCTTCCTTCTTTACTGCTGATTCAGTTGCTGATCTGTGGTAGTTGGCTGTCTTTAATCAAATCCCTTTTTATTAGAAAGGATTCCCAAGTGTGTTATGCGCTGTGCAGTAGGGATGGTTTCTCTCTGTCACAGCCCTCCGCGTTGATAAATGTGATATTGTAGATAGACATGTTGGATTTGCTGAAAAAAAAGAATACTTTGTGGAGTGGAAATTGAGTAAGGCTGGGGGAGAAGAAGTGGATATTTACAGGAGGTTAGGATGAAACTATCAAAATTGTTTGTTGGTCACCATGGGAAATTAAAGTCCTTGATTTTGCATTCAAAAAAAACCAAAATGCACACACACAAAGATCACAACTGTTCTGGACCACTGTTTCAAGTCTCATAGAAAGAAATTACTTCTGGCATCTTATCAGTCTGTATCACCATGCAGACAGTGCTGATTAAGACTGGAAAAATGCCATCAGGGCCCCTCATCTGCTGGTGCCTTCTGGACTATGTCCCAGCTGAGTCACTCCCCACAGCAGAGGAGTTTCCCTGTCTGGTGAGACGAAACTTTTGCTGGTATCTTACCGTAAGCACTGAGCTACCAAGGGAATCACCAGTTTTATGTATTTGATAAGGTAGCAGTCTTCTTTTGTAGTTCCAGTGTGCTGTAGGCATGCACATGGGGAGAATAGGGGTACTAAGATGATCCTGTTGAAAATACTCTGTTTGTACAATAAAGGGACCTTGATTTGTCTCAGAGCTGATAATTCAGGATATGTAGTTTTCTTACGTGCATTTGCCACATGCCCTGACTTTGACAATGGGAGAAGTGGTGCAGAGTTAGGCTGAGGAGCAAGGCCAACAAGCAGAATGCTTACCTTCCTTTTCTGCTTCTCATCCTCACCTCGTGAGACCTGTGGCAGATTATTTTACCTTTTGTAAACTGCCTTTTTTCCCCTTTCACCCTGTTTGCAGGGCACTTGATCTGCATAGTCCTTCAGACAGGAGATGACTAACAGCAACAGTTGTATGAATGACCCCCACGGAGAAGCCTTCATCTCCAATGGTTCTTTGAGATACTGTGTCACAATTAAGGCTAAAGGAAGACAAGTGGCACCAGTATGGAATCTGTCAAGGCTCTGTCAACCTTTTCACTCACTGGCTTTGAATCTCGTTCATAAGCTAAAAATCCTTCACTAGGACCAGAGACCTGGTGTCCAAATGGTGTCCAAGATGTTCCCTGATTTTACTTCTTGGGAGGCAGGGTGTGGGTTAGCAGGTAGCAGTCCAAGTAAGATATGGTAGAGAATGTGGTAGAGTCATAGAAGCTTCAGATGAGGAGGCACGCTAGATTGTCCGGGTAAGGCTTCCTTCAGTTCATGGTGTCTTTGTTTCCTTTGACATGGCTCTGTGTGCTGAACAATTCCAGTGTCTATAAATTGAACATGTTCTACATTGCATTTCAGTCTTTGTCAGGCATTTCTGTAGCCTCTAAGAGGCTCAGGTACCCTCTTGGTTTCATTTGAATTACCACCAGAAAATGAAAGTTGTCTTATCTTGCCTGTATTCCTAGGTCTCTTCTGAAAAGGTTATCATTAAAAGATGCATATAATTATTACAAGAGTATAATTACGTCGTAATTTTGCCTTGTAATGTGATGTGTCATCATACCTTTTGTTTAAAAGCTGGGTTTCTGGTGGAAGATAGCATACGTCCTGATCTGAACAACATCTGGGTCAGAAAATAGTAGGTTAGATTTTCAGTGACTGATGAGCCGACAGTCGTTTTCTGTTATGTAACTGCTCACAAAAGCAGGAAGAACAGATATATAATGGAGACCCTTTTCTCCATTGTAGTTGAAGTTATTATTTTTTATGTTCAAGCCATATTCCAGCATTTGCGCACAGCCTCCAAGGCTGGGAGCAGCCTGCGCGCAGGGAGGTCATGGTGCGGCACCACCAACATCCAGCTGCCCTCTTGTGGCCTGCCGCAAGGGGAGTCACCCTCCCTCTGCTCCCCAGGGGCTTTAATTACCCTCGTAAATGGCTTTCAGAGCCTGTTTCTTCAGTCTCACTTCTGTCAATGCTCACCGCCCTCGTCTAGCTTTCTTTCAGGGAGTCCTGTGACTTCTGCTGTGGCATCTTTCCACAGCACGTGCAGGTAGGGTTTGGAGAGAAAATTTATAAGGATAGTCTCAACACATCCTACAGGGTGGATTTTGGCCCACAGTTCCAAAGTGAGAAGAGAAGAAGAGGAGGCTAGTGAGTGGCTGGAGAGCAAAATACACCATGTCTACATGCATTTATCTCCAGCCATGAGAAAGGAAGAGAAAACAGGGATGCAGAAGCTGTCAACTGGTTTAATTTGCTTTTCAGCATTTGAAAGACTGTGTAAATGGATGCAAAAATGCAATGGGCACAAACTGAAGCAGAGGAAGTTCTGTCTGAACATGAGGAAGAACTTCTTCCCTCTGAGGGTGACGGAGCACTGGCACAGGCTGCCCAGGGAGGCTGTGGAGTCTCCTTCTCTGGAGATATTCAAGACCCACCTGGACAAGGTCCTCTGCGGCCTGCTGTAGGTGACCCTGCTTCAGCAGGAGGGTTGGACTGGGTGATCCACAGAGGTCCCTTCCAACCCCGAACATTCTGTGATTCTGTGATTCTATGATTCTTCCTCTTGTTCATGTGATCCACATCCTACTCTGCAGTAATTGTGGGAAACATATTTTGTGAGGCTCAGCACCTAGATCTTTTTGTGCCAGGGACCTTAGTCTTACAGAGTCTTGAGTGCTCATCTCACTGAAGATGAAGCAGATGTAGCAGTCGGGAGTGAGGGAAGCCTGCACTCCTGCAAGCCCTGAGCACCTGGTACCCACATGTACCAGGAGGCAGGAGACTCACATTCCCTTTTTCCTCTTCTTATCCACAGAAGAGTGGACGAGAGTTTGCATCATGAGTGTTTCTGAAGTACAGTCTCTTCAGAGACCAGCGCTGCTTCCCAGATGTGATCTAAAGCTTGCATCAAAACCAAAATTACCCTTTGTTACTGTAGGTGATAAAATGCCAGCTGGAACAGGTAGCAAGCAGCTTGACTTACTTGGTGTTTTTAAGTCCTTGGTTTAGCTTGAATGGCTGGCAGTCAACCTAGACATATTTCTACTTTTAAAAAGAACTGATGTGATGCAAAAGTCATTTAATGGAGAGTAAGTGCAGAATACCAAGATAGCATTTTAGCAAAGGGATTTCCATGATAACCTGTGTGCTGTGAAAGAAAGGTGGGCTTCAAGCCATGAGTGGAATGAGGTTTGTCCCAACAGTCAGTAAATGAAAGCTGACAATTTCCTGCTGTCTTCTAAGAGGAGTGAAATGTGATAATGAAATGTCAGGGATGTGTCTTTCTAAAGTAAAGACGTATTCTACAGGATTCTTCAGCATGTTCAAAAATTAACATATCCATGGAAAAAAAATAATCCATGAGGGTGGTGGATATTTCTTACATTGTGATAGGGCCCTTAGTGTGCGAGGAACCATACAAACAGATAGCAAAGCTCAGCCTCTTTCTGAATAGACTTTGGACAATGATGAGGCTACTAGCCAAACCCCCTCAAATTAATAGTCCTGCATCAAAACAAAGTAAATCTTTTATCTTTATTTGAGAAGCAGTTCAAAGAGAATCCAGCTTGTTCATGATAAACTTACATGTCCAAAGTAAACTCTCTATGAACTGAAATGGCTAAATAATTGATAATGAGCCATCAAGTCTTTGGCTGCAGGTCATTAGTCCGTAGCTAACTCAGGTCATTAAGAAGCGAAAGTGTGACCTACCTTATGGCTGTTTCCTGCCTCACATGAAATGAGTTGGCCGGTCTCAGGGGGGTTCTCTGTGGGTACGTCATCACCTCACTAAAAAACATAAATTGTGGCACCCGGAGGACCCCTGGTTGGGAATCTCCTCGAGGAGGCCAGGAGCTGAAGGCAGACTGTTTGTCTAGGGGCATGTGGGATGGAGAGGGTTTGTTCTCTCTACCTCTCCTCCTGGTAGATCTGTTTTATGGAAATGAGAGAAACCAGGAGTTTCCATCCACAATTTCATGAGCCCTAAATTCTCATGCACAGGTATTTTCAGAGGGGGTGTACATATGTGTGTCTATGAATGAGTGAGAATGTTATTGTGGACTGTAGTTTTATAGAAATAATTTTCACTTCAGAAGAGCTTTGGAGTGTTGTGAGCCTCAAGACAGTCTTCTTTTGGCCATAACTTACAGCTAAGTTGTGGAGAGAGATACAGGCACTCAGTTTTGGAGCTGGAGTTAGAAACCACACTTCCAGCTGTGCAGTCCTGGGCAAATCTTTGTCCCAGTGACATGAAAACAGTGTAATTTCTCTTTGTTTTGAGTTAGTTACACACATGATGCGGCATAAATGAACCATTTTTCGCTTTTTTAAAACTGAAAACAGCTCACCTATTGTTTGAAGCTGGTTGCACTATATTTGCGGTTGCTTCCGTGTTATATTATGGCTTATTTGTACTGCGATAACATCTAAGGCCGCTAGCAAGACTGTGGTCATGCTACACTATGTGCAAATTAAACATGAAGTAGGAAGCAGTATGCATCCCTCAGAGCTCCCAAACTGACAATGTGGCAAAGACCAGGAAATGATTATTGTCTTTAATTTACAAACGAGGGGCTGACTGGCAGGGTTTAGATGATTCACCCAGAGTCATGCAGAGAAGCAGTAGCAAAGTGGGAATTGAGCCTAGAATTCCTTCAAGTCCCGTGCCTTATCCACAGCTGTGGCCATACTCTTTATTTTATGTGAAAATCAACAAACTGGACTCATGAGCCTTGTCTGATGAGAAGTCGCAACCAGTCTGAAGGCTCTTCCCAGCAGTTAGATCACAAGCCCTGTTTTCCAGGGTTAATAGCATGGCTGTGAATATAAGAAGCGGGAGAGAAAAGCGCTCCGGGATCACACCTGGTAATTTTAACTGCTGTTAGTATAATGTACCCACTAATGCTATCACACTTCAGCATTTAGATAGTTCAAGGCTATTAGGAAAATTCATAATTCACCATAGTAATCTGTTACATTTCAGTCTAGCAGTCACAGTTCCACAGGGGAGGGTGGGGGGCACAGTGTGGCATTTATTATTTCTTCTCCTGGTGGCATTTCTCTCATGCTGTCTTTTTTGATATGGTGGTTTGTCTCTTGCCAGTAACTTTTGGGGGTATTTTTGAGTGTCATTTGAAGTTTAGCTGGGGGGAAAGGCCAGATTTTATCTGAGAGTGAAATGTGGTAAAAAAAGAATTAAACGGAGCTGTCTCATTTGCGGAGTGTTCTCCTCCAGCCTGTTCTCTTCTGATGGAAACGCATCAAAACTGTTTGGTTTTTTCTTTTCTTTTCTTTCTTTTTTTTTTTTTTTAAGGAATCGCTTTGACTCAGATTGTGTGAGATGAATCATAACCCACTTTCTCATCTGAGATGTGAAAAAAAAAAAAAAAAATTCCAGCTCTGCTGTCAGTGTCAGCATAATCAATACAGAGTGTTTCTCGGTGGTGCAGAGAGGTAGGGGAGGATTAAAAGAATGAAAAGAATCAAAAGTAGCCAAACTTTCCTGCTGCTTTTAGTCAGCTGCACTCTTTTCATGTCTGCAAATGCACCTTTCTGTTCATCATGTCATCTTGGACATGAACACAGTTTTCACATCTCTGGCTACAACTCAAGGTCACAACCGGTGCTCAAAAGTCAGGAGACTGTCATCCCAAACTGGCAGGCAGATCACGAGAAGGCAGCACAGGCACACATTTGGGATGCTACCAGCAACTGAGAGTAAACCTGTTTCAACTTGTGAAACTTGCTGTGAAGATGTCACTTGCCTGGACTGTGCCAGCACAGATTTTGTCAGCTGATTAGGAGAGTGGCAAAGCACCACGCCTGTCCTGTGGCCCTGCCTGATCCAGCCCCATCGAGGGAAATGGAAAACTTCAATAGCAATAGGATCGCTGTGGGCACAAACTGGAGATCGGAGACCACATCTGATACCTCGTCACCAGCTTTCATTTATGATCTTGCTCATTTGCATTTATTTTTTCTTTTTTTTTTTTCTTGTGTGTCTGCCAAGGCATACACAGAGATGTAGAAATAGTTACCTCTGGTAGTGTGAGCTGAGAGTGAGAGCTTAACCCCTGAAATACTACGCTCACAGCACCAGGATCAGAAGGGGAAAGCATGGGTAGGTGTATGGGTTTTAGCAGTATGGAAAATTAACTTCCATGTTGAGCACAGTGGTTCAGTAAAACACCCTGGCAATAACAAACCCACTGGTGGGTGCAACCACCTTCCAAAGCGTAAGACACTGTCCACAGCTAAAGACAGGCAGCTGGACTCGGGATGTGAATGATTTTCTCCTGTAGATCTTTCCAAATTACTGTCCCAGCCACGCTAAATTATTTGTTTAAAGCTGTGAATCAGGCTGTATTCAGTTAGCAGCAGTGTTCAGCTTTAATATACAATTTCCTCAACAAATTCTGGTTCCAGACAGTATCTTGAGAGGTTAATAACTATCTACTAAGCACGTGTTCTGATTCTGTCAGGGCTGTCAGGGGCAGACCGGGCAGATGATGTGCAGCGTTTTCTGTAAGGATGGTTTGGAAGTAGGGGAAGTTTTTTGGGGGAGTTTTGGTTGGTTTTGTTGTCATGTAAAATTACACTCTAAAAAACACCAGCTTTTAAAATGCCACTATTTCCTTATTATCTGCTTGCCCTGAAAGGCAAGTGAAATCAGCTGCTGGCTTCCAGAAAACCTGCAGAAAACCTAAAGTCTTTTACCTTGACTTTTTGCTTGTGTTGATGAATGGCTGGAACATGACAGTGCTGACTTTCCACCTCTTTTTAACACAGGGATTGTCTGTGATCACATGAGTGAAGGAATTGTGTCTGGGCTGAGCTGTCCTGTAGGGAGATGTCTGGAAGGGATGCTAACATGGGTCATTTATGCTCTGCAGAAGACTGTCATGTGAAGTCAGCTCTTCTGGACAGAGAAGTCCTAGCGATTGTCATTGCCAATTTGGAGCTAATTCTGGTCATGTGTTCTCCTTGTCATCTCCACGAGCTGGGCAGCTGCTTCTCATTTCTGTCCTGTGGCTGAAATTAGTGAGAATCCTGAAATACATATATGTATATAAGTGTGTGTGTGCGTGCATATATATATTGGTCAGGCATCGGAACAGGCTGCCCAGGGAGGTGGTGGAGTCACCATCCCTGGAGGTGTTTAAAAACAGTGTAGATGTGGCACTTCAGGATGTGGTTTAGTAGGAATGGTGGTCTTGGGTGGATGGTTGGACTCGATGATCTTAGAGGTCTTTTCCAACCTATGATTCTATGATTCTGTATATATGGAGTGCAGGATGCTGCATGGACCCTGGATTCTAATGGCGTTCCCTTCTTTCCCATTCTCCATCTCAACATCTCGCATCAACTGATCCAGCTGTTGATGCCTGCGTGATTTTGTGAAGTGTGGCTGTCACCTGTGTTGGCAAATCCAGTGTGCATGTTTAGAGGAGGGAGGAAGGTGTGGAGGGCGGACAGGACTGGGGAGGGTATGGCTACAATAAGAGTGGGTGTTTGAGTGGGACATTTTAAAATATTCCATCATTTATCTGTATATGTCTAAAAACATTGTCTTCTTTGAAAGATAAGATGGCAAAGCACATCTGTGTGCCATGTTGGTGTAATTCCGTTAGGCCACTACTGATGGCCACAACCTACAACTAGAATCTCTTATTCTATCTATAGTCAATCTGTCTATACTCAATTTGCATGCAAGGCAACAAGAAGAGAAGGGGAGTGAAAAAGGGAGGTTGCTTATGGTCAGAATTATTTCCACTGTTTTTCCACAGGCATAATTCAAAAGGTGAAGGAAGTGGAGCATGTGCACTGCAGATGTGCACAGCTGGTGCGTTGCCATCTCTGTGGCATCCCTCTTTCAGAAGGGCGGCTGAGGAGAGCCAGAAGGGCTGTGTCAGTTATGTGGCCAGCTCCTAGGGAAAGCTTGTCATTTAAACTCTTTCAGTCTCTTTCTGCACTGCTGTCTCTATAATGAGTGACGAATGGTAACTGCTCTGCTCACGCAGGGGAGAGACACATACTTTCAGGTCTAGAGGGCTTAGGCGAAAAACTGCGCAGATAACACAAGTTTCAGGAGGCTCAGCACAAGGGTCGGAGGCAGGCATCTGGAAAGAGGCCACCCCCAAGCTTATGGCAGAGGGACATTGCTGTTCTGGGGTTGCAGATCTGTGCCCCGAGCTAGCCCTGGTCATGCCACGTTCATGAGTAAAGGGCTTTGTTCGTAAGGCCTATTGATCTAAGTGTGGCTTGGTCTTTTAAACAAAAACAATACTTCATAGAAAGCCAGCTGGTCTTGGGATCTTGGTGGTTTTTCTGTTATTTCTTTGGTCTGATTGTGGCAGGGCATTGCATGAGGAGCCATAACTAAGCTGATTCAAGTCTGCTAGGCTCAGCTTCCCTGTGTTTTGTACAATTACAAGGTGTTCACCCACAGTCTCACTGCCTGTTGCCCTTTGCAGAACAACGTACTTTCATTCAGGAGGCAAGGGAAGAAGGCTGACCTGTAGCCTTGGGTCTCTTGTGAATGACCAAAGTCCTGAGACTATGAATAACAGCTGTTAGACAGCAATTAGGAATGGTCTGCAACCGGCAAATGTCTGATTACAAGAGCTGTTCTGGCCTAGGAAAATTTCAGCTGTTCGGAAGAACAAGTAACATTTTACGGGATGATCTTTTGGAGCATGGTCTAATCATGATGCATAGTGGGTCACATCTCAATAGGTGTGTGATGACTAGAAGATGCTTAAACTGTTATCAGCTTGGCTAGAGGTCTGGCTGACTAAATATAGACGAAGCTCTCAGTAGATCAGTGTCTTCAGTGGCTTCAAGCTTATGCTCTGGGGACAGGGGAGAACAAAACAATGTGCAGCAGAAATAAGACTATAAAATGAGATATTCATATTGTTTCCCCGGGAAACAAATTTTATATCCCTCTTAGCTAGGAATATCCCATGGTGATCCTTAGTACCTCAGACAGGGCTCATCTGCTGAACAAGAAGTTCATAAGTCTTTAGCTTGTGGTTCCCAAAATGCCAGTCTCTGTCTTGTTACGGAGAGGTTGCTTTGACTTTCTTATGAAGCAATACTGGAATTCAGAATTTTTTCCAGGTGTTCTAATGTTTGGACATGGATCTAAAGCTTAACTCCAATGCTTCTGGAGTCATCTGGCCTAGAACATGGGCTGGAGACTTCCCAGGAGCTGCATAATTCATGTTGTTTCATAGGTACTCATCTGTGCAGAAGCTGCAAAAGGAATGCTTAGAGCAGTGCAAAACAATGAAAGATATTTCCAGAATGTTTAAAGTCTTAAACATTTGCATTGGGTCTCACGTTGCGGCAGTTCTCTGTTTGGATGCTCAGTTTTGCAAGTTGTAGCCTTTCTCTGGGATGAAAATCTCCCACATGGTTTCCTATGCTGGGGTGTGAATAGTAGCTTCCCCGATCTACTCATCACATCTGACTTTGTCAACATAACGAAGTTGCATCATTTTAGGTGCAAATGGAAACCAACTGACTTGAACCAGCATTGGCTTTCTGGGATTGTTCATATAAATTCAAACGTACCTGAAGTTGACTAAGTTTACATCAGTTAAAATCAGGCTTGGGATAAACTGAAATGAGTGTCTCTACACGTACCTCAGATCTAAATTTGGAGGTCTAGTGGATTTCAAATGATTCTGTTATCGCATGTAAACAAGTCCATCAGTCTTCCCTACTGTCGTACCAAAGTGCTTTATGAGGATTAAATATACTTACTGTCTTCGCAGTGAACTCCCATGTATGTAGTAAACCAGTAAAGAGTGTCCTGAAAGTTCAGAGCGCAACGATTTGCCAACTTTCTTCATACGGAGGATGCCGTCATTGGTTCGGGATGTTCAGGCCGTTTTTCAACACCAAGTTTTTGGCAAACGCTTATAATCCATGCTGATGATAGCCTTGATGATTGCCTTTTCTAATGCCCGCTCAAGGACATTGGACTGGCAGGACTCATCATGACCTCTTGATACCGGATCGGTCCTTTACGATTGGTTCTGCCCTGTCACGAGGAGGGAAAGCTTTTGGGGTTTCAGTTTCCATCAGAGCGAAATTCTCAGGTCAAGAATTGTGTGAATAATTCAAGAGACAGGGATTGGTGCCCTTCACATAGAAACCAATTTAGAAAGAACCTTCCATCTTAGAAATGTGATGAGTAATACTTTGAGTGCGCCTTTGTAGATGCTGATCAACATCAGAGCCCCCTCACGGAGGACTTCAGGTTACATGTCAGGACAATCAGTATCATGATAAATACGGATCAGAACCCACATTTCCCATGGTTCCTACTGTTAGTCAACAGGTCTTAGAGTCTAAACCACCACCTCAAACCGAACAGTCTTAGGGCCACTAAACAGCTTGGCTTTATGGTATGAGGGTTTTTTTAACTTCTTATTATTTCCTAAGCCTTTCTAATTATGAATCAAAAACTGTAGGATGTGTGAGAGTGACACATGCGATTGTGCAGATGGATTTTCCACATACTTTCTTAAAATAATAATTTTTATAAATATGTATCTCATATTTTACACTAATTTACTTCTAATGGGGGCCAAGCAAGAAAGCTTATGTCTCCTTTTCCATCAAGCTTTGAGAATGTGACAATCAGATGAGAATAATAGTCTGTTGATACTTGATATCATACTGCTCTATCATGGACTTCAAATATGCAGCACGTGCCACAGGGAGGTCATTTTGAAAATGGTTTAGAGTTATCAGTATTACTTTCCATCTACCTCAGCCAGTAAAAGCAGGTCCCATGACCCAAATGATGCACAGAATTGTAATTATTGCATAATTATATGAGTATAATTAATATGGTGTCACCAACATCAAATGTTATTTTAAAAGGACTTTTGCTCTCAATACCAATGTGACATTTTAAGCTTATGACACATCTGGTCATCCTGAGTAGAAACAAATGTCGCACGTCCCCTCTGGAATGGGAGTGCCTCTCCATCCCAGATTGCAAAGCGCCTGTTACTTGTCCAAGAGAGTAAACAAATCTTGGACCTTGCACCTGGTTGGAAAAGTCCCAGATTTTGGGGTGAAGAAGGAAACCTCTGTCCAGTAGGTTGCTTTCATGAGAAAAAACAGTTAGTTGATTCCAGCTGCTGAGAAATTTGGAGTGATGGAATTCAGTGCAAGGGATGGTGGATGGTCAGCGTACAGGTGAGGCGGTTTCCAGCACCCGATGGATGTGATTTACGGCTGGGCTGCTGTCGACACGCAGACAGCACATGTTTCAAAACAGCAAGGAAGCGTTGGGCTGGTGCCGGATTGTGAAAGGCAGGGTTTTCAAAAGACCTTAAATAAATGAGGTGCTGGTTGAAATTTGGTGGGACATCTTCTTCTAATGCAGTCAGACACCTTTGAAAACCCCAGGCCTCAAAGCTGTTGGGGATGTGAGAGCTGCCATTTCTTCAGGACTCTGCTCTTTGTGGGACCCAGCCTTTCTCCACCTTTTTTTTTTTTTCTTTTTTTAACTTTTGGCAGGGGGAAGGCAGGTTCCCTCCCTGTTTCTTGTTTTTTGTCAGACGTTTTTCCCTAAGTAGGCATGTGGGAGGCATGCCAGGTTGGTAGGCCAGAGCCATTGGCATGGGAAGTATCTCTGACTCAAAACTTCATCATTACTCAAGCGTTTTCACCTTCTCCGCTGAACAGAGCCTTTGGTAAAAATCGCTTCATGCCACCCCCTCCCAGTGATGCAGGGAGACAGAGACAAGCTGCTGAATACCAGCTGGAGCACAGCCAGGCTATGGAAGAGTGAATTGAGTCATTCATGCCCAGCAGCGGATGTGATTTTTGGCAGGGCTGGAGTCTGGTGAACACACTGATGGCGCCTGTCCTGGGCTTGTGAAATGGGTTGGCTGGGCTGGGGGACAGAAGTGGTTTGAAGGGCCCTTGCACAACATGGAAGCAGTTGGAGGTGAAAGTCTTTGGGAAAGGGGACGTTGTTTGCTCTGTCTTTGTTTAGCACCTAACACCGCAGGGCCTCGACCCATCACTTGGGCTCTTGGGGCTGCTTTCGTGCTACAACCTAACTGTAGTCCATTAGGAACGCAATAAAAGGCAACAAGTTTTTTGATGTAGACAAAAAGGCTGCAGTCTGTATCAGTGTGATTCTTAGCCGGTCCCTTCTGACTGTGCACTAGGTTCAGCTGTTAAGAAAGTGAGTGCTAAAGAGAGTTTGATCTACATTTATGGCATGCTTGCACTGAGCAGCAGCATGAGCCTGTGGGCAGTCGATCGCTGGTCCTCCCCACCTGGAGGAGTGGGTGGGAGAAGATCCATGAACCGTTGCATAATGAACACCAAGCATCTGAAGAGGAGACCAGCTCGTCTGGCCTCCAGATCCGCTCTTTTTTGCAGACACCGCTTACATATGGGGTCAGGTGCAGCAGCCCCTGAAACTACCCTCCACTGCTCTACCAGCAAGTCTGAGCTCCTGAGTTCAGTGGGCGAGCAGGCTGGGACAGCACGCTCGGAGAGACACCTGCAAGGGGGCCCCGACGGGCCAGCGAGAGCTGCCCCATGGAGCCACTGGCTGGGGCTTCCGCCACGGGCCCTCCCAGTAATTGCAAGGTATTTTTTTGTGACTTTCCAAAAGAGGATCCTGAAATCTGGCGCAGCTTTACAGAGTGAGCCCGGCGGGCCAGGGGATCGCCCAGGAAATCCCCCCTTGCCCATCGCCCCTGATGAGGGTGGGAGGAGGTGTGTTTTCTGCCTCCTGTCCTGCCTTCCTTTCCCTGCAGGAGGTTCGGACAAGCGCGGTTGCTCAGCTTGTGTGCTGTCATATGTTTGGTACTTCCACCGTTCAGGGTTTATCATGCAACGTGGCTTTGCAAATGTGTAAAGGGACCTGGCTCAATGGTTGTTGCGGTTGTGATCACCAGAACTGCCAAAATTTGTCTGGTCCACAGCTGTGCCAGCAACAGTTTCCCTTGCTAAGGTCCTTCCTAGGAGGGGCAAAGCCCCACAGTATCAGCTTTGGGATAAGTTGCCCAGAGAGAGGTTTCCTGCCTGCCCTGCCAGAACTTGGCTGATAGCCTTCCCTTCACCAGAGTAGTGAAGAGCTGCTGAGGTTGTTCCCTGGGTGTCATGTAGTGGTAAGGTCTCACTAAAAAATAAGATTTCAACGTTAGTGATGTGTTCCAAGGAGAAGAGTCATCTCTGTTTTAAAAAATCTCATTTTCCTATGAAAGTAAAATTAAAAAGAGCTTTTTCAGCTTTTGAAAGCATGGGAAAGCCCCATTTTCTCACAGCCGTTACAAATTTTGCCCCATTTTTATTTTGGAAAATAAAGGAGGTTTTTATGTCTCTTGCTTTTTTAACTTCCTATATGTGATCAGTTTCCCCTGAAGGAGAGGAGTGATGGCACAGGAAGGTGGGGGACTTCTGTGAAAGCAGGAATTTTTTTAAAGTTTTTTTTAACCAAATGAAGTGATTGCATTCCTTATTTAGTTAAGCATTTGTCAGCTGGGGTTTTCGGTGCAAATCAGTATTAAGCCTGGGTTGGGAGCAGTAGTGAAGAGAAGCAAGGTGTGCCCAGGAAGCAGCATGGGACGTGGCACCCTGTTTGCAGTGTGGGCGAGACGGGGGGAGTCAGGGGCTGGAGGAGGAATTGCTGTTGCTTCCAGAGACAACACCCCCAGCCCCGGCTGAGAGCGCCTGGCAAAGCTGTGCAGGCAACTCGCTCCTCTGTTTGCCGAGCCGGGGCTGTTCAGTGGATACACAACTGTAGCCTCTGTCATCTGGCAACTTTCGTCAGCATTAAAGGAAACATTTACAAAGGAAGTAACAGTACACTTTACTCTCTCGCTTGTATTTCCTTGATCGATCAGTAACGGGAGGAGTGTTTCCTCTCGCACTCTTTTTTTCACCCCCTTTCTTTTGTCTCCAGATGTTTTTGAGGCTGTTTCATGGTAAAACATGCACCAAAAAGTTGACACAACAGAAAAAGAAAGAAAAAACAACACACAATAAAGGGCAGAGCATGCTGAAAAAAAAGTATCTGGGACCTTAAATATTGTAGAGCATCACTGACCCCCACTGGGCTGGGACACTCACTGCAGATCACCCAAGCTGGGGGACGGTACCTCACAGGTGTGTTGGGCACATGGTCAGATCAGCATTTGCCTATGCTGCAAGGTGCCGTGCCTGGGGAGGGAGAGGGGGCAGCTTTGCTGTAGGGTTCCTGTGGATCCGTGCTTCAGGAGCTTCCCGTGCAACTGGTGTAGACCAAACCAAGCCCATATGTGTTCTTCATGTCCATTGTGAGTAGAGTAAAAAGGCAGTAGCTTAGATTACTGCTAGGGACGTTTTGGTTTGATGGAAAGAAAGGCTGGCTAGTGAAATTTTTTTGCCCAAGTTGTTGGTGAAATCCCCGTTGCTGGAGGATCTTAGGAACAGGTTAAACAAGGATCTGTCAAGAATGATTTAGAGAGAGCTGGTCCTGCCTCTGAGGCAGTAAGATAGTTTCCATGACCTCTCAAGATCCTGTTCAACTTGAATTTTTTATAGCTTTGTGGGAAAATCAGGAGTGCTCCTCTCTCAACTTTTATTTTGTGGCAGTGATGAGCTATGGTTGCAGTAATTTAGGAAGGTACCTCTATCACGTTGGTAAGCACTTACTGTAATCTGCTTTATATCAGAAACAAGCTAAATTGTGTCTTGTGTCCCAGGGAGTTGAGGAGAGAGGGTGAAGTAGATGTGTAAAGGGCAGGGACCGTCGTCACATGGATGTTGAAGGAAATGGGCCTTTCGTCCTCTCTTATTACAGACAACAGTAGCAGAGGCACAAAACCCTTTGTGTCCATTTGCTACGTGGCTCAGCCAGGCTGCCAAAGAGTGATGGCATGGCCTGCCCAGGGAACACTTTCCTCCTCCTGGGGAGACNACCCTAGCAGGGCTGGGGCTGGGACCTCACTCTGAAATGGAGGGGTTCTCATGCTACAAGTCTGTCTCATCNTCAAGCCTTTTCAGAGATGGAGACTAGACTGGGATTGAGAAGATGTGGCTTTAGTTCCTAGCTCCTTCACAAACTCCTTGTGTGACCCTCAGCAAGTAATTTAACCTGTGTGGGTCTCAAGTTCCCCACCTGCAAGTTGGGTGTCCTGACAGTCCTCTGCCTTCCCCGGGGTGTTGGAAAGATTCACCGTGAGGGCTAGAGACTGGCTGGGATAGTAACCTTGTGATGAGCAGCATGGAGAAGCATTCAAAAAGGTGCAGTGAAGTGTTAGCAGCGTGAGCCTGCACAGTTGCAGTGCATTTGCTGTGTGGAGTGGAATGAGACCTCCAGGGCATACTGGGATTGTGTCAGGTTTGCAGCCAAGCGAAGTGAGAATATGAAGTTGTATTGTGGTTGGAGGAAGGGGATGCAGGCAGCAGGAGAGTGCAGCTACTGCTGGACAAGCACAGAACAAATGACAAGGAGGTCACTGCAGGGACCTGTACGTCTGGAGTACAAGTGCAACGCAGTTAAAGCAGGATAACCAGGACACAGTAATTAAATCATGGCCTTGGATTTAATTTATGGAGTGTTACAGGCACACATTGCAGCATGAAGCTCTGCTTACTGTGAAGGATTGTGTTTTCTGATGTCTGCTGAAGAAGAGAGAATTAAGATTGATCTGTCTCGTGTCCAAAGGCTGTGTAAGACAACTGATGCATACAGCCTGCTGCTGTCAAATAGCGAAACTTCAAGCTTGGATCCTGGCACAATAAACCATTGCCAAGGGCTTCCCACTCAGTGAGAAGTCTGAGTTCAAAAGGGAAAAAAGCATAGGTGAGGAAGGCAAGGATAAGATGAGAAAAATAACCATTGTTTCCTACAAAATGCCCAAGCTACCTTTGGGTTTCCCTTCATACTGTTATTGTAGTGCCCTGAGTGCCACAGTATTGGAGTAACTCTGGGACAAATATGATCAACGCATCCTTCCCTAACATAGCCACAGTCAGACACATACCTCCCATGCTGCACAGGAAGGGAATAAACCCTCTCTTGTGGATCAGAGATTCCTATTTTATTCCGTTTGGACAAATCAAGGAACGCAGGCCCTGTTGGGTGCTTATGAGTTGCAGGATCTCTACCATTGGGACTTAACTCCATTAAGGTGTACTGGCAGTTAAGGTCTGCTGTTACACTGTTATCCTTACGGATGAACCTCTGCTCCTGGATCCCTTTGAAATGGAATAATTGTGGGTGTCTGATATAGGTGCCCTGAGGAATCCCACGTGCTTGGGAAATGCTTGAAAACCCTTGGTTAAAAGTCACTAGGAAAGAGGACGAAGAGAGGGGAAAATCTGGTTACATTGTTGACTTATGGTCAACGTTGTCCTCGAAATGCTGTTTTGTCATCAATATTTCTTCATTAGGAATAATGATTTTTCCACATTTACTGCCAGCTGATTCAAAGCCGTCCAAAAGCAGAATGTGTCATGAATCTCTAAAATGCATTTGCTGGCGAACTCTAAACAGAGATGATTAGAAAAATAACGCAGCGGAAATACTGGGTGTCTAGAGGCTGCCAGGGGAACTTTTAGCGAGATATTTTGTTCAATGTATTTACATATTTTAAAAATGTTCTTAGTACAATTTTGTAAAGGCAGTATGCTGTATTTCTTTAGTTCTTTCTTGCGTGGTGTATCAGGGCTGCAGTGAGAACCGGGGAATACACTTAGCTGATCAAGGGAAATTGTGTAATTGATAGGCACTGAGGATATGACCTTGTGGTATATTCCCACAGTACTGTTAGTTGGGAAACAGTTTTTTCCATAATGCAGAAGTTTTCGAGATATCAATGTTTTTTCCCCCACATTTTAGCAAATGTAGAACCTTCCTACTTTGATGCTTTTATCAGAAAATTATCCCCTGTCTCCTCTCTACATAGAATGCATGCTTTGAATTAATGAATTTAAGCCTTTTGTAGGGAGAAGGTTTGCACATTTTCTCTGCTTTCTTTACTCTTCTATCTCTAGTTATTGCCTGAATTGTCTGTGTTAGGCACTGTACATCACATAGCAAGAGATAGTCGTTCCCCGTGACAGCTTAGTGTCTAAGTAGGTATGACAGACAAATAATGCTGTAGCCTAAAAGAGGCTACTGCAGTCCTTGGATGTACAAACAGGAGCAGCTCAAGCTAGCTGGATGGAGTTACATTCCCTCTGTATTTGGCTCTAGTGTGATCGGTATCAGCATATTATGCCATAAGCATTAGTATGGCGTGTACCTATTCCATCATCCATCTTAAGTAGTAGATGTTTGTCTGATTGGCTCACATTCTTAATTTGACATTTAAAAGTGACTCATGTCCCAGATAAGGTTGGACACCCTGTATCTAATTCCTCATCTCCACAGTAAGCCCAGACTCTGGCCAAATCTTAAAAATCTTGCTGAGTAACAGCTCAGATTATGGCCTTTCCTATTCATCTTCACAGATAAAGCCTGCATCCAAGCTCCAGTGACCTTGAATCTCTGCAACATCCTTTGCTAAAAATGCAATTTCTCCCTGTTCGTGCTCAGCTAGAATGCAGCTGCAGATGTCACTCGCTGGCTTGTAACTTGGGCCGGATCATTCCTGCCTCTTACTTTCTCCTCTGGCTATATTTCTGCATCACTGTCAAAGAAGCTTCTTGTCTTTACTTGCATGGCCTGTTCCCGCCCTTTTTTCCTCTAGTATTCTCCAGTGACGTATCAACTCATCCTTCCTGTCTGCAGGTGTCTATGTTCAGTCTTCAAGCACTTACGTTACCTTTTGTGCTGTCTTTGTCCTTCCCTCAGAAGCATCCCATCAAATTTCCCCCAAACTCCCTCTGGATGCTCTTTGAAATTCTTCCTTAACCTTTTCCTTTGCTGGGCTGTCTACAGACTCCTTGTCAATAGTAAAACATTTAGAGTGCTGAGACCACAATTTTCCTTGCAGACCGGTTTTGTCTGATTGCTTCTTTGTATTTCCTATCTATACTCAGTTGGTATTGCTTGTATTAGATTGCAAACTCCCGCAGTCGAGCCCTTCTTTGTATTCTGTGTTTGTCCAATTCCCAGCACAACAGGGCTGTTCCATAATCTGAGCAGCCAGGATCTGTAATGGTATAAGCAAAAAACATGTAATAAGAGTAGTAAGTAATAAGAAGTTACAACGTGGCATCGTGTGCAATATGAGCTCCTCTCCTCCCTTCCCCTCCTTCCTTCAGATTCACAATATTTCAATCGTTTTATACAACAGAAGACAGTATATGAAGAGGTTTCAGAATAAAGAATAGTAGCGGATGTTTCCTTTCAGCTGCTGAACTGTTTCCCTGTGATCCACTCAGTAATGATGGCATTTCCAGCAGTTTCAGCAGGGAAGCCTCTGTGGGCACCTCTGCACGTCCCACCAAGGTAAGACCAACATGTGGCAGCCAGGCGAAGCTGAAGGAAGGTCATGGCCAAGGTTGTGAACTCTTTCATTCAATAATAGAGGACTCCAGTCTCCCAGGCTTGCTGCCAGCATATCACCTTCTAGTTTTGCCGAAATGATCTTGAGAAAGGACCTAAAAAGGGCTGAAGGGGCAAAAGAAGAATGTTGAAATGACATAGTTTCGTCTTCATGCAGTTCAGTACTAATTTTATCCTTTGTCTTTAAGCTGCCTTTTAAGTGCTGTTTGTCTCTGTGGGAAGCAAGTGGGTCACGTTGTTCTACGTTTCTACTGTAATACACTGCCTGCTATTTTTCTCTTAGATTATTTGTGTAATCTTTTTTGTGCAATCTGTTTGTTCTTGAGTCTTGCAAGCTTTGCCTTTGCTACTTCTTTCCCAATAAGCCGTGCAACTTGTTCTGTATTCACTCGTGGGTATTCTGCACACGGCGGACTGGGTTATTTCAACCAGTGTGAAAATATTAAAATGGGGAACATGTGTGGGCACTTAATTGTGGTGAGTCCAACCACAAATACCTTCGCCGTTGGTAATTGGCACACAGGAAAAGCAGACCTTTGTTTTGTTTTTATCAGACATAATGATAGATACATTGTTTTTGGTGGGGTTTTTCTGGTTTTCTGAGGAAATGAGGCTTGTGCAATCGCACTGCCTGTGTGCATGTGCCTGTCTGTCTGTCAGTTCCTTCCTCACCAAGAACGCTCGAAACTCATAGCCATTTTCAACCAAATTTGAGTGAGGCACAAAAAGAGTGTGCGAGGGGGAAGAAGAGACCTGGTTTTACACAAGTCTTGTGAAATCCCAGATTTCCCCAGAGTCTGCAGAAGGTGCAGCCTCTAACAGCCGCACCACTGCAAGCCAGATCGGTCGTGTGTTTGCCTGCGTGCATTTACGTGGATCCGGCCACCTAACTGTGAGCTCCCAAATTTGAATATTTTGGCTTACTTGCTTTTACCCTTCGGGCAAGTGAGTCAGTTGGGGGCGGTGCTAGGCACAGAGCTGGTGTTTTGATTCTCACTGGAGTGGCCATGTCTCATGAAAAACATGGTTTGCTCCAGGCCACAGTGTTACAATTTGCATATAAACTTATGAAAAAGGAACCTTTCTTTAAGCTTTCCTGTGCAAGAGTTTACAGGAGCATTTCTGTCTGTGTACAGAATAGCAGAAGCTGGACTTCTCATAAATGTAGATAGTTAAGTCTGTCGCTGCCTGAATGGGAATCTTCTGTGGAAAAACCCAGAAAGAGGAAGGAAAGCCTAAGGAAATACCAACTTCAAGGGGAGAAGTTGGCCAAGACTTCTGTTGTGCTGCTCTTTGGTCTGTACCTGGCCACCAGCACTCTAGTTGGGGAATGCCTCAGAGCTGGGCAGGAATGTAGCCTCAGGGCACCTTTGAGAGGCAGAGAAGTTGTCTTTATGCCCTTTGCTCAAAGAGGAGATGGAGATACAAAGGCACCAAGTGATTTGCCAAATATTACGAGAGTGTATGTTTGAGTTAGGAAACAACCCCAGGTCGCCTGATACAAGAAGTAGAGCCAGAAGTACAGTCTACATATAGACAGCTTCTCCAGCAAATGGAGAGACGCCTGGGTCAAAGAGGAAGGTAACTGTTGAAGTATAGAAGAGCTGCTTAAATTATGAATGTGAGAAGAGGAGGAGGGGAAGAAAAGATTCCCACATGTTCTACTCAGATGTTAACAAAGAAAGCCGAGAAGTGTTTGCATAGACACTACATTATTCCGTGTCCAAATGCCTCGTAAAAATAATACCGGATGATCACAGAATGGCACACCAGGGAAAATAAATTCTTCAGCAGAATATTCCCTCTGGAAAAACACTGTGTAAAGTAATACACTAATGGCTTTCAATTTTGTGTTTTATATATAGAGATATTAACTGCTCCCCAGACGTCTCTTCATATTACAGCCCAGCTACACGAGCAGTGTGGAGAAGGCCCCGGAGCACGCTCGGTCTTGTCCGCACACAGGACCAAGCAGTGCTCTCCTGTTGTACATGCAGCTCCTGTGGTGCATACAGTAGGTTTCTTCTGCCTTCTTCCCAGAGCAGTACTGTTCCTGTGGTTCTCTCCAGTGAGATTTTTTTTTTCTTCTTCCTGGTCCTTATGGTTTTTTCCATTCTTCCCCCATGATCTGTAGCCTCACCACCATGCTGGGAACCCTGAATTCCTTCTCTGCTCGTAAAAAAGGAGTCCTCACAAGAAGCGTTACAGTGGAGTGATTAAAGCACAACACTGTCAATCAAAATGCTAATAAGAAATGCTAAAGAAAGTTAAGTATAAAAACAACATTATTAATTCCTTAGGGGGGGGAATTCCAGGCTTGTCTGGATTTATTTGGTGACTTCTCTCTCCACATTGCTCAGACTGGGAGCTGTTTGAGTCAGGAACTGTCTGTCCTGTATAGTGCCAACTACGGTTGTGCCGTTGTAGCAAATCAGAATGATCTGGGTTCTTTTCCAAGCTTTCCTAATATATCTCAAATGTGTATACATATATCATCCTGCCACTTCCTGAGGGATCCAAAAGTAGCTTACGTGCTTTGTTCCCTGGATGTAGCCTACTGGAGTCTTGGACAGGCAGGGAAGAAGTTGTGAGTGCGGGGACATCGATGTTGCACTGCGCAAGGACAGCAGCCCTGATGTTGGGATGATAAGGCACGTCCAAGCCTTCTTAGGAAGTCTTGCAGTGTTTTTTTGAAAAGGCCAATAAACATAGACTGTGGTATGAGAGAACATCATATCATTGGTGGATTATTTAATTATTATTATGGTCATATTATTTGTCTATGCATTTATAAGTAATGCTATTTTGGACTTGGTCTGCCTTCCTGCTCGCACGTCAGCTCTCGCTTCCCTTCCCCTCCTTCCCACCCTGAGCGACCACACCACTCCACCCACAGAGCCTGAAAGTTGAAGTGCAGGGTCCCAAGACTGGGGACACCACAATTATTCTCAAACTGCAGAATACTGTTTTGAGTGGGACAAAGCCCCAGACCATAGTTGCTCTGTTGCCTCTGGTGGGGTTCTCTGGTGTAGGGTGGGTGAGGTTGTCTTAAATACCTTCCACGACTCTGTGCATGAATTATTTTTGACACTGATTGCTGGGTAAGGACATCAGACCTGCATGGGCCATCTCTGTTTTCTAGAATTCAAATGAATGGCAGAGGAAAATTGCAAAGGTGCCTTCGACCCACCCTTTTCCATCATCTCTGCACCACAGTCTTCCCTAGGAGAACATGTTTCCCATGATCTAAGAAACACTCTTTCTCGGAAATCCTGTCTTCACTTTACATCTATCTGCCACATGACATTTTCAACAACAATCTGAAGAAGGCAGCAAGCCTTTTGTACATGTGTGTGTGTGTGCATGCAGACTTTTTGTGTCTTATGTAATTGTATGCAGCATTAGGGACCTTTTTCAGAAACAGATGGAGCTCTTAGGACTTACCTTTACTTAAAGTCCTTACTAGCAGCTTCTCATACACCTTTCTTGAAGGTTGGTAGGAACAGAGTATCCAAACATCAGTTTCTTGAGGAATAGTTTCTGTGCTTTAAATAGACACAATATCTTAATCCGTATTAATCTTCAAACAGAAAAAAAGACATTTTTCCATGTAAGAGATGATATTGCACTCTTGGTAATCACTCAGTCTTTAGCTACTACTTTTTATTTAAAATATCAACTAGCTCAGCATCAGCACGTTAGCAGGAGCGTGAGGACTGATACTGCTATACTGGTAAAAGCATAAAAAGTGAAATTCTTTTGCCAGTATAATTGGCTCCATTGAGGGAATTGGTTTAAGCTGTACAAGCAAAAACTACTCTTTAAATGGTAACAATTGAGCTGCCACGAGGCAGCTTTACAAGGCATCCTACCACAAAATCCTTTCATGTGGAGGCAAGGCTTTAGGCACAGGTTTATCCCATCTAACTGAGGAGCTGAGGATGACTATATAGCTGGGTTGGATGACAGTTGAATGATTTGCATCTGGGGCTCAGGCTCTTTATGATGATTGCTAGCCAGCAGCAGCAGGACTGGTATCAGTACAGTCTTGGGAGCCAGTTTCAAGCCTTTCTAGATGTTTTCATGTGGGCCACCACTGGAGTGCGTTCCAGTGGTGCTGGATCTTTGCCAGCAGTGGCACAAATAGCTCTTCTGTTGACTGAGCTGCTGTGTCCCCCTCACCCACTACGCAGCACAGGCATGCGAGAGGACCACCTCTGCAGTCAAGACCAGGAGTTTTCTTTGACCCGTGTCCTTTCCCTTTGGTGACAGGCCGCTGTGCCCGCTGTGGGGAGAATGTTGTTGGGGAAGGCACAGGCTGCACGGCCATGGACCAGGTCTTCCACGTGGAGTGCTTCACCTGCATGATGTGCAACAACAAGCTGAGGGGACAGCCTTTCTATGCAGTGGAGAAGAAAGCCTACTGCGAACCCTGTTATATTGTAAGTACCCATTCTTGTCTGCACCCTGGTTTTAATGCACAGACATTGGAAACATTGATTTCTTTCATTTCTGTACAGTTGCTTTACAGTTAAAGCCTGACAATCTCATGGCAGTGCCATGGACACCAGTTTTTCCATGGTCTTCAGAAGAATTGTGATCTTTTCAGCTTCCTGGGTGAATTTCATTTCCTGGTCTAACCTATCTCTGAAATGAAGTGGTCAAAGCAGGGGAAAGAGGTGCTTTCTGTGATTATTTCAGCTCTGTAAGGGGCAGACTATGCAGTGATTTTTAAGCGGTAGTTTTTCTCTTAGAAGCTTTCTGTGTTGAGAAACTTAATACCAAAATGCTTACAGGCTGTGGTGCCTACTAAGATTAGGAGTTGGGATGCAAGATAGCACTAAAACTTCTAAAATCAAGACCTTCTTATTGCTTGATGGAAGCCCTTCTACTGATCTAAGGGTCTTTGGATTGGATATCTTTTGAAGGTTGCCCTAAAATTTCATTTCATGCCTCCAACAAGCTCTTAAAGCAAACAATTAACAGTTGCTCTGAGGAGCTGCACCTTTTAAGAGGCTCCCATAAGAGCTAGTTGGAACCAGTTGCACAGCTGCAAATTAAAGAAACATCACATAATGTGCCTGAGGCCTTACCTTGGTATGACCTTAATATACAGTATGTAGGGATATCCTTATAATTTAGAATAAGAAAAACACCAAAATGTTCTTAAAACATTGATAGGTCTTTCTTTAAACCTCCAATTCAGAGTTCTTTTTATAAACACTGGACCTGATACCCGTCCAGAATGGGATTTGCACTTCTGAAAGTAAAAATTGATGCTTTCCTCGATATTTCTGGCATTCCAATAATAATTAAAGCAATAAGATGTATTTTTGAGAATGTCACCAATATCGCATTATTCCTTCTGTTTCTGCGGAGCCTTTGCAGTGGGATTATTGCTGAAATATTGAATATAAAAAGGGAGGATTCTGTCTTATTTACAATGGCAGTGATATATGGGCCTTGTTATTTGGCTTTTAAAAATGAAATGATCTTTTGATGGAATATGTACCTTTTAAACCATTTCCATTTTTGTTTGCACTAAACAGATTGCACCATAAAGAATTTGAGGTTAACTTTGTGGCAAGTTTGACCATGTGCGAAGCACTGCAGGCTTTAGGAAGATGCATTCATAATATGATTGGAGGAATTTTAACTGGAATGAAACATTTCATTGACTTCAGGCTGGAATTGACTTCATCTGCTTGCGGATTGATACTTTTTTCTCTTTTTTTTTTTAAATCAAGCATGTGTTCTTCACCACTCATCTGCTTTAGTTTGGGAAATCATCTTCATTAGCCACTGTAGTAATGGTTTAAGATTATTTAATCCCATTACTTATACACTTCATTAGCCTGAGTGAATTGTTGGCAAGGGTTCAGTAAACTTCCTACATCGGGAGATAAAAGGATAAAAAAGGAAAGGGAGAAGGATTCTGTTCCTCGTTTTCTTTCAAATTTATCTTCTATCTATTTAAGGGATAAAGGAATGATAATTGCCTGGTTGCATCTGCAGTGGTACGTTCTGTGATACGACTTTGCAGCTCTGAGTACAGAGGAAAGAGTAAACGTTTAATGGCTTTCTTTTATATAATCAGAAGGGGCCTTTAAATGTTTATCCATGCTGTCAACAAAAACCTGGTTATGGATTTAACCCAAAACACGTTCAGATCCATCTGCTCCTGCATATGCAGGGGAAAGGACGGCACTGCTGATGGGGCTACGTATGTGTAGCTGGACAGCTGGTACTGTGAGTGGGAAATAGAAAACAGGAATCTGGCAGTCTGATGTGGCGAAGGAAAAAAAAACCACCCAAGCACACATTAAACTCTTAAATGTGGAAGAAACAAGCGTTGGGAGCCTAAGTCTTGATACCCTTCAGAAAGCTCAGGACTCTGCTGTGCCGAAAGCCAGATCTACCAAGGATCTAAGCACCTGTCATGCCTTTGGCTTTAGGCCTGAGGAATTTGTGTCATAGACCATATGTCTCATTGATTTTTCAATGAAATGAGGTCTGCATTGGCTTCAGTGGTATGGTGAGTGCGTAAGTACACTGAGGGCCTGAGCTAAGCTTGCAAGTTGTTCTTGCAAATGGATTGGGGGCCCTTCGATTGCTGGGGCACAGTCTGAATGCTTTTGCCTTTAGATATGTGATGTGGTCATACTGAAGTCAATGAGAGGTAATGACCTGCTTAAAATCTAGCCTGTGCATAAGGATTTTGCTGAATTGTGGCCTCTGATTTTTTTTTTTTGGAGTTTTCCCAAATCCCATTATCAGAAAAAAACTTTGACACTTGGAGCTGTAGTTCTGTAGAAAATCAAAGGGAATGAAGAACCCAGACTCAGATTCCTGTGGACCTGAATTCCCATGGAAGGTGGAGCCTGTGTGACTAGCCCAAGATTGCACAGCTAATCCATGGCTGTGGTGAGATGAAAGAATGGGATTCTCAGCTGGTATAAATTTGAGTAATTAAATGAAGCTTGTTTACTGGTCTACTTAATTCACACTGATTTCTAGCACACATCCCCATTTCCCTAAGTCCAAAAGTTGTGACCTATTATGCAAGCCATTAGCCCAAGCTGCTTTGTTTATTTAATGAGCTATAGTATTTGTCTGGTCATGATATATAAATTCATGAATTCTTTGATTATTTTTTTAATAATTCCCTTGTGTGACTTGTGGCCTGATGTGCATAAAAACTCTGCACAAAAATAAAAATACACTTTTTTCAACAGTTAGAATTGGCTAATCTTCTCAGTTTATGTGACTCTTCTTAGTTGTGGTGGAGTGAAGCTGTAATTAAGATTACTGCGAAGAGCTGTATTTAATTACTGGTTAGTCAATACCAAGCCTAAATAGCCTGAAGAAGGGTTGGTTTTTGTTTTTGTTTCTGGTTTTATTTATCAGTGACCAAGTTAAGAAATTCCCCAAAAGTCTGAATTAACATCTAAGGAGATCAGTCACCTGTCTTAAAAAAAAATACTTTTCCTAATGGGAATTTGAGTACCAGAGTTAATCTTTCACACAAATCCCCCCACCCAAAAGCCAGTCACTATCATTTCCTGTTACATCTTATGAATGCAGTGACTTCTGCTGCCAGTGTGTTTGCTGGTTTTGCTCCGCATCCAAGGATTCTTTCATTATTGATGTTATTTCTAAAAGAGTACCAGTCTTCTCTATTAAGACACTTCTGCTGAACTAAAAGCAACTGCAAAAAATAAAGTGTTAATAGGAGACAGATGTCTCCTAGTCATTACGACAGTCAAGTAACATCTGAAATACCATGATAGGATTTCTAGTGTAACCAGCATACTGCTGTACATGTGATGAATGCTGTGTCTGCAGTATGTTATCGGTATACTTTTCCCCTCCCTTACAAGGCAAATTACTGACAAAAAACATTTGGTTTGCTTCCTTTAAGTAGTTTAAGAGATTTTAGCACTGGACTCAGTGCAGGGAAGAGGTTAAGAGTAATATCAGTGGGACTGTTGTTATAAAAGATTGAAGAGCAAGATGTTAGAGCAGTGCCAGCTGTCTGCTGTCCAAATACCGTATTATCATAAGGACTGAACACAAGGTTAACCAGACACACCGATCTGGCAAGAGTGATGCTGCTGTTTTGTGAATGGGATGTTCTTTGATGTCCTGATGACTTTCTTGGGGACATGGAAATTTTCCTCCATTCTTTATCCTCTTTCCTGGCAGTCTGGTGGTTGGCAGAGGGCTGAGAGGTGCTGAGCACCTGCAGTTCATGCAGAAAGCAGCAAGATCTTGCAGATGCTCCTGGCCTCTGAGGGTTTCTTTTGTTGTGTCCAAGCCAACGTGACCCACTGCTGGGCCCTCAGGGAAGGACCATGGTGCAATAGGGAAGGGGACAAGAAAGCAGAAACAGCTAACCAAGCAAAACAGAAATAGCTAGGCTCAGAAGAAGGAGATTTTGGAGGAGTGGTGGGCTAGAAATGATGAGTAATTGAAGGACAGGAAAGAAACTCTCATATCTGTCTGTCTACCTGGAGAGTGGGGGAAGATGGTGGGTGTGCTCTACAGTGCGCTCTGGAGACTCAGGGACCAAGGTTTCCTGTTTCTGCTGAGCGCTGCAAGATATTGAGGACATGACCTTAAACCCTACCCCAAAGATCACTTACGAGGATTTGGCAGGGTGAGGTTCATCTTTCCATAGTACTAAAGCTGGGGAAGTGCTTGAAGGGGGAAGATTTGTGCGCGGAAGTCATGCCCTGGTCACTGCTGTTCCCCAGCTTTAAACTCAGGATTGTAGCACCCCACTTTTTGTCCCCAGTTATTTGTTTTGGGGGAAAAAAACCCCCATAACTTCAAGGTTTCTCTCTCTTGCTAGCTTCTAGCTGCCTGGCCTATCAGAGGCTGTAGTTCAGTAGGAGAAGGTAGTTCAGACCAGACCACAAGGGAAGTGCTGATACTTTAGGAAATGGTATGACTAGAGCCACTGGTGCCACGGAGCATCCTGGGAAAGCTTAAATTTGCTAATCACTCTGGAATGTCGGTGTTAACTCAATTTGTGCTCATTGAAATCTCTGGTAAAACCGCTATTGGCTTCAGTGCGACAGGTATTGTAAACCTCACCCTGCGTGTGCACGTGAGTGTGGTTGGTTGATAGCTGCGCAAGAGCAGCTACCTCCAGCACATACAGCTTTAAGTGTAAGGTTGATCCCTGCAGTAAAATTACATCTATTTTTAAAAATAATTCTGCAATTTGTAAGCAGAGATTACAGCGCTAATTTAGCAACCATGTAACAATTTAAATTGGACCAGAAAAGAGAAACTATAATTTAAAGATTTTTTTTATGATACAAGTTTTCTTCTTTTTAAAGTAAAAAGCCCTTTATTCTTGTTTTTGTCGAGCAATGTATTGAATTTGAGAGTAATTTATGGAAAGTGCTGCCAGCGTGGTATTGCGAGTGCTCCACAATTTGAATTTAAACTGCTCAATGGGATCATTAAGACTATTATGCCTGCTTTCCAAAGAGTTTGAATTCAAAATGACAACTGGAACAAAAATATAAAATAAACTAAAGAGAAGTCACGCACTCTTTACGTGGTGGAATTTTTCTGCCCTCGAAATAGTTCACTGAGATCAATGCTCTTCTTCAGTCCTCTCCTAGAAAAAAGCTGGTGTTGCTAGTTTTAGTTCGGTGCTCCTGCATGACTCATCGGCAGCAGGGAGCTGAACCTGTGACCCGTGCATCTGTAAGCACGAAGTCTCGGCTGGCGTAGCAGGGAGACGCAGCTCGGCTGTGCCAGACGGCAGCGGGCTCCTGCCCTGGATATTTCTTACCCACAACAGAAGAGGCCTGTGGGCACAGCAGACACAAAAACAGGTCCAGAGTTTTGGTTTGCTTACAGGCATGTTTTAATCCTATTGATTATTAGCTGCGATAATTTTGCTAGCCTAGGCCGAACTGGTAACAACTTTGGAAAGGGAAGACTGTCGTTCCTGGTAAACTGATCAGCATTTGTAAAAACTGAAAAAGGAATATATCTTTGACGAGTGTAACAGCCCTTTCTATTAATACCACCCAGCAACAGTTGATACAAAAAATACAGATGGAAGCCGGGGGAGGAGTGGCGGCCGTAAGCTCAGCACTACTACTTTGGGTGGTAAATGGTCTTGTGCAATCAGGGCATAAAATAGAGGCGCATGGGGTGCTACTGTGTGAGCTGCACCTGGAGCTGCCTGCAGCCCATGTCTAGGAGGTGCAAAAACATGTGTGTGCAAGATGAATGAAGCAGCTTCTGTCAAAACTGGGACGGATTCTGAACTTGGCTGTCCGGAAGCCTGCATCTGTTTTTTCAATGCCCTACCAGTTGTTACAGGGGTTGGGTCATGCCTCTTATTTTGTCACTAGGCAGGAGGAAGAGCTTCCTTTGCAAGGGGGAAGGGGTCAATAGCCTCCTTTCTAAACTGGAATTACAAAGAAAGGGGAGAAAGCATACTGTGAGATGATGAGGTATGCTATATAGAACTCCTCTGTGGAGACTGAGGATCCCATCAAAGAGGCCAGGGCCAATTCATCTCGCTATCCAACAAGGACAGGACAAGAAGTGTTCAAACCAAGGCTGTAAGAGGAAAAATTCCTACTGCTCTTAGAAGACATGAGAGCATGAGCCCTGCCAAGAGTTGCACTGGGCTCACCTCATTCTCTGAGACCACGTGCTTGTCTGCTGTGGGTGGCTTAAAGAGGATGAAATAGTTCTTTTCTCAGTGCAGCAGGATGGACTTGGCTAACTGGGCCAAATCACTTGATAGGATTAAAGGTGTAGTGCACCCTGTTTTTCAACCTATGGTTGCTGTTTGCCTTCATGCTGTTGACTGTTGCAAATGCAGCTGATTAACATTGAAGTAGATAGGGAGAGGATCAGGCCACATCTTGGTATAATTGACTATCCAGAGAGCTGGAGTGTTGCTTTACTGGAAGACCAGTTATGGATGGTGGAGGTAAAGCAACTAGATGATACCAATGATACCAGTGTTACGAGGGGGATATTTTTGGAAAAGTCACCACAGTACTGGACAGCATCTTAATAGATACATCTATGTTGGAAGATTGGTCATGAAGTGCAGATTAACTAGTTCAGCAATGTCTTGGTAGGTCAAAGTTTTTCTAGGGATGGATGGATCATTTCCCATGGTCCATCTTTAAGAATGTGTCCTTATTAGGTGAAGACTCCTCCTCCACACCTGGGCTTGCTTGAGACTTTTTGTGATGGCTTGGTAGGATCCAGATCTTTCCTCCTGCATGTGTTGGCAGCTATAACTACTTGAATTGTCTTCTCTCTGCATTGTGCTTTTATAATTAGAGGCATTTTTCATATTTGATTATATGAAATAAACTTTGATTTGATGTGTCATCTAGAGAAACTATACCATGGGAAACTTTGGGGAGGGAGTTCTTGGTGTAATTGAAATAAGATGATATTGTGAAGGACCAGCTGCTGCCATTTAGTGACTGTCTTGCCTAACAGGGTGAATTCTGCTGACCAACTGTATATTCTTAGGAAGAAAATAGTCTCCCTTTCTGCAGGACCAGGAGGATTTTATGGCTTCTGGCTATACATCTGCTTATTGATCATACTACAGTAAAGCGGATGGTGAAGTAATTTAGCAATGGCTTCAAGCTGTGTGTTGAGATTTCCCTTTAGAAGGTAGCCCAAATCTTGTCTGCCTTTGAAATCTAGCAGAAACAGCTCATAAGGAAAGAACAAAGTCTTGTGCACCAGCATCTTTGTAACAGTGGGAACATCTTCCTTGTTTGCGGTCAAGTGTAGATGGGTGTTAGATGGGAAGCCCCATGTAGTGTTCGTAGCATTCATCTCGGCTTTTCTTTCAGTTGTACTTCACCACCTTCTCAGCAAACTGTTTGCCGCTTTCACCCCTTGCTACCTGAGTAGCATTTAGAGATCCCACTGTAATAAACTCCCATTACGGTGCGTCAGTGGCTGACGGGCCATAGGCTCTGCCTCTAAACACCTTCCTGGTACACAGCAGCAAGTGGAGGGGAAAGGCAGTGGCATTGCCTCCGTACAGCAGATAGGGAACTGACTGCAAGAGGATTAAATGCAGTTTGTTTACAGCATGGATATCCATTGCTGGAAGCCTTCAAGGACAGGTGGGGCAAACATCTGTTAAAAAAAAAATAAAAAATTGAGCCTCCTCTTGCCGAGGGTGAACCCGGGGGTCTTTTCTAGCCCTGCTTCATCTGTTTCTGAGCTGGAGTGCCCTGTCCAGGACCACAAACACGGCCTGTAGTGTGCAGCTCAGGTCTTCCATGTCCGACGTTCTGCCTGGTTGCAGCCTGCAGAGGTCTTCAAGTGGAGGAGCAGCCTTGCTTTTCTTCCCCTCCTCAAACCCCTGCTGTTTAGCGACTGGGCATGAACACGAGCAGGCAGCTGAAAGCGCGCGGGAGGTACCATGCGCGTCTTCCCTTCCATGAAGCCTGACTGCTTGCTTATAGGCCCGCACAGCTATTTGTCAGTTCGGACTGCTGAAGACAATTATTTTGGAAAGGCTGTGATTGATTTGAAACGGATTCTGTAATTTAGGTGTGCATTTCCATTGGATTCATGTGCTGTTGAGGGTGTTCTGTCCTTCCTAATGCAGCGATGCCCAAGTGCCACCCAGTTCCCAGAGAAAAAACTCGGACCCCGCTGAAGTAAATACAGGGCGAATACTTTTAGCAAACTCTTTCCGTTATTTTGTGCTGCTGGTGAAGCGCAGGCCTGGCAGCCCAGCCGCGGCACCTCCCAGTAGCCCCGCAGACTCTGCCCCGCCTGGGGGGGGGCGGGGGGGTTCCCCG
>Ga0065711_1001535_pt1 | contig 43017 bp, 25 predicted proteins | sample Hoacrofraction12_FD_59098 | JGI IMG/M metagenome (GOLD analysis project Ga0065711, IMG submission 59098) | Hoatzin crop microbial communities from Cojedes, Venezuela - Epithelial fraction 12 v2 (version 2) | ecosystem: Host-associated > Birds > Digestive system > Esophagus > Crop | place... | reverse complement strand
TGCTTTTGCTCAAGGACCTGGGTGTACCTGGTGGGTAATGCGGAAGGATGGGGAAGTCCGATGTGTACCTCATGGGGATTTGATTTTGGGTGAGAATAGTCCATAAATAAATAAATTGTACAAAGTTAATTGTTACAATAACCCTGTCACTCTCTGTTATCTCTGTTATAATTGTTATATGTTATACCAGTAGTAGCATAGTAAGAATCATCCAGATTAAAGAAGGATGGACTTTTTGATGAAACCTAGCAGAGCACAGCGATGATGGAGCTGGACCTGGTTTTCAACAACTGGCACCCAGCAAATTCATCAAGATTGACATCTCCAACTTGCAGACTGTGGGCACAGGCCGCACCAGATACATCAGCCATGAGCTCCGGATGCAGCAAGTGACCACCCATCACCACACATTACCTCTCCTGCCACAGAATACCATTACGACAGATGGAGCCTGAAGTCATGGATTAAATGAACTCAATGGACACTGTAGAGTGATGATCCATAGACTGAGGGAATGATATCTGGAGACAGGAGAAGTGGTGGTGATCAACTGGACAATGGGGGACCTGGGCATGACATAGATGGTATGGAATAAGGGGTGGATAATGTCCTGGGTTCAGCCAGGACAGGGTTAATTTTCATCAGACTCCAGGAAGGGGCACAGCTGGGTGGGCTGACCCCACCTGGCCAAACAGAGCCGGGTATTCCATACCATGTGCCGTCATGCTGGGTTCCGGTGGGGGGGAGCTGGGCAGCGGGAACTCACTCGTGGCTCGGGAGCGCGGGCGCCGGTCTGGTGTGGGAGAACGGCTCTCTGGGTGGTGCGGTTTGTGTTGTGCTTTTCTCCTCATCTGTATCGTTGTTGTTTCTGTCCCCTCTGTTTGCTGTTCTGTTAAACTGCCCTTATCCCGACCCACCAGTTTCTGCCTGTTTCTTTCCATTTTCCTCTGCACCCAGGCGGGGGGAGTGGCGACCGCGTGGTGCTTTTGTTGCCGGCTGCAGCCAAACCAGAACAATGTGCATGAATTATTAAGTGTTAGAATTACAACACAAAGTACAGGAAGAGGTATTCACATAGACTAAATTTAGCCGAGTGAAGCTAATCTTCATCCCCAGCTCCTTCTGCAGCCTGTGGAAATGTAAGCTGCTCTAGAAGGCAGCTCAGAGCATGAGCTTAATTTAGGCTGACGTGACAGGAGAGGCAGAGACCTGATGTAGTGTTTCTCAGCCACAACAAAGCAAAGGGACTGTCCTCGCGCCTGCTCCTCCTGGCCCTTCTTGAGCTGTCTCTGGTGTCTGCTGGGCACTTTACTCAACCCAGTCAGTTGGCCAATGCACAGAAAATTACTTCAGGGAAAGAAAAGTTATAGTCTTCAGCTGATTGAATGAGCTGAACTGGCTCGGGAAGAGATTAGAGAAGCATCAAAGCTGGTGGGTGCGAGGGATGAGCAGGGGTGGAGGGCAGCGCTTTGAGACTTGCCCATTCCCGCAGCGCTGAGCTGATTCTTTGACTCCGCTCCGCTGGGTACCTGCACCCTTGGACGCTCTGTAAAGGGAGAGCTTTGACGGAGGAAGCAGCTTAAAGGAGTCCCTACACCCTCACTGTAATTTCCCACCCCCCTCCTCATGCTGCTGTCACTGTCGTGACAGATACTGATAGAAATGATCTCCCTGAAAACAGGGCTTTTCTTTGGAGCCAGTCCCCAGTGCAATCGCAGCAATACAGAGAAGCTGGCAGCAAACAGCAACGCAGGAATGGAAACTGCCAACATGGCGCAGAAACATCTGAAGCTGGCTTAGCTTCTGAAGCCAGCACCTCTTAAGTCGCTTCTGGAGGAGAGTTTCTACTGACTGTGGTGGGGGGATGAAAATAGCTTCCCCAGGCAAGAACTAGCATTTGGAATAACCCCATCCCCCAGAAGGCTCTTCTTATTCTCTCATCGTAACAGGAGGGGTTCAAGTCCCCTCTTCTGCAGGCATTTCACTTAGGTGCGAGTCAGAAGGTCAAAAAAAGGGTGTCTGTTGTGGGTGATGGGTGTCTGGAGGAGGTGGCCCAAGCAATGAGGACATAAGCTTTTCTTCCTACTTCTTAAAGTTGCTTTGGGGCTGGCTTGCAGAACTGAGGAACAGTTTCTATGTCTTAGTTTCTTTGCTCATAAGAGAGGGGTATCAATATCCAAAATAATGGTACTTAGATGGAGCCAGACAGTGAGAAAGCAGCGGCTTCCAGTCTCCACTGGTTTGACCTGGCTTTGGAGCAATGAGTTTGCATTGAAATCCTCCAGGTCACATTATCAAATTCCAGCCTTGAAGCGTTTCACTGCCTCTTCTTTCAGTATATAGCAATGGTGTGTGCTAAAGGAAACAACAGTTTCTCACAATAATTAAAAAGAATCAAAGAAATTATAAGTGGGCACCTATTAAATCCAAATCCAATATATTTCTTTCAGTCATCCTAAAGCTCATGGCTCACTTTGCTTTGCCTATAGCATTACAAACCAAAGTGAAAGTTTGATTAGTTCAATAACTGGGATAAGTTTTATAGTTTGAAGTAAAAGATTCAAAATGTGTCCACGGATGTCTTACCATCTTTGTGTACCACCCTCTAGGACCACTATGGGAAAATGTAACCCCATTCGCTTAGCGTGGGACATGCATCTGTCCTCACTTCCAGCAACAAACGTTTTCCCCCGCAACAGGAACAGATTAGCAGAGTCAAAGGGGCACTTGGGACTCACAGCATAGCCTTTATCCTCGGCATGCCACCAAATGTGATTTTAAAGGCAACAAGTTTTATTTTCACATTTTGAAAAGTCCCTATTTTGAAACACGTTACAGAAAATGTTTCGATGAGATCAACCTGGCATAGATACTTCAATACCTTCATGATCAAGTCCCCCCAGGCTGACAGAGTGCTATGTTACTGTGCCTTCTCCGAGCAGCAGCCCTGTGTTGCTGCCACTTGCCACCTCTCAGGACATATAGTGGTCACATGAAATAAGCTGTGACTGAGGACACTCCAGGAGTCTCCCCAGCATTCAGATATGCACTGATGCATTGCATCTGCCAGCAGTTCTTTTCCCCCTCCCCATAAAGCCAACACCATTAAGGGTAGGATGCTCCCCCACATCGCCTGATCGCTTTCTGCCAAATTCCATCAACAAATCTGTACCACCACGAGTCCCCAGTGGGTTCAGCGCAGTGTGTTCTTCCTTGGACTTGGCTGTAGCGATGGAGCCAAACATTCCTCAGTACTGGGAAATGTGTTAAATAACGCTGACTGGAAGCTCAGTGGTGTTTACAGTATTTTCCACAAAGCTTGCTCTGTGAACTGCGCAGCAGTGTGGGTCCAGAGTGCAATGTGGCAAAGGTTAGTTGAGATATCAATGGACGCTTCCCCAAAAGGAGGGCGGTCAATCAACCTCGACCCTTAACATCAGCAATCTGCTTCAAAGGCAGTGGCTGGAAGTCTGTGACTGCACTAAAGCGTATGGGCAGAAGTGTGTTTCTGTGAAACAGGCTAAATGCTTTCTGTCTGTCTTCAGAATTATGATCATTTTTAACACGGTAAATGTGGGATCAGGTAAGTGAATATCTAGGTGGAAGGGAGTGGGAGAGATCAATCTGTTCTTTAGCAACATTCAGTGCAAGCAATGTCCGGACAGGGCGGGACTCAAACAGTGTAGCACCTTCTCCAAGTACGATACACATGCAAGGAAACCTGGAATCGACTCCTGAAGAGCTAGTAAGTCCTGCCATTGTGGAGCTACGTCAGAAGTCATTAAAGAGGTTATACGTGTTTCTATGTGAAGCACTACTGAAAAACCTACTGTAATATAATACATCATACTATACAGCATTACTATAAAAATCTTCTTACCAAGATAAACTGTGGTGGCACACATCATTCTTCAGGCAGATAGGCTACAGCATGTCATTACAGGGGGTAGGTGCACTAATGTAAAAAACTCTTCAGCATGAATATGGCCTTGCACTCGTGTCTGGAGAGGTGTTAGGATGAAAAAGCCATATTCACTTATTCAGACATGCCATGAACAAAATCCACACACCAAAATCTCAGGACTACTGAATTTTCTGAACACTTCACTAGTTCAGAGAAAAGAAATTGTCCTTATTGTATGGAAATTCATCTACTGATAAAAATCCCTGTCTGTATGTCACACATACATTCAATTCCATACGCTTTTGCTTGCATTTTAAAAGGCATTGACTGAACAGTCCTTGTGGAAGACAGACTTCGATTTATCCATGGATAGTGTACAAACTGGATTGTAACAAAGTAGAAACTGTTTCAAAATATTTATTTGATAATTTAAAGATGAAATTCGAAAGGATCTTTGACAAAAATGGTTTAGGATGTTCTTTCCTTTTTTCTTCTTCTTTAAGATTATATTTCACCAGGACGATGACAGAGATCCTACGAGGCCTTCCGAAGGGTTACACTGGCACAGAAGAGGGAACCATAGCACAAGGATATGAAGAGGGCACGGGAGGGAGGGAAGGTCTTTCCCATGCCAGGCCCTTTGCCAGAGCCAGCTGTGCATATCATGTAAGTACTGTATTGCCCCATTTCTGACTTAACACTTTATTTCGCAGCTGTTGTTTCTCCTGAACTTTTTCATCAGCCAGAGCTATCAATGCAGTTTAGTTGGTACAAAATGAGTGGTATTACTTTGCTAATTGCAAAATTTTATAACCACTTGTTTCCCCTGGCATCAAAGAAATTCATTAAATGAGGTCATCGCATCTCATGGTGGTCCCAAACAGTGAAGCACAGACCCCACTCCACCATGACGCAGGTTTGCCAGAAGCAGCCCGATTTTTCACTTGCCATGGCTCCCAGATACGCTTTCTTGTTCAGCTTCCATGTGCCTGTGCAAGCAGCTGGAGATATTGGGGGTACTTACACACACAAGTGCCCCAAAACAGAGGGTAAATCAAGATTATTATGAAAATGTGGGCTATTAGGAGTTAATAAGAAAGTTTCATTTAAAGAAGAAAAGGTTTGCATCCTGTTCTCTCTTCCACCAACACCAGGAACTTCAGCTGCGGGTTATCACTGTGCAAACTTGTGCACACACGCATGTTACGTATATTTAGGTTTTTTTTTTATTAACTACATTATAAAGCACTTAACTATTATAGATGTGTTATCTGCATAATACTGTATAATCTTTAAGCAAAAATTAAATAGAAACTAGGCCCAATGCCAAAAATAAGGAATTCTTCCTTCACATAAAACTGGGATAAAAGAAGCTTGCAGAACTGCTACTCCAAGATCATTTTTCTTTATTGCGTGATGTATTTTCCCTTTAAATGGAAAATCCAGATGAGTAAGCACAGAACTGAAATATAGGTGGACCAGAATTATAATTTGGCATCTGCCAGCATTGTGTGTGCGTCAGCACTTTGTGATTTCCATCAGACAAATCCAGCTCTCTGTATTTTTCAAAACTGGGCCACTAAGTCTTGTTTCTCCATTACAGCCATGTGAAATCCTGCAGTCTGACGACCTGACCTACGAGATGTGACACAGTGACATAAGATCACCCCTTACCTTACGTTCTCCTGCTACCACGCCTATATCCCATGTTCTTTCACTATAATGGGCTCCCTCCCCTCCTAGGACATATTCTTCATGATGTTTACTACCTTAGGACTACAGCCATCATCAGACCATGGCCATCAGGCCATCGACGCTTTGCTGTAAGAAAGGGTTCCATTAACAGAGTTCTTCAAGTGCAATCTCTGTCTCTAATCAGGTTTAACTGCAGTTTTGGAAAAAAGTAACAGCAGGGAAATCATATCCTACTTTCATGTATTTTGGAAAGATGATGGGACAGATGCAAATAGTGGAGTATCTCAGGTTATCTAATTACAGACTTTGTATACAAACCAGAAGGTAAATGTGATTAAAATGCACACACAAAATAATGTTGTAATAGTATGAAGGTTACCACGCATATGTATTTAGATTGTGTGCCTTAACAGTAGGGTTTGTTTTTCTGGAAAACCGTGCTTCATCAAAAACACCGGCATTGCCAAACTAGAGCTGAACTTTGAAACTGTGACCTGTCACCAAGAGGCTTCCCCTGTGACCTTGGCAGGATCTTTTCACCTCTCTGTGCCTTAGCCCTCCATCGTCCAGAACAAGAAATAAGTAACTAAGCGCAGGAAGAGGGAATAATCTTCTTTGTTCTGCCATCCTCCACCTGCCTTGTCTATTTAGATTGCAAGCACTTCAGGGAGGAGATTAAATACCCTGTGCTTTTAATGCTGCAAGCAAAACAAGGCCTGGTCTAAAGCAGGACCTAGGGGAGCTGTTTTAAGATGTGGTATGTGGTCTGGTCTGCCTTTAACAGCTTAACAGGAGAGTAGCATTTTCCTCTCCATTTAATTACAAATGCTACTATGATAATTGATTGCTGAACGCTCATAAGGAGAGAGAAGGATCCTGTCCAAAGAAGACACAACGCAGCAGAGAACACTCCTCACAACAGGTGCTGGGGGTACAAGCACAGCCTCTTGGTTCTGGCTCAGGAATGAAAAAAACTTGCTCTGATCCTTATCTAACCTCTCCTGTACCTTTACTTCTCCCTTCCCCCTTATTTTCTTAAAATTCAGCTGCGCGTGTTCTCATTTTGATTATACAGGGTAGGTTTTCTCACCCTTACATTTCATCGTGTAACTATTCTTTACCTCCAGCTCCCGCTTCAGCCGTAATTACCAAAGTCCCGAATTTATTTTCTTACAGCAAGCTGCCACCTGAAGCGTTGTGTGGATGACTTCACTGGTTTCTTTCCCTCCAGGGGACCCTTTCTCATGTCAAACAGGTACAGAAGCGAAGCAGGTCGTGGTAAGACAGTCACGGAACGCCAGCGTGCATCTGTACTGCTGCCCAGAGAAGCAGGTCGCGCTCCTCGTGCTCACCGTCTCTCCTGTGCTGGCACCAGCAATGGTTTGGCTGCTCAGCGAGCCAGAGGGAATTACTCCAGTCATTGCCAATTTGGCAAAAATAATATCAATAAAACCTTAAACTGGCCGTGACAATGGAAAAGAAGGTGACCATAGTCTTAGCCGGGAAGCGCTAGGCTCTCTGCCTGCTCACGTTGAACCCAGTGACTTATTTGGGAGTAGTCGGTCTTTCCTCTTGTGAGGGAGAGTTAGCCGCATGTGACAAGGAACCTCTAGGTTTCTTTTCTAGATGGGTTCTTTTAGGTTTTTAGGGGTTTTTTAGGTTTTTTTTTTTTAGCTTTAGCTTTCCTTTTTCCCCTCAGCGAAACTGGAAATGTGTACAATTCGCCGTTTCCCCTCCGCTCTCTCCGCTGACAGCCGGACAGAAGCGATGTCGCAGCACCAGGAGAGAACACTCCTCGCTGCTCCCCGCCGTTTCGCACGCAGCAATTTCAGCAAACCGCTCCCTCCCCGCCCAGCCACGGCGGCAAACCCCACGCCCGAAACTTCGGCCGGTTTCGACCCCCAGCCCCGGCGGCGGCCATGACGCGAGGGGCGTGCACCGACCTCCCGCCACAGCCCCGTCATGGCGGCCCCGGCCCGTTGGCGGGAACCAGGGCTGCGCGGCCAGCGGGGAGGGCGAGCGGGACGAAGTGGGGACGGGACGGCGGCACCTCCACGGGATTGAGCTCGGCAGCCACCGCCCCCCGCAATGGCGCCGGGGCACGCCCAGGGAGGCGGTGGTGGGGGCCCAGCCCTGCCCGCCCCTTCCGCTGCGGCGTCCTCTTTGCCAGAGCCGCGGACGGTGGAGGAACTGCTCCCTACGCCTCTCACTGCTCTGAGCGTGGCTGGTGGGTACGGGGAGAGCGGAGCTGCCGAGGTCCCCTCTGCGGGGTGGGGGGTGACGGAGGGTGGCCCATCCTTCTCCTCCCAGGGCCGAGCATCCCTGCGTGTCGGTCGGTCGGTCCCGGTGCTGGTGGGGGGTGCGCCGGCCGGAGCCAAGCTGTGGCTCCGGAGGGTTGGGGTGGGATGGCGGCCGCTGGCTCGGCCCGGGTGACCTCGTGTGCCGGCCGCTCGCTGGTCTGGGCTTCCAGATGGTGTGTGGGGGTGTTTCTGTCTTCTGCGGGGGGGCTATGGAAACCCCATGAGCAGAAGGGTTATGGTTAGGGGCTGTCAAAGCAGCCTCTGCCCCTTATCAGCCCCTCGCTGGAGGCTGGGTTGGAAGGACCCCTCGAGCAAGGGCAGCATACCCCACCCCCGAGTGTTAGGTTGGAAGGGATCTCTGTGGATCACCCAGTCCAACCCCCCTGCCGAAGCAGGGTCACCTACAGCAGGCTGCAGAGGACCTTGTCCAGGCAGGTCTTGAAGAGAAGGGGGCTCCACAACCTCCCTGGGCAGCCTGTTCCAGTGCTCCATCACCCTCAGAGTGAAGAATTTCTTCCTCATGTTCAGATGGAACTTCCTCAGCTTCAGTTTGTGCCCGTTGCCCCTGTCCTGTGCAGCAGATGACCTTGTGAATTCAGAGCGTGTGTTTCATTTCCTGCTAGCCCCCTTCAAACCCAACCTTTCTGTCCCTCCTTGCAGAACACCATGGCTACTCTGAAGGAGAAGCTGATGACCCCCATCGCCGCGGGCTCCACGGTCCCAAACAACAAGATAACGGTTGTGGGGGTTGGACAGGTCGGGATGGCCTGTGCTATCAGCGTCCTTGGGAAGGTACGGCTCAAGGACAACGTGGTCAAGCTCCCCCTGCTGTAGTGTTCTGCACCGCCTGTTTGTTGTAGCACGGGGTGGGAAATGTGGTAGGTTAGCCCGGGAACGAATCGCTTCCAGATTGTGTAAGAAAGCAGTGACGTGCACCCTTCACTCAAGGCTGGCTGCCCCATTCAGTTTCTCCTTGTTCTCTCACCTTGCTGTCTGCGCTTAGCAATAAATCTCTCGTTAGGCAGTTATTTTGCAGGCTGCTGGGAAAATGCAGTGAGCGATGGCTCTGAAGCCCCTGCCAAACTCTTCTTTCTCTTTTTAATTTTCTTATTCTTCCACAACAAAGCTAGAGTTTGCTTGGTGGGAGAGCTCTGCAGGGCAAAGAATGTAGACACAGCAGAAATCCGTGTGAAGTAGGGGATGGGAATCGGGACTATGCATATTTGCTTTTTATTCTTTTAATGCATATGTGCCGCAATAGCTGAAAATACTGCTGTCCCCTTCAGTAGGCTTCTTTATTTCTCTTAAGCCCGTATTGCTTGGTTATTTGATTTTAATGTTTCCAGAGATGCTTTAGCTAGTTTTTCAACAACTAAAAATAGACGGTTAGACTTGGAGGTTATTCTGACTTTTCCTGTTACGGGTTTCTGGGCCTTTTTTAGGCAACGCAAATGTTGCAGTCTCTGAGCAAAGCAAAGGCTTGTTATGCAATAAGGATCTCTTGTAGTTTGCACTTTGTCTTCAGAGAATGTTGTGAATGAGTTAAATATGATTTCTCTCATGCTGGTTTTTGAAAAGACAAATGGGAGCTGTAGATCTTATTTGAAATAATGCACAAGCAGGTATGCCCTGCCCACTTGCAGGGGCAGATCTTAAATCTCGTAGCTCACAGTGAAATCAAAAATCTTGCATGTACAGCTAAACCAGCTGTGTTTTGTTTGGAGATGATCCTTCCTGTATCTATTACCTTGAGGATACATATTTTAAAGTACTAGGTTTTTAATCGTTAAAAAAACTTGCAAGGGTTTTCACTTGCTGGTATTCATGAGCCTTCTGAGCAAGAAAAACCGATGGCAAGAAAAGGTCATAGTGAAAGTAAGTACTGATGTGAAAGTAACATAGTTTTTGAAACTATGTAACTAAAGGAGAAATTTAGTGGAAAAACAATGACAATTTACTTTGGGGTTTTAGATTTCTGTTTTTTAAGCAAATGTTTGCCTCTTGTGGTCTGAATTCATTTGTTTTTGAAGGATTACTGTAACCTGTACAGCTGGCAGTGAAGGAGTCAGATGAAGTTACTGTGGAACTTCGCTACAATCCAGCATTTATCTGGGTTTAATACACTGCTTTAAGCAGAATCAGACTGTGCTTTCAGAAATCCGGGCACAAAAGTTTTACTGTTAATGAGTTGTATGCACCAAACCCAGGGTAAAAACTGGTCTTAAATTTTTTCAAGCTTGGATTGTGGTATGGAGTTCATTTCAACCAGGCTTCTGCTCTTTCTTCTCTCACAAATGTAAGGTGCAGTATAAAACACTTTTATAACAAAACCATCTGATTCTTGTCATTGAATTAGATGTGGCTTTGACTTGTACAGGATGGTTGCCTCCCCCAGATGTCTTTTTGTTAAATCATGGCATAAAATGCTGTAGTTTGTTCCCTGTACTTTAATATGTAGATGCAGTAGAGTTTTAGATGGCTTTGAAGTTTTTAAAATTAAACAGTGTGACAATACTAATTTCAGTTTACTGGTGTTATATTCAATATAAATTTGAATAACACTAAAACTTCCATGTTGGTTATTTTTAGCCACTTCTCAGAAACAAGCCATTGGTGTTGCCATGCTGTTTTAGAAATGGAAACATCTCCACAGTCACAAGTCAACTGTTTTCAATGAGAATATTTTAAGCTGCATTTGGTGATTGTGCAGACTTCATTCCTGTGTGTGCTGATAATGAGCTGAATTCTGCTCTAGGCAACACTGATGCAAATTCATGAAACTAGTCACTGGAGTTATTCCAGGTGCTTTTCTGTTGCCGTGAGAACTGGCTCCCTGACCCTGCTGAGTCTGGTGAATGTTGGCTGCAAGGTAGAGACTGAAGGTCCCGTATTGCTAGACTGTGTGTGTAAATGCATCTGTAATCACACATGTGCACATATTCTTATTATCAAATTCTGATTACACTAACTTCTTGGTTTATCATCAGTGACTGGAGTTAAGGATATTTTTTCATAATGTTTAAATAACTGAGACTTTAACTTTACACTGCAGACTATTTTGAGCACACAGCAAGTGCAGATATAGATTCTTATGGTTTTCCTTCAGTGATTGATCAAATCAGTTGTGAAAGGAAACAATGCAGAAAAGCAATAAACTCTAACATGATTTTAAAGTATGAAATTAAAAACTTAAATATACCTGCTGTTAAATAAATTTTTCAATGTGAAAAATAGCGCATATTGTTGCTGCATGTTTAAAGTAGTCTGATGCTAATAATCAATATTTCCATGTGGAGTAATGAATGATCCTTTTTATATAAAAGTAAACAGAGAAGCTTGCTTGCAGTAATATTTTCAATAGCATAAAAATGACTTAACTGTTTTCAAATGGGGTGTAATACCTAGGAAAACAGAGAGAAGTAGTAATTTGAATCTCAGTATAGCTTACTGAATAATAAGCCTTTAAGTATAGTAGAATTTATAGTAATCACTTCTGTCAAAAGGCAGTAAAACTTTGTATTATAGCAGAATGCTTTTTTTTCTCTCCATCCTCACATTTCACTGTTTTCCAGTTCTGAGACTATATGACACTATCTCCCAACTTAACCTGCCTGGACAACAAGCACATGTGGCTAAATCTGTTCTGCAAAGTAAAGATAATATAGTAGCTCTAGTAAAGAAAAAGTAGGTAAAGAATGTGTTTCTTCTTGATACTGTTTTTAGTGTTGAGGAAAATAAGTCTGTTCCCGTTCTATTTTTTGTGAAATCTAATTGGTTTAAGGAATGTTATAAGAGAATACTCGTTTGATAGTGGTGTGTTGTAATAGGTATTTTAATATTTAAATTAGGCCTATTTGCTGGATAGATTTAGAGGGTTTGTTATGACTCTGAAAGATGCAACTTCTTCCCTAAGATAATAACTAGATTATGAAGTGCTGTACTAGTAAAGGGTTAGCTGTGCACTCAAACTCCCCACAAATAATATGGAAGTCTGAATGAGTTTTATGAACCTGTGCTGTAGTAGCCTCTGACTTTGTTACTGTGAGATACATCAGAACACCAAGATAGTGCTGTCCTACTGGTTTATCTTTGGAGAACAGATGCTTTCAGGTGTGTAACATGTTACTTTAAAATATAACTCAGCTCGGGGGTAACTTTAAAATGCAAGTTAACTGCTTCATTGACTCCTTCAAATTTTGTTATTTTCAGGGTCTTTGTGATGAGCTTGCTCTGGTTGATGTTCTGGAAGACAAACTCAAAGGAGAAATGATGGATCTACAGCATGGGGGCTTGTTCCTTCACACTCACAAGATTGTGGCAGACAAAGGTGAACCTCAGTTTCTTTTATTTAATATTGAAATTCTGTGAATTTGCTTAATAGTGGAACATTAGTTGTGCAATCCTAAAAAGCTAAGGATTTGGCATTGAAAAGTTGAAGTATATGAATTGAGGAGAGAGTTTGGATGGACACCATAGCAATGGGAGTGGCTGTTAGTCTGGGCTTTTTCTTTCATCTCTAATGGTCACCCCACAGTTTTGGGTTTGAGTAAAATTGATTTTAATATAACTCTAGAACCTCTTTGTAGAAAAAATGCTGTTATTTGGATAGTGGAAATGATGTTCAAAGGGGTTGAATGTACTCTCAGGACCCACCACTTGGTATATCAGGATGATATAGGAGATGGTGCTGGCTTTAATATTGGTGTCTCATGGTTTTTGGGAGAAGCTACCTGTAATACCTGTATGAACGCAATACTACTAAAATTAGTCAGAAGTCTAGTTAACACCTTCTGTGTCTTCTTCCCATGCTCAATCATAGACTATGCTGTCACAGCCAACTCCAAGATTGTGGTAGTAACTGCAGGAGTTCGTCAGCAAGAAGGAGAGAGTCGCCTCAACCTGGTTCAGAGGAATGTGAATGTCTTCAAATTCATCATTCCTCAGATCGTCAAATACAGCCCTAACTGCACCATCCTGGTGGTTTCCAATCCAGGTAAGGCAGTCTTTTCCTAGAACACTTACAAATTCTGCTTGTTGGAGAACTAGCATCTGATTTTATCAATCTTCTCTAACACAGATTGAATGTTGAAAACTAATAGCTTTGTGTGGACATATGCCATGTAGTTGCTAACAGCAGAATACAAACAAATATTCTGTACTTTCCAATGCTCTTTTTATTCAGAACTTCTCATGGTGTCTATATCTTAAAAGCATGCCTCATGCTAAATACTTCAGTTCTTTACATGCTTTGGCTTAAGCAGCGGGTAGTTTAAAATCTTTATCTCTGAAGGATAGACCTTCTAAAGTGTTTGTAAATCATAACTTTCTTTTGTGTCTGGGTATGATATGGCCATTTTTCATGACAAAGAGCTTTCGCTATTTTCTCGGCTATATTTTCAGGAAAAAGAATTTGCGTGCTGAAGCCTGTGGTGGGGGAAAGGCAAACTCAGATTAGAAAGCTAATTCAGAAGGTTAATTCAGAAGCTAATTCAGTTAGAGTAGAAAAGACTTGGTTACAACTGATTGCAAGTAAGCATACAAATATGTGTAAGCATCTCATTGCAGTGGGACAGCTTGGATATTTGGATGTCTAAAGCTGACTAATATTCTGATATGCTTTGTAGGGTGTCTCTGTAGGGCTGTCTTTGCTTGATTCAGTGTCTGAGTGAAGCAATTGCTATAGAACCCTGGCAACGAAGTGACACTGCTTTTAAACATAGCTTGGCAGAGTCAAAAAAGTGCATGTGAAGCTAGCAACTCAGCTGGTGGTTAAATAATTAGCTGGTGTACAGTTAGTACTACTGAATACTAGTGTACTGAACAAATGGCCACTGTGCAAGTACAGAAAGTTATGACAATTTAAAACACTTATCTAAAAATCAAACTGAGTCAAAGATCAAATTGTTCGTGTTCTAGCAAGGCTGAATTCAAACTACAGACTCTATCCAGTAGAGCAGCTGCAGGAGGAGAATTGCATGTTGTTTTTTCAGAATTATTTTTGTAATGCTTTCTCAGTGTGGAGTTTTGTCCACTAGTTTTATATAATGGAAGTAATTGTGAGCTCATTAGAAGGGGTTTCAGGGGTGTCAACTGCATATGTGTTGGTGTGTGACCTTGATGTCCTTCCCTGTTTAACTTCCCCAGATCTGTCTGTGCTCCAGCTCAGATAGGACTGTCCACAGCCTGTCCTGTGGAAAGCCCTAGGGCAGGCAAATGATGAGACTGCAGAGCAGAGCTCAAAGTCTGGATGCATGTCTCAGCACCTGACTTGAAAGCCAGATTGTCCAGAGGCTGCTTGACAGGGAGATGCTCTGTAGTCTGTACAGATTACTGGCAGGAACTGCCCCAGATGAAACTGTAGGGAAGCTATGCCTGATGCGCATGCCACTTGTAACAGCAAGGTGTGAACTGTACTGAGATGACATGGTTCTGGTGCCTGAGCAGAGAAAATTATGTGCTTCAGATCTATATACACAAATATACTCCTTTCTGAGAACTGGCTGGCTTTTGAGAGTTTTGGAGCCATAATTAATTATTGCAGTCTGTTTATTATTGTTGCTTTGAGCTGTGGATTAGAGGTTTTTCTTTCTGCTCACATCCCTCTGTCTGCTGCAACTTAGGTTTGTTTTTTTTCTGAAACCGTATTTAGAGCCACAGGCAGCTAAAGCATATTGCTTATCTGGCTTTTCATGCTACAGAGGTAATTAGTGCAGAAACTGCTTAATGCATGAATCTGTTCAAGAAATTAAACTGAAGTAGATATGAACTAGAAATAGAGTATGTAAATCTCAAACATGTTTCACTGTAAATTGCTTTACCTCTTACTGTGATGATGAAGTGGAAGGTAACATTACTTCAGGAAACTACTTGAATATTTTTAGCCACATGACTTCAGTTCCAATTCTGGATGCCCTAGGGGTTTAGCTGTGACAAAAAAGTACCTCCAACTTTAGCTGGTAGGATACTAATCTCCAAAGACCTTCCTCAGTTTTCTTTGAACAGTAGCTTGATGGGTCCTAAGTTTCAAGTAGTACCTTCATTTTAATCTCCCAAATAGTCAGACCTAAATACTTTGACCAGCGAGGACAACTGTGTGTTGAGTCCTGATTGCCCTACTGCTTGCAGTAAGGTGGTAGCTGGAGCATTCTTGGTGTATGTGAATAGTTTCACTTACTGTGCATGTTTTTCTTTTCAGTGGATATATTAACCTATGTCACATGGAAGCTGAGTGGCCTGCCAAAACACCGTGTGATTGGAAGTGGCTGCAATCTAGACACAGCTAGATTTCGCTTTCTGATGTCAGAGAGACTTGGTATCCACCCAACTAGCTGCCATGGCTGGATCTTGGGAGAACATGGTGATTCTAGTGGTAAGGAGCAGTGCTGACTATTTTGGGAATAAGAAATACAATGTTAGAGACTGAGGCTTGGGGGGGGTGTTAAAAATCAAAAGAACAGATGCAGCTGAACTCAACTAATTAGCACTTTGCTGTATTTTTATGAAGATTAGAGTTGAGAGAAGTCCAGGAAATCTAGCTACAAGTTTTTAGTAAAAGTGATTGTGGTTGTATGAGCTGAAAAGGCCAATTTTGTTGCTAAAGTTGTGTCCTAAAGGCTTCTGTTTATCCTCAGTTTTTACAGTATCATAATATAGTCTGTAGGACAGTTCTCTAAAAGCAGTAGTAGCTCTTGTTAGGTCAATGGCAGAGCTTGTTGCAAGTAGTAGAAAAAGCTAGCAGTCCAGTTTCAGGCTGAAAAAAATTATCACTTACCTTATTTTGTGACTTTTCTCCATGCTATTTAAAAGAGAAGATGGTTTTTAAAACCATGTGAAATAAAAGCAGCTTATTTGTCTTAATTCAGTTCATGTATTTCAAGTCTGGAGTGATGCACAGAACATCTGTGTAGATTGGTGCTGCTTTATATTTTAGTCACCTCTGCAATGTTCCATTGCATTTGATCAAAGTACAGTGTCTGATCAACAACAGTATTTACTGAAGCAAGCCATACACTGTAATGAAAGCAGAGCTCGGCTGAGCACACATGAAGCTCATCTTGCTTCAGTGTTACAGCTGCATTTGCTTTGAAGTAGCTAACAATTCCTAGTTAGTTCACAGGAACAGAGAAGGAGTCTGCCTGTAAGCTCCTGATATGAAGGGATATATGCAAATTCCTCTCTTGCTATTCTAAGTTTGCATATTGCTACCCTGTTTTTCAGGAAAATGAAAACAGAATTATTGAAGACTAACCCTAATACTGATTAGTGGGGCAACAAGTACATACTTGCTGCAATTTTTGAGTAAAATTAGTTTTAAAAGGCTGAACAGCTAAGATCTGCCTTTTTGCTGGAACTTGAGGCTTCTGACATCAAAAGTAGCTGTCTACACCTTCCAAGGACTGGAAGTTCTGTTTGTGTGTTGCAATTGACTTGTTAAAGCGTCAGTACTAAAATAGTCTTATATTTGACCCTCCAGAGTTCTCAATTAACTGCAGTTAAATGAAACCTTAAAATCTGCCTCAGACACTATTGTGGTTCTGGCCGCTGCTACTCTGTTTCCAATTATCTTAGACAGGAAAAGTGGAGGGGAAGTCACTTAAGTGCTGTTGAGACTTACGTGCTCTCCCTGTTACAGTGGCTGTTTGGAGCGGAGTTAATGTGGCAGGCGTTTCTCTCCAGGAGCTGAATTCTGCTATGGGAACTGACAAAGATAGTGAGAACTGGAAGGATGTCCACAAGCAAGTGGTTGAAAGGTACAGTGACTTGAGGAATAAAGTGATATATGTGGTGCTGAAAATAGCTAGTTTGCACACTGCCTCCTTGTCAGGGCCTCTCTATTCTGCTGCAGCTTTCATGCCCTCTTATTTACAGGGTTGCATAAGTGGAACTACTGGTTTAAACACTGAAATGCAGGATTTCAGTTGGTAAACTTTATTATCGTGCAGCAAGACAAGCTATTGCATAACATATCCACTTCAGTACTGCAGTGCTTAGAGCTGTGCGTGCTTGTTTTCTCACAAGTAGGTTCTGAGGTGGTTAAGTTTGTTCAAAGGGCACAAGACTCTAGGAAAAGGTAGTATGTTTCTGTGAGCAGAGGATTGGAGTCGATTTGGGGAAAATTTTATTCATTGATTTAGGGACATTTGTCCCTACGCGTGTTGCTAAATCACTTGTCTCGCTTGTGAAAAAAGGACTGTACTGGTATAAAGTGTATGCAAGTGTTGGTTAAAAAATTAGGATGTGTGTAGGTACCACATGGCTTTGACACTAGATGTTTACCTATTCCAAATGCACATAGAATGATTGAACCACTAACTTGAGTACAGAACTTTTTCAGTTGTAGGTGTGTTTTTCTACTTAACACTAGGATCTCCTTGTAGATGGAAGCTTTTTTCAGCTAATCCTGTGAGAACAGGGCTTTATTATACATAAGGGGTAATATAGACTTCATCCTCAATGCTGAAATACGTAACTCCCTTACTTTGTTTTAATTCTAAAACTTACGATGTGCATCTCCAGAGTTTTAGATTTTTTTAAATGGGAAACATTCATCTTAAGACTTAGCGTTCAGACAGTGTCTTGAAGACATCTTGATGCAACTGTTTCAATATTTCCTTAGTGCCTATGAGGTAATCAAACTTAAGGGATACACAAACTGGGCCATTGGCCTCAGCGTTGCTGACCTCTGCGAGACCATGCTGAAGAACTTGTGCCGGGTTCATTCAGTCTCAACACTGGTAAAGGTAAGAAGTGGTTGCTAATTGAATGCTCTAATTTTGTTATTGAGACTATTTAGCTTTCCCATTAGCAAGCTGCTGAACAAAGGAAGCATTGTGAAATACTAATTTGAATTTAAAATAGGAGTTTACTATTGCAATTTTTTTCTCATCTGACCTCTTAGCTTACCTTTCTTACAAGTATGGAGCTGAAACTAAGTTCTCTGTACTCTACCCTATATTGTGCTACCCTTGTATAAAACTTGCCATGTGTGGCATGCAGATCTGTTAAAAAGGAAGTTTCAGTGCAAAAATGGAAAACTTCATGGAGGCCCAGCTGTGATTCCATGAACTACTACCTAGCAAAGGTGTCGGGAAGAGAGCTGTGTAGTTCTAGAGCTGGTGTAACTGGCTGCATCTAGTCTGCACCAGCTGTATGACCTCTGGTGCAGGAAGGACTCTGAGCAGGCTGAACTTGCTGCTCCCTCTGTAGTCAGAAAAAAGGACTGTCCTAATCCTGTGTCTGAATTTTGTCAGCTTCTTCCTGTATATAAATAAGTTTTGGAGGTGGGGTTTCTGAAATCAACCATCTCTTTACTACCAATCACTTGGTGTAAAACAGCTCTGTGCTTTTTATTTTCTTCAAATATGTTGTGACTGAAAATTGAATTTTCTCCAGGCTTCAAAATGATAAAGTCAAAGCTCTGTTCCAAGAAGGCTTTCTGTTGCATAAACTAAAAGCAGGTCTGGGGTAAGGAGCTCATGTCTGAGTGATCTCTTTTGCTTGTGGCAGGGCATGTATGGCATTGAGAATGATGTCTTCATGAGCCTTCCTGCTGTCCTAAGTGCTTCTGGATTGACAAGTGTCATCAACCAAAAGCTGAAGGATGATGAGGTGGCTCAGCTGAAGAAGAGTGCGGATACATTGTGGAACATCCAGAAAGATCTCAAAGATCTGTAACTCATGAATGTTATTCCAGCAATAGAAAAACAGCATGTTTTGTGCAAATGTGGGCTGTACTCATTATACATCTCCATGGTTAACGTTGAATGCTCTGCCAGACTGAGCTTTGTCCACAGTAGCTAAACTTACACTTGCTGTAACGCACAGACTTTACGAACAAATAAAGCAACTTTCAGGCATGTTTTGTTGTCCTAGTGATTTATTTTCAGTATTGAAATTATCTAGCTTACTCTGGCATTCTTCTTTAATGTTTGCCAGAGACTACATGGAAGTGCAGACACACATGTCCTTTCAAAAGTTTTGAAACAATGTAGTAATTGTCTGTGGTGGAATTTCACTAATACAACTTTACTGGAAGCCTTTTCTGTATGATTTAGTTTTAGTCCAGATGCTGACTATTGTAGTTCATTCCCAGACTTGTTTCTGATATATACTTCCTATTTTTACTGATGGGTAGAAGAAATAAAATGGGGATTTGCCTCTGGGCCACCTGCCAAAAATATGTCAACATTAAAATTCCATATGCCACTGGCCTAGAAAGGTCTGTAGATACTTCTCTCTTCTGGATCCAATTCTTTGCCTGTTTGTGGTGTCTAGTTTTCATAATGTTTAGAAGAAACAAGATTCTTTTCTATTTTATTACCCAAATCCAAGGGGTTTTTTTGAGTTAGACTGGAATACGATGGTGATCTTGTTTACAGAACAAGTCAAACAGGGCCTTTAATCTCTAAGTTTCAGCATGATCGTTTCACAAATACTTACGTACTTAGGAGGGAGAACAGATTTTTAAAAAATCCCAAAGTTTTATTTCTTAATCACTTTCAGAGTAGCTATTAACCATAAAATAGCCAGTACTTGCTTTGCATGCCTAAAACTGCTGAACCTAAATGTCCATGGGACAGCAGTATCAAATCCATTTATCTTCATCATAATTTAGGGGCCTGCAAGTCTTGTTTCATAACAAATGGTCTGAGACTACTAAGTTGGAGCAACTTAAAGGCCTTTTCCAGCTCCATTAAAATGCTTTGAATGGTGGACTAAAACACTTACAAATTTTTTGTAGCTACTTTTAAAAGAAAAGATCATGAAGTCCTGTCTTATTGCAAGGTAAGTGCTGTCCTGTGATTTACTGAGTATCATGTAGCTAGTGAAATATCATGCATGGGATGCTGGTGGCAGCATTTTTTACAAAGGGTATACCATGTAGGAGATGTTTTATTCTCCGTTGCTGGCTAAATGCTAGACTGCTTTACTGATAGGAGAGGGAAAATGATAGTCTCTGCTTTCATAACTCAGTGTGGAGATCTTACTGGAAGGCTTTCCACACTTGGATAGACTACTTTAAGTTCCTCCCAAGAAATGTCAGTGATGGGCTGTCATGAGGTAAATGGCATAAACTGCTGATGTTTGCACGATACACAGATTAGCAATTTTCATCTGGGCATGTTTAGCTGGCTGCCTTGCACAGTTCCTTCCTTGCTGTTCTCAGCTCATGAAATAATTCAAAGCTATGTTGTGGGACATGATCTTGCAGGATTCTTAAGACTGATGTGCATGAAGAGGTTTCAGTTTTCTCAAGAGGACAGGGAATGGGCTCTTTTCCCTTCTGATAGAGAACTGATTTTTTAAAGATCGCTCGGCTACAATAAAACTGGGTTTTGTCCCTGATTGCGTCAGGGTGCTTTCCTCACCCATTGAAGTATAGGAACATGGTAATTGGTGCTTGAGCTAGGAAGCTACTGTCACCTAGTGTCTGTCAACCATTCTTTCAATCCCCTCTGAGGCCATGGAGCTTGTTTTTGTTAGTGATTCTAAGACTCAACGACAGTACAAGATCTTCTGTGCCTACAAATTAAACAACCAGAGAGCTAATGACAATCTCTACTACAAAAAAAGTGTGGTCTGTTACAAAAAAGAGTGAGTGGATACAGGTGAAATAGGGAAGTGAAGGAATAAGGAAAGAACATTGGTTTGCATGATGAGTGCTTTTCTTAGCACATCAGCAGTCTCACTGTACCAGCTTCTGGGGAGATGACATCATGAAAGGAAATTCTAAGAAATTTAAACAGCCATGAAGTGGCCTTGTGGCTGTTAGGGGGGATTGGGTCAAAATTGTTAAATAGGAATGAGTATCTTGGGCTAGGGGATTTTGAGATTTTATAAATAGGCTCTTCATATTATTTTTTGCATTCACTGATGCTTGTAAGACCTATGCAAGTACATTATTGTAATTATTTGTTGTTAGGAGTCTTATTATACAATCTTGTATCTTAGCTTCATTGCAGTCGCATGGCTGTAGAATAGCTTCCCTGTGTATGCTTACACAACACCAGCCTATCAGTTTATTACTTGGAGTCTATCCATAATATAGTCTTATATCAACCATATAAATGCCTTAACTTTATTGCCAGAGTACTTTATCTCTAAAAGATAGATACCTGTTTTTTCTGAACACAGTACTCATGTTTGTCTTGTATATGCTTTGTACAGCCCATTGATACATGAACTTTGTTCTTGTCCCACGAAAGACAATACAGGTTTTTAACCACATTCCTATGTGTCACAAGGTACCTTTGTCACTCCTTGGTCTAACAGAAGACATTGTGCTGTTGGATGGAGTAGTATAGCCAGTAATAAGAAGCACAGCAGAACACTTCAGAAAGCGCTGAGGACAACCTGCTCGACTCACATGAGGTGAGACCAGTAATGTCATTTTAACTGCTGTAAGGACCTTGACCCCCTTACATTTGCAGGTATATAGGTACAGGCTACAGAACAGAAAGTCAGTCTGACTACCCTGCAAATGTCAGATGAGAGAAGCAGATACTGGCAAGACAACAGAGACAGGAGGGATACTGCTGGCACAGTTGTGCCAGAGGAATGGAACTCAGTCCTCTGAGTTAGTTACACTCAGCCTTGGATATATGCTGTTACCACTGTATTTGTATCATGGCTTTCCAAAGAAATGTGTGTGAAGGAGAGAGAGCTTGAGTTTTCCACCTCCACATCCAGAATGTTGAGATAAATGAGTAGCATCCTTTGCTTTATTATAAATCTGCATAGCAACTGTCTGCAAGCTTAGTAAAACAACAGTGTCGTTCGTGGTAATAGGCCATCACCCAAGCAAGAGGTGGGCTTGTTCTGAGCCCAGATGCAGCCTTAAATCAGCTACTTTTTTAGCAGTCAGGGGATGAAAATGGGGCAGGGAATTGAAGGCAAGTTTAAATGGTGCAATAGTGTTAAAAAGAACATGTAGGTTATAGAGCGATGGAAATGTTTTATATATGCATTTTGCTAGACTAGTAAGTAGTGCTTATATGACTTTCATACCAGCTGACTTAGAATTGTGTTTTATGATAAGTAGGTGACTTTTGTCTGTAGTTGCTCACAGAGTTCCTATTATCATTGTGTTTATGCACTTCATGTCAGCCTTGTGCTGCAAAAAATGCTGTTTTCCCCAATTTACAGATATAAATCAGAACAATTAAGCCACAAATTCTCAGTGGAATGTAGGTGCTGAATTCTAACTGATGTCAGGGTGACCAGAAGCCCCAAAACAGTGAAGAGTCAGATCTTTATACTGTGCTTCAGACTGACACAGTGCCATAGTGTAACGGCCTCTCAGGGTAATATCTAATTTTGGACATTTCTTTCTTCTATGAACAGTACTGCTCTAATGAGCGTCTGTGCATCCAGCCTTACGTAAATCACAACTTTCAAAGCTTTTCAGAGACTACAGTAGCCAGGGCCTTCCTAAAATCCACACCAATCACTGATCTACTACGTTTTTATAAACTGTTCCTGAGATACCATTGCTATGTGAGTTATTATTCTGTGCAAGCAAAGGAGTTGAGCAAATCATTAACTTAGATTGGTCTACTGGGGAGGTCGGAATCAGGAGGGCTGGATTTGCTCAGTGTCTGAAATGAATAATTAACCTGCAAACATAAGCAACAAAGCACAGTCTGGCTGAGGCAGTGGCTATGCAAAGTAAGTTTTCAGAGTAAATATTTTCCCCTTATGCTCTCCTCTTTAATAGCTCTTCAGCATTATTTAGACATGTTTACACATTTAGTATCTGAGGTAAAAAATCCCAAAAAATTGTCATAATAGCATGAAGGTGGATTCCTGTCACCATTGATTTCTGGAAGGGAATATTCATCATTCTTGCTCTGAGAGATGTGCTAGATGAAAACACAAAAGGAAGAAAAAATATATTTTGCTTGAGATAGTTTTCTTTGTGCTGCTAATTCTGTATTTCAGACAATAAGACAGAAATGCAATGATTTCCAAAGTCTCTGTTCATTCAGCAGTCTCCACCAGTAGTAGATACTGGAGTAGTCTCCCAGTATCACTAGGAATCAGGCGTGATAACCATGTCTAAAAATCAAATCAAACTCATTTTCCTACCCCCATATGACAATAGAGTAGTCCCTGATACTCTTAGAAGAGTCTTTGTTGACTTTCTGTTCATTTTACTGAGCTTTTTTTTCCCATAGCAAATTGTGCAGTAGAAGAATATAAGTAGTTTTTAAATAACTTCTATACTGGGCTGATTCTGAATGCTGCAGTACTTTTTTTTTAAAGATAAAAGTCAGAAGAAGAATAAACAGAAACATCTCTTTCAACATGCTTCAAGGGCATTCAAAGTCAGTAGAGTGGTTCTCAGACAGACAGAAAAGAAGTGAAGACCGCAGTCACCTTAGATCAAGTGCCTATATTCCACTGAGCAGGATTTGTGCTTAAAGGGTTTGTTGAATGGGGTTAGATTTCGGCATGTTAAATTTCAATCTTAATGCTGATCATGGGATAATCTGTTTTTTATTAAGTCCTTTGTGAAGAGATCACTTCAGGTACCTAGGGTGAAGTGACTTAAAAATGGGAAAATTCGCAAATCTCTACTCACATGGGAAAATGGCATACATAATTTGTAACATAGCTTTTATGCATTTAACAGTCCTGTCCCTCATAGGGATACCTGGTCATCGCAGCATTTATTTAAAACTTTAAATAGGACGGTAGCATTCTGATGCTTATCCAGGCTGCAGGATCCAGCTTAGTGGCCAAGCTACCCTGGCTTCCTTTTCCAAAGCCAAGTCCAAAAGGATTAACATTAAACTTACCCCTGGCAAGCTGATATCTGCAGGATGGCTAACTCTCATTCTTACTCTCCTGGATGAAGCAGCAGAGGCCACAATGCTCTGCAGAGCTGGGGAAGTCAGCCTCTCAGACCACCTAATACGAATGTCTTTCGTTTGGTGTGTCCTGGAGTCCATGCACTCCCTGCCTATTCGGGACAAGACACATACCAGATGTCACTGAGAAAAGTTCTTTGTGTCGCATCACTCCCCAGAATTTAAAATGTGTCACAGCCTCTTCTTCCTGATGGCCGTTTCGCAGGGTCGCTGTACAGCCGTCTTTTAAGTGGAAGGAACAATTCTCCACTCACGAGATTTGGAGCATTTTTTGGACTTGCACCAAGCAGTGGTGGAGGCCGTTGCTTCACAGCTGGGATGATCTGAACTTGCCGAGTTCCATCAGGCAACTAGGGCTGGCCCTAGAGCATTTTTGAACAACTTCCGGATCTTCCCTAAGCTCTGCAATAACCAGTGTGCTACAAAATGAGCTATTCTCTCCGCAAACAGCTTTGTCCTCCAGCAGCTTTCTGGTATGCTGCTAACAATGCCAGGGAACCCTCAGCTGACTGCTCAGGCAGCCTTCTCACACCATTTGAACAGCAAAGCTAGCAGCTCAGGAGAGCCCGCGCAGTATTGGCAGGAAAAAGGAACAGTCTAGTCGATGGGGTCTGATTCCCTGATAGCTAAGACCCTGATGATCAGGCCTAAAGACGGCAGCCATTGCAAAAAGAGCTGTCAGCAACACTCCTAGGAATTCATATGCTGTTCTGAAGCATGAGTTCCTTTTACTTTTTATAGGCATTCTGCTGTGTTAGGAAAACAAAACTGTTCAGCTCTTTGTCGTGCTATGCAATTGCTATTATCCTTTCATCAGTAATTATGGTTTCAAACAGGCAGTTTTCTCTCTAAAACTAAATTACTCCTCTCATGGCAGTCTAAATGCCATGAAGGCTTGCACGATTTTGATTAGTACTTTAAGAGATATATGCAAAATAGTTTGCAGTGCTGATATAAACTGATGTCTATCCGTCTGTGGCTTTAAGGGGCTTATAACCATATACAATTATCCTTAATATGTTTGGCATTCGGGATTGAGAAAGTCTCTAGCAATTTGGGAGTATCCTCAGATAGGAATTTCTCAGCAACCATTTACGCCAGAATGCAAGGGTCTGAGGCTGAGTTTGAGGCTCAAGTCTTCTACTAAGGTTAGAGTGCTTAATAATACATCATCTTCTACCCTACAGTATTAGGAAAGTAAGATCAGGCTGATAAACACTTATGATTCACCAAAACTAATAGATGGGGGAGGCGTGCATCCCCACCAACAGATTTTTCCAGACCTCCCTTGGGTAAGCAATTTACCATGGGTATTAGAAGAATCGTAGCCGTATCTCAACTAGAGAAAGATAGAAGGGTAGCTGAGCTAACAGACATGTGTCCCCTATCTCCTCAGAACAGGTCCTGATTTTATCAGCTACTAGGACCTGGATGTAAAGCTCCCAGAAATTTTTTCCAGACAGCTTTACAACAAATTTGACTAGAGTTTGATCATACACTGAATGCCAAATGCTTTAAATGTAACTAAACACCCTCAACATCTCAAGCAGTCTTATGCATACCTGTATGCTCCTTCTGCATTGCTTACATCTTATTTATTAAGGAAAGTCTGTCCATCATCATCCAGTTCTCCCATTTGTTTCAGACCATGGGACAGCTTGGTAGGTAGCCAGCAGAGCTAAGATGCCTGGTCTTAAAACCTCTTTAAGAAAGGAGCAGAATGCTGGTGAACAATTTAGACACATCACTTTAGCAGGTTTGCTTTATTATTCTAATTTTCTCTACCACTTTGGATTTATAATGAGGTTTACTAGATTCTGAAGCAAAATATAGTAAGACTTTACCACTTTCTCTTTAGAAGGCTGAAAAACAAGTGCAGCTGAGATCTTACTGTGGTTGTATAACACAAAACTAAACCACAGAAAATAGACATTGCTACCTTAAAATTCTGGAAAATATTTTTTTTTAATTAAGTAAAAATCTGAGATTTTTTTCTAAAATATTTCTAGGGAGATTCATCAGTATACCTGAACTGCAAAGGTAATAAACAGTGAGGCCTTCCAGTGGGGTCAAAAAGACACCTACATCACATGGAGATCAAAGGAACACCTTTAAAATTTAGGTAACTGAAGACAGGAAATACTACAATGAAATTCAAAAGGGGAAGAGAAAGAGGCGAGCAAAAACCTGGGGTGAAGAGAAAAAAAAAAAGAAATGTTGTTGTAGTGATTTTCTTAAGTCAACAGCATCCTCAGCAAACAAATGTCTGTAATGTGTCCTTTTAGAAGAGTGGATATTCTTTATAGGGGTACAAAATAAAGCTCAGCCTCTAAGTTCCTCAGGTTTCTTTGTAAGGGTTGCTGTATGCTTGGCAGCCCACACTGCTGGGCACTAAGAGCTCGTTTTATTAAGGATCCTGTCTTTGCTCTTCTTTTCCTCTCTTCCTTGTGTCTCAGCCTGAGGCAAGAGCTTTTCTTCCAGATGGAGATCTCCCATTTTGCTGATTGTGTTGTGATTCTGTTTCTACGGGCTTCATAAAACTAAGGTTTGTCAAGAACCAGGATTTAGCGAGAGGGATACAACAGCCTTTCTGTCAAACAAAACAATAGACACTGGAGAGCTCAGATTAATACCATCAGTGCCACCTACTGCTCTATTTCTGAAGCACAGTGTGTGTACATCAGTAATTGCTACAAACTGTCATAGCTTCCTCCTGTAAAAGCTGACTCAATGTGTATTTTTAACATCTATGTCTTATTTTTTCCCGACGGTTAGGCAAATGTTGAAACCACAGACCTTATAATGAGATAAACCGCAGTTTATCTCATTATAGACTCCCACAGATTGAGAGTTTTTCTTCCCCTAACACACACTTTCTCACGTGCAACCAGGGAGGATGGAGTTGGTTTTCCAACCAAAAAAGATTGTCTGAAGTGGTTCTTCTGGAGGGACCGTGGTGTGAAGACAACATCCATGACTTAATTCCTGGGTTGATATGCTGAGCTAGGGTTTGCAGAAAAGTTCGCTGCACCAAAATACACAGAGTTAGATCAAAGCGTACAGAGAAGACGACATCCCACGAGGTAACAGTTTCGAACAGCTTTAGGTAGGGCAGAATACACCGCATGGTCCCTGCATTGCTATCTCCGGAGAACTGTAGGAAATTTGGGAAAAACAACACACACTTTGTATGATTTCTCTTCAATGACCTTGCAGACTCAGCCTTCTTATTGTCCAGTATCCTTGCAAGCGACATTATTTCACTTCTGTGGGCTGAAAAAGAATTTGGTGGGATAACAAATGATGTCTGGCTGAACTGAGTCCCATTGAATAATGCACTACCAGAGGGCATTTGTATATTTTGGTGATAAGAGCAATGTGGGAACCTAGATAGGCCAGACTCAAAACCAGTTTCACTGGTTTCCAGATTTCTGGAAAACATTTTAATCAATGTTATATTTTAAAACCTATTATTTTGGGTAGGTTTCCATCTTAGCACTTCAGCAGTTGTCCTCTGTTTTGCTAAAAAGGAACAAGCTGTACAATCATCATCACCTTCCTCTCTCTCTGTGACAAAAATGACACATTGTAGTGTTAGCAGAGCGTCCCTCCCACCACTTGCACTTCACATGGAGGATAGCTAGTGGCTGCCCTTCTGCTCCTTTCTGCCCTTGGTGACTGCCCCTCCACTGTGTGTGCTGAGTTTGCCTATTCTTACTGTCAGACTGTAGCCTTTCTCCTGGAGAGCTTGTTTTTGCTGTAGGTGCACAGCTTGCAGGCACTACCTCCTTTATGGCAGTAAATATAGACACCTCCATGCGCATCACAGCGATCCCACACTTCATCCTGGCAGGCCATAAATATAATGAATAGGGCCCTTTGCCCTCTAGCAATTAAGAGCATCTGCAGGGATGAAAATTTTTGGTCAGTCTGTTGCATCTAACCTCTCCTAGGCAGTTGATATGCTTTTCCCTCACTAATAACAAAAAAGCAGGAATCTGGGATGACGCTCTGTGAAAAAAAGCTTAAGGCATGCAGCTGGGATACAGTGAAATGTACTCTGAATCTGAAAGAATGCTAATATTCATAGTGCTATTGAGCACTTTTTATTGGATCAGAAACACTCAAAAAAGCCACGAGTGTTTTCTCCAACCTGTGAAAGATGAGTTATGTGAGTTGCCCAGGTTCACCCAATGATGGTGAAATTATCTTGTGGTATCTGATGACTCTTTCAAACTCCTCCTCCAAAGTTTAAGGGGTTCTATTGTCAAATTCAAAGAGTAAAGAAGTATCCTCTTATGACAAAAGCTGAAAAACGTGACACCCAAGGACCTGAAAATCACAGTCTATATAAAGAGCTTAAGTTTATTATCATAACTTCAGTTTATTGTTGTAAAATTGTCTGTATGGTTTTTAGGCATTTGAATGCTTAGGGACAGTGATTGGGTCACTAAGGCGGTGCCACCGTTTACCGGGCATCACTACTACAGGTTTGCTTCTCATCCCTGGAGATGTAGCTGGTGCGGGCAGTTTGGCTCCAGCACCCTGAAGCAGGTTCAAAGGCCCGTGGAGGACAGCGGCACCCAGCTCACAGCAACCACGGGGCCCACGCACCTACAAGGCCCTGCTTTCCCCCCGGGAAGCTGCAGCAGTGAGCGGGCACGAGTTCCTCTGGCGGGGACCTCATTTTTGCTAAATAAAAGCTCACACGTCCCGCCCAGCACTACAAACAGACAGACACCTCTCCCCCTCGCCCCGCCGCCATGCCACCGGGGGCAACGGGCCAAGGGGACAGCGCTGCCTGAGATGGCGGCGGCTCGGCGGCGCCCCCTGGCGGCCGGCGGGCGGGATGGCAGCGGAGGGGTCCGGCGCGCCGCGCTGTGGGGCTCGGCCCGGGGGCCGCCATTAGCCAGGCGGGCCAGGCGGTAGCGGAGCCGACGTCCCCTTTAAAGCGTCTTGTTTTGCGGTGCTTTCGTTGACACAGGGCTGATGGGAGCCTCTGGGATCAGGATGGGCTCGTGGGCTGCTTCGCGCTTACCTTGTCTGCTGGAGATGGCCTTTGTGAGACCGGCAGCTTTCAGCCTCAGGGCTTCCAGGGGAAAGCGTGAAAACACGGCTCGGGCAGATTTGGTGGTGCAGAAATGAAGTGAACCTTAAAATATTACTGTTTGTTCTTTTAAGTAACATTATTTTAAACCTACAGGATGATACGGTTTCCTACCTATTCCAGGTAGTAAAAGCCACAGTTGCTCCAAAAATGATGATTCTCGGCCAGTTGTTTTTTTTTTTTGCAGAAGCAGGTAAGTAGGGCAACTCAGAACGCTGAACCCGTCCCTGGGCAGGCCGTCGCGGAGGGACACCCCTCCGCCCAGCCCGGGCCGTGGGCGAGGGGACATGGCGCGGCTGGGCCCGCCCGCCAGCTCTGCTGCCCGCAGAGGCAAGGCCAGGCAGCCTTCGCTCTCGCTTCCCCGTCGCTCCCTGTTCCCAGCTGTCCTGCTCCGGCCCCTCTTGCCGGGCTCTTTGCTGAGGCAGCTCTCAGACCTAACTTGGCAAAAAAGTTTCCTGAGGTGAGCTCGGTGAGCTGTATGCGTCGGCTCAGGGATGGGTCTGACTGCCGTAAGTACGGAGGCAGCGTGGGGAGTGTAAGTGGAAGAGCAAGTCGGCTGGGGGATAGTTACAGCTGAGCCTACCTCAACAGCTATTACGTTACGGCTAAGAGACTTTTCTGCAGATAGGCTGCCTGTCTTCTAAGCTATTTGCCTTGGACTTGTTTTAAATGAGCTCAGAGCCTTTGCCTTTATGCTGGTGTGTAGTCCATGCTTGCTGGTGCAATGTTATTCTCCACAGTGCCAGAGATGCCCTAGATCTCACCTGGAGATTTGCTCACTGCTGAACTGAGGACTTTGGGCAGGTTGTGCTCTAAGCTCAGAATTGGATTCAACTTACGCAGCTGTCCCAGAAGCACTGGCTTCTCAACCAGACGTGTAAGCACATAAGCGTCTTCCAAGCAGGCAGCTGCTCTGTGGAGCTTTGAGGATCTCAGATTGCAATTTGGGGACCAATATCTCTGCAGATGTGTGTGCACCGCTTGCAGCATCCCAGCTCTGTGCTGAAGCAAGACAGGGACATACTGTTCCTTGACTTACTAGTTTCCCTGGGCAGAGGACATGGGCTCAGAGGCCAGAAAAGAGCCATGGCATAGAAAAGGAGAAACCAGGTGGAAAATTAGGGACCAGGACTGCAAGGAGGGCCAAAGTGCTTGCAGAAGTAGGGATAGAACCTTTGTAGCTCTGTTTGTAAAAGCTCTCAAGGCTGCAGTGCTGTTTGAGAGCAGAATGAAGCCAGCAGCTTGCGCAGAGCCCTGGGAATACAGCTGGAGTTACTTGTGGAGAAAGGGTATGATGTAAACTAGCGCTTAGAGACTGATGAACTGAACAAGAATAGGTAACAGCATTTAACCCGGCAAGTAATCTAAGAGACAGCATGTAGAACTAGTCTATTAACCCAGCTGGTAAGTGGCCAGCAGATAGAGGAGTCCATGGGTGTTAATGGAAGGGTGTATCTCTAGGGGAGGACTCAGGGGCTGGACTCAGATCAGGTGGTGAACTCAAAGTGTCCTCCCTGCTGGAGTTTGCTCAGGGCAGTGGTGAATTTACAGGCGTTGAGTTTCAGTTGTCCCTGAGGTGGTAGATACTGAATGTTCTGGTTGAGGAGCTCAAAACCATTTTTTATCTCCCTCTAAGGGAAGAAAAAGAAAGACCCTTGGCCCCAAAACAGCCAAGACCTTTCTCGGGTCAGTCTTAAATTCTTACCTCTACCAGCAGCTGCTTCTCAAGCCCTAAGGATTTCACTGAGCCAATTTAATGCTGGTGGTCAGACAGTTTAAACCCATTAGCTCCCAGCTATCTGAATAATTTTGTCCTCAGGTCCCAGCACACTGGCAGACTGCTCTAACCAGAATTGCGGAGAGCTGCCACATTAACTGGACATTTGCTAACTGTTGTAGGCTGCGTGGTGAGCATTTGAGGGCTGAAGAAAATGCCACTGGCTAGATCACTGTCCATGACTTCGCTTAATGGGCTTCCTCAGTGGGAGGATGAAGACCTACCAGTGGAGGATTTGTTGCTCTTTGAAGTTTCTTGGGAAGTTACCAACAAAGGTTTGTACAACACTTTTAGGAGTTAGTATCGCTGTTTTCACGGGAGCAGAGGGAGGCATGAAGGGTTTGGACAAGAAAGGCATTAAGGGGAGAATGGGGAAAAGTGGGCTGCGGAGCTGTTATATTGGAAGGAGTGCATGTGGCATCTGTGTGTCATTGTGCATGCTGTGTGTGGGCTGCATCTAACTGTGCTTGTGTGGGACTGAGTGTGTAGTCAGGATGTCTGCGTGTCTTTACTTGTCTCACCACCAGGGATAGGATGTTTAAACAAACATCTAAGTGTTATGCCTGGGTGTGCAGATGTAGGGATGTATAGATGTTGCTTGGTACAGATTTATATTTTATCTTCCATGCAAATTCACTTGGGAGTGTAATGCATGAAAATGAGCTGTAAACCAGATGTTAGAGTAGTTTAGCAGACTCCCTCAGCCCTGTAGAGCAGTGTGGAGAAGAGGCCAAATTTGAAACAGGTATAAATAAACATAGCTGCATTGAAGCCGCTGAACAAAAAACAAATGTCAATGACCAGCAGTCTTTATGCCAGCTGAAACCCTTTTGGACTGGTCTTTGCAAACACAGGTGGTGCCAGACAGGGACTTTGTGCATATGTACAGATTGAAAATCTGTTCACTGCATGCTGCTTGTAATGCAAACATCTTTCTGCCTTCGTTTCTCATTCACTCATCAAATCCTCACCTTTCAGCTAGGTGTAGCTCATGAAGGGGGAATGGGCTCCATTTTTGCCACAAAAGTGAGTTTATACGAGTAAATGACCTTATGTGTCTTATTGCCCTGGCAGATAAATAGATTAGTCAGGAGACGGGATCTGTAATCTTCTAAGATTTTAACTCTAAATGGGAAAAGTGTGGCAGAGGAACAGACAGCACTCGAGTTTGTGGTGAAACTGGAATTACTATTCTGTGATAGCTGCTGGTATTTAATCTGCACTGCACTGCAATTTTACATTGCCCTTTTTAGAGTGGTGAGGAGTATCAATACACAGAGGTAGTACAAAGTAGCTTTTGCACTTCAGATCCCTGCGGGCTTATTTTTCGGTAGCTTCAGTGAAGCTTTTTGAGTGAATTTACTACTGTCAGAACTTGGAGAATGCATTTAGTTTTGCAGTGTGCATGATAAATAAGGCATTGGCAAGCAGATGGCAGCAGAAATCTAGCAAATTCAGGTGTTCTCACTAACATCTCTGAACTCCATAGTATATATATTTTCTGAGTCATCTGGACCCACTGGTTATGGATCTCGCACAATATGTTTAAGAAAAAATATAACACAATTAGTTTTATTTGCCTTTCTGTGTATGTACAAAATGCAGCGAATCATTTACGAATCCATACAGCTCTTGTTGACTTCACTGAAGCCAAATCAACTGACACAGCTCAAATTTATTATCCTCACATTTTATGAGAGGATTAATATTAATTAGAGTGAATATTTATTCAGTTAGTTTAAAAATAAGGTGCTGTTAATTACACCAGTTACCAAACCCGTATATTCAAACAGGGCTGTCTGACCTAGTCATGGCAAACGATTCCTTCATTAGAACCACATCTCTGTGCAAAGTTTCCATTAACTAACCTTGACTGGAAGCATTTGTGCAAAAACTCTTTAATAAGCCTATCTCACCATATTTTTTTCTGGAAAATTCTTGATGCTAATTTTTTTTTTTCTGTATCTTCCAGACAATTGAATGTGTAAGTCATGTGGTGAGATACTGTTCCCTGGTGATCTAACTTTTATAAGCAGTTCTGGGAAAACGTTAGGGCAGTGTGTTTCTTAGGAGAGAGAGTAGCCAATAAAATACACAGAGAGTCATCATAGAAGATACATAGGCTTAGGAAATAATAGCTTACACTATATTTTTCGTGCCTCTTTTAGCAGAGGAAGAGCTCTTTATTTGACTAAGTAGGCTGTCCCCACGTAGATTTAGTGGTGCTACATGTTTTAGTGTTTTAATGTTGCTGTATATATTCTGAATATAGAGGGAAAGGTAAACATTAGTTGGATTTATTGTCTGACAAGCTAACTTTGAGCATTTAACACGAAGGTTTCTTTCTTACTGCTAGAGCGGTGCAAAACTGCTGTTGCCTACAGGAGAGAGTTGAAGGCTTTGTGTTAACTTTGTGTGTATTACTAGGTGCTCGGCTATGGGTTCATTTCCTCCTTGACCCGCGCTGCTGCTTAGTGGTGGTTCCTCCATTTCTCCGTGATGGTGTCAATAAGGCTGAATGTCTTCTTCCCTGTGAGGACCATACTTCCAGTGCTCACAGATGGCTATCTATTTCCACACCTGTAAACAGCACACTTTACAAGTGCTGAGCTGTTTTCTCAGCCTCTCAAATATGTTCTTCTTCAGAGTCTGAGGATGACAAAGGGGTCCTTCAAATTGGAGCACATCTGATCACGTATTGTGAGAGGATCTTCGTGTGCCAGGCTGCCCATGGGGAGCAAGTGTTTACTGGGATTTCCCTGAGCAGGAGATATGCTGTTTGGTACCGAGGCACAGAGTCTCATCACTTCTTTCTGAGCGGCTGGCACAGTGGAGGTGTCTTGCCTTTTTTTTTGTTTGTTTGTTTTTGTTAAATCTTAATCGTTTTAACACATGCTCTAACTAGGCAGAGCTTTCTACTTCTTTTTATGTTCTCTCTCCTGGCTGCTGCCTGTGTGAAGTGGCAATCTCTGACATACATGTTGGAAAGCACCAGCAACTCTTTTTTTCTCCTTTTCTCTATCTGGAGCAAGGAAAGATAAGGTAGCTGAAGGAGAGAAAGAGAAATTAAAAAGGCTCGTTTGCCAGTGTCAGTCTCCCTGTGAAAAGGAATTTGCCACCTAAACCAAGCACAGCATTGAAATCATCTTACATTGAAATACCCCTGCTAAAGAAATGGGAAAAATGTAGTTTGTTTTGAAAGATTTTCCTCACTTTATTTGACTCTTCACTGATGGGCAAGACCCATATTGTGGAGTAGATCTACGGTGTTTCTGTGGCAGAAGGGGAAAAAGCAAGCAGGCAAGGGCCCCAGTGCACTGCAGTGCCACATGATCTGGTGGTAATCTTGGGGAAACTCAGCATTTTTCATGCTTCCCCTTCTCTCCTGGCCACTGTGGTTCAGTAAAGCCAGGTCTGGTCATATCTCTGTGCATATTGGAAAGGAAGACTGGTTTTCTTTCCCCCATAACATGAAGACCAGTAAAAACTTAAAGGACAAGAGCACAAACCAAGTGTCTACAAGCTATGTAGGTCCTGTGTCTGAAGCCCCACAGATGGAAATTGTCAACAGCAATCAGCCAAAGGCCATTGCAAGAGTAATGGCAGAAGTCCTGTACCTTTTTCCCACTGAAAAATTAAGTATTTAATCTGCATATGGGGGAGAAGTCTAATTCTCGAAGTTACAGTAACAGTTAGCTGTAGTTTAGGGGGTTTTCTGATATGTTAATGTGAAGGACTGAGAATGTTCAAGATCTGGTCTGTGCTCTATAAAGATGTCTTTAAAATCATTCCAGTAATATTTAGATTAGTATCTCTTGCCGTAACACTAACAGCTTTTAGATAGAAAATAGAAGAATGCTTATAAATGCTAGGCAAACAGCCAGTTTATATCAACCGTGAACAGATTAGCTTAAGAGTCACTGGTAGCTGAATCCTAAATATTTTTTCCATCCCTATTGGAATGAAGACTCTGCTAAAAGCAAACCTTGGTCCAGTTCTCCCTGAAGCAGAGCTCTATGTACAGTTTCTCTAGTGCAAATCGGGACTCTTGGAAGTTAAATCCTGAATCCACTGAAGTCAGTAGGACCAGCATTTCACCCCCTCTGCATTAAATGTCCTTCCATGATGAAAGTTCCTTGGGAGAAGGTGAGTGACGTAACCTGTGACACACCTGAACTAACATACTTTGGGGAGCGGGGATGTGCTGGCATAAACTTAGCATAAGCACAGTGTGAAAGCCCTGGGCATTTCTAGAGTGGGGTGGTATGTCAGTGTCAAATCAATCTCAAATGAAATCGTGTTCATTGGGGGTGATGCACACAGAAATAGCTTCTGTATTGTGGGCATCTGTCATAAATTTCAGTATTTTTTCAGAGTATGTTTGGAATGCCAGAATTTCACAGAATTTAGAGAACTTCTGTCTTCTGATGAGTCCTGACCACAAATATAGCAAAAAATACATGAAAAACATCTGCTATCTGAAGATGATGGGTTTTTTTCACCTGACATATTTTACAACCTTACTCTAAAAATGGTCCCCAAATATCTCAACAGTCAATCAATAAATAAATAAAATTCCATCCAAACATTAGAAAAAAATAAGTTCTAGCTCAATTTTATCACATCTCTATAGATCAGAGATACATTCTGAGGGGAAGAGGTGAAAGCATAGTTGATGTAACTAGTAACTGTGGCAGTGAAGACAATTTGAATCCAGAGCCTGGGATCCCACTGCTCTCTTGGATTCCATGGCAGCCGTGGTCCTCAGGTAAGCTTTAGTACTTTCTGAGTGGCCTGGACGGGCCGTAGCAAAGAAGCTGAAGAGCCCTGGGAGCACCCTGATCCTTTGTCTCTGTGTAGCAGAGGAGTGTGGGGAAGGGCTCCTGCACTGATCAGTGACAGTCTCCGCTCATCTGTGTCTCATTTGCATAGCTTTGCTTCCTATCGCTCTCCTTCCTTTTTGGTGTCTGCTGCTCCTTCCTTCTGTCCTTCTGCAGTATGGGCTGGGTGGGAGAGCAAGTACAATGACTGGTGGGTATCTCTGGCAGTTTTGAGCAGTTTTGGCAACTCCATGCTCAGAGGGCCGCACCTCCAGAAGACATTTTATGTCAGCACAGTTTCTGGGTAATCCTGGAAGTTGTGGACCCTTCCTCATCAGGTGACAAAAAGCATTGGCAGTGCATCTTTCCGTATAACAGCTTGCAGCAGAAAGAGCACATCTACAGATTGGATCTTGCATAAAGATCTCTAGTTGCACAGTTAGATCTCCACTTCTGCCGAATTTTGTCCTCAGTGGTGATACGGTATTTGGAGACTATTCTTGACTCACAGAATTTTTATTTATTTAGGTAGTTCTGATGTCTGTCCTGGAGGGCTCTTAATTGCTGCTTGGATTTTAAATATACAAAAAAAAATAACGTACCAGAACATGAAATGAGGAAAGAAAAAAATAGCTGGAGTGATGTAGATAACTTCTTTAGACAAATTCATAATAGGGGTAATATGTATAAAAACATTCATACTTTAAAAAACAATTCTATGAAATATTTTCAGAGAGGTTATTTTGTTTTCATCTTCCATTTCTTAAAGAAATCACACCAAAAAAAAGTCAAACTTCTCTTAAATGAACAAAATGCTTCTTTCCCGAACATTTTATTTCCTCTTTCCATGCCAGCTTATTTTTCCCTGGAAAAAAAAAGGAAAAATGGAAAGGAAATAAATGGGGGAAAAGACTTGTTGTTGATTTCCTTTATTCTGATGGAAAAGTTAAAAACACATTTTAAAAAGAAATAATAGAAATATTTTTCCCTCAAGGACATTAAAAAATTATTAGAACTTAAAATATTGGATTAAAACATTTTGGTGGAGATCAGAACATTAAATAGCCCTGTATCCACGTTTTACTGCTCATTCCCCATGTTTGCGATGATCTGATCCGATTCTCTGGATCTGACCTCTCCCGATTCTGCATCTATTTCTCATTTTGTCTTTTATTGTTTGTTGTAAAACCTATTACAAAGTACAAAACTTCATAGGCTGCATACAGAAACTTGCAACATCATGGGATTTTGGTACATCCCTGGTGTTTAGAAAGGTTTTCTGTTCATAATATGACCTTAAAACAGAGTATCATAGAAGAATAAGGAGGCTTGCCAAATTTTTGGGAGTAATTTGAGAATTCTTCTAGGCTCCAAGTGAATATGTAAACCCTTACTCTGTTACTCAGTAGGATATGCAATGCATTTGCTTACTGGCAGAGGTATTTCCAGGCAATTCAAAGTAACTGAGCACATATAAGCTATCTCTTAATGATACATAAGTTGTTCCTTGAATTTGCTATGGAAAAGTGTAATTTCAAAAGTCAATGCATTATTTTAGACATCGCTCTGTTTTTCTCAGGATGTCTTCTTTAAGTTATGCCCAACACTTTCTGCATAGTTTCACTTGCACACTTTCCCTCTCCTGTCAATTAAAGCTTATGCAGAGACATGCTTTGTGAGTCATATTTTCACAGTAACGGAGAAGACAAAAGCAAGTTTTAGGACAACGTAACCCAGAGCTTTTATCACAGCTATGTTCTGAAGAGTTTTCACGATCTGTAAAATGTACTTTTTTGGTTTTATCCTAAGTGCTTTTCATTGCATTTCGGGCAGATCAGTGCCCTGAAATGATTTTTAACTTGCTGTGCAACAGGTTATGATGGCAGAGCACAGCATACTCTCCACTCTTTCCTGCAGAATGGGCATTCCATATGTCTTTGGCGGGACACGCTTTAGGACACACAGCGATCCTAAGCAAAACCTTGTGAACAGACACCTCGGCTGTTGGCTATACAAACAAAGTTCCAGGCTGTATTCAGCTCTTAAGCTTCAGCTTTCTTATTAATCTTAAAATTAATAGCTGTGGAAACTCAGCTGCCTTGCTGACCCCAGTGTTGAACGCCTGGCAGTGTGAAAGAGGCTGATCTCCACTCTTGTGATATTGGAGAAAGAGCTTTGCACCACTCTAATCATATGCAGCTTTATCTCATTATTCAGTATCTTTCATCTTGCAAGTAGATGTTTTCTCGTTTCCCAGGGTCACCGGGCTGCTTTGCGCAAAAACCTTTCACAGAATCACAGAATGTTTGGGGTTGGAAGGGACCTCTGTGGGTCATCTAGTCCAACTCCCCTGCCGAAGCAGGGTAACCCAGAGCAGGCTGCACAGGACCTTGTCCAGGCGGGTCTTGAATATCTCCAGAGAAGGAGACTCCACAACTTCCCTGGACAGCCTGTTCCAGTGTAAGTTCAGTATTTCTGCCAGTTAAAACCAACTAGTTTCATGACTAAGATTTCTACCAAGCCACTTCTTTATCCGTATTGGACTGCAGTGCCTTATGCTCATATGATGTACTTACCACCCCATAAGAACATCGTGTGACAGAAAAGTGTCATTGTTACTGCATCACTTTATGGGTTGAACATTCTGACTTGTCTCATAACTAAAATTATATGTTTATCTAAGATATTCAAGTGGTCTCTCTCTTCTTGTGAGCAGGGGAAATTGGAGGGAATATATAGTGTCACTTATCTAAGGTTTCTATAAATCCCTGTCCAGAGCAGTCATGGTAGAATATGGTGACTATAATTTAGTTTCTTAGCTTTCTGGTCCTAATGAAGTGGAGAAGAGTAGCCTTATGCATAGATTTCCTTCTGCGGTTCCACATCTGTATGAGGTGAAACTCTTGAACTGTGAGCTTGATTTTGGAACATGTGCCTGTAAGATTCCATTCTTCTTAGGTCTTGAATTACTATGTAGAGTAATAATGTATTGTAATAATTCCACTTGGCAAGCTGGGAGATTGGAACTCCATTTGTTTTTCTTTGTAAAATACCTAGAATCCTGAGACATCTTGACATAAAAACAGTAGGGCTAGGGACCCCTCAAGCATTCAAAATAAATGGAATATTTCTAAAGAAAAGGATTGTAAGTGCACAATTTCTTTTCTAGGAGCACCATTAAAAACATAGCTCTGTCGTTCAGTTCCTCAGGGCTGCAAGATACCATGCTTGGCAGAAGGCTTTTTGCAGTTGTGAGATGATACAATTTAGTTAATCTGGGAACTAACCTCCCAAAGCTCTGAGCAACTTGGGTAACCTCTGAAGATTCTTGCCTTGTTCAGCTGGATGCAGTGCATTGGCATCTCTGGATGCCACAGTACCTTTTAAAAAGTAAGTCTGAAGTACGTGCTATCAATCACTGGCAGTTTGCAGTGCTGACTTCTTAGGTAGTTTTATGTCAATGCTGAAAGACATAGCACAGCCTTCTTGCCTGGAGTATTACCGAATGTTTTCGAATTCAGTGGAGGACGAAATTTTTAAGTAGGAACACCAATTCCCTTCCTGTTGCTTCTTTTGTTGTTTGCTTGCACCTGTTGAGCTTTATTTATTTTACCATGCTTTAAAATCACTGGAGCTATGCTAAACTTGTCTCTGATGTACAGCAGCTGCTTAGTCTCTGATTTCCTTTTCCCTTGCCTTCCCTTCCGGTTGCTGTAGTCAAGCACACTCTCTTCTTCCGAATTTGTGGTTGTGGAATGCCCACTGCCTGGCACCACGGGTCCTGTGGCAAAGGGAGATTTGCAAGGCTGCCCTGCCAATGCAGGAATTACAGGGCTGGCTATGGAAAACTCTGAGGAAAGCAGCCAAGTGAATCTTGCAGACCATGTGCAAGTCTAGATAGATCTGTACTGACTTGTCAGGGGATGTTGTCGCTTTCTCTTATACGTTTTATATTGTGTTTATTTTTAAAATGGACAATATTTTGGTGGAAGGTGCTGCAGATGTATATTGGCAGTGTAGTCTACGTTCCTTCCAACTTTAACAACCCTTTAGAATGATGATGGAACATGACACATTCTGCTTTGAGGATATTGTGTTAAATCCATTTTTATACTCAGTAGTCAATGAAATCCACCAGTCCCTCAGCTTCTGTCAGTGATTTGTGTAAAACAAACTGGAACTGCCAGCTCAGTTCTCAGCACATGTATTTCCACATGACAAAAAATATGTTTGAAAATTATAACTGGTGCAATAAAAAAGCAGAAAGCTGTACTTGGGATGCAGTAGAATCAAGATTAGGCATGGGAGAGTGGAAGCATGAGCCCCAGGATTTGAATCCCACAATCTGAATGTAAAGTTTTCAAGTCCAAAAAAGGCGGGAATAACATAAAGAATGAAATAATGTATTGGTTGAACATTTGTGGTGTGACTTTGAACACCTAAAAGAAATTTTAAAAAAGCACAGACTAGATAAAAATAACATTTAGGGATAGAAAGCATCCATTTGAGATTAGAGGAGAAATTGAGGGAAGCCGTATGCAGTCACTAGGGAGTAAGCAAGTGTTAAATTGTCATTTAAGAATTACACACGGTCTGCTACCAGGACATACTCCTAAATTGAACAGTGAAGCTCTGATCCTGTTTGAGACTGAACTTCTGTTTATTTGATAGAGTCTAGGTTTCACTTAAAATCTGAATACGTGAAATGATTTAACTAGAGGCGTATCTGATCCACCAGTGGGTTGGAGCTTATGCCAGAGCTTTGTGGCCTGTGCCCTTTTCTACATTTTGTTCTTTGTGATCTTCTTTTGCAGTGGGAGGCATTTACACTGTGATCCAGACAAAAGCCAAAATTACGGCAGATGAGTGGGGCGAAAACTATTTTCTCGTTGGCCCTTATTTTGAGCACAATGTGAAGACTCAGGTGGAAGCATGTGAGCCTCCAAACCCTGCAGTTAAGAAGGCGATGGACACCATGAAAAGCCAAGGGTGTCAGGTAAATAAGATGTGCTACTGCTTCCCAGGGCAACAAAGCTGACTGAGGAGATTACAGTTTTGGTTAATGCTCTTGCCGTTCCACTTGACACAGCAGTCCTGGTCAATGTCACAATGGGAAAGACTCTGAATCCACTGTTAGAACAGCAGTCAATTCATTAAAGGTTATTTTTGAGGAAGAGCTAGTTTATCCAATTACAGGTTTTAACAGTCATTTATCTGCAAGTCTACTTAATTGGATTAATGATGCAGTCTCTAAATACAGTGAGTTGTTAGTAGATATAATATGACATTACTTTGACTGAACCCTTGTGTTACATTTGGCGTTCTTGTGCTGGAGAGAGAAAAGCATTCCACTAGCTCACAAGTTTTCTTATGTAGCAGTACATAGGGTTGAAAGACAGAAAGGGACAAACTACAGGTGGACTTAAGAAAAGCACCAAACTGACGAAGAATCTGCTTCCTCAGATCAGTGCAACTAGCCATCTCTTCCCTAGGAAGAGAGGTTAAACCACAGCACAAGCAGTTCATCTGTATGTTTCTACACAATTCTTAACCAGCGTTTTCTGTGTGATCTCAGTCAAACCTCATAGCCTCTCTGTGACTGTGTTCAGCCCAGAGGGCCAACCGTATCCTGGGCTGCATCAAGAGAAGCGTGGCCAGCAGGTTGAGGGAGGTGATTCTGCCCCTTTACTCCGCTCTCGTGAGACCCTATCTGGAGTCCTGCGTCCAGCTCCGGAGCCCCCGACATAGGAAGGACATGGATGTGTTGGAGCGGGTCCAGAGGAGGGCCACGAAGATGATCCGAGGGCTGGAGCACCTCTCCTATGAGGACAGGCTAAGAAAGTTGGGGCTGTTGAGCCTGGAGAAGAGAAGGCTCCGGGATGACCTTATAGCAGCCTTCCAGTACCTGAAGCGGCCTACAGGAAGGATGGAGAGGGACTTTTCACAAGGGTGTGTAGTGATAGGACAAGTGGGAATGGTTGTAAACTAAAAGAGGGCAGATTTTGATTAGATATTAGGAAGAAATTCTTCACCATGAGGGTGGTGAAACACTGGCAGAGGTTGCCCAGATAAACTGTGGCTGCCCCCTCCCTGGAAGTGTTCAGGGCCAGGTTGGATGGAGCTCTGAGCACCCTGGTTTAGTGGAAGATGTCCCTGCTCATGGCAGGGGGGTTGGAACCAGGTGATCTTTGAGGTCCCTTCCAACCCAAACCATTCTATGATTCTATGAATAAACTTCTTTCTATAAAGGTGATCTGCTGAAAGGAATAGAATCTCTGTTGATGGGCAAGCTATTAATCTGCAAGCAGCTGCAGCCTTGAGGACAATTGATTACCTGAAAATAGGTGGAAGATAACACATGCGAGGTCTGACCTTTCTTGAAAGTCCTCATCAGAGATCTAGAGCACACCTTAACCCTGATTCAGCACTAAGTCCCTCAGAGATGCTAGTTGGCAGGAGGAAAGGCTCTCTGCTTATAATGTGTGCCAAACGCCTGTGAAAAGCATTAAGAAGCAGCAGCAAGGAAGCATTCTTACAAGCTTTTGTTGCTTAGGCGCATAACTGTTCTGGTTTTGGCTGCAGCCGGCAACAAAAGTGCCACGCGGCCGCCCCTCCCCCCGCCAGGGTGCGGAGGAGAATGGAAAGAAAGAGGCAGAAACTGGTGGGTCGGGATAAGGGCAGTTTAACAGAACAGCAAACAGAGGGAACAGAAACAACAACGATACAGAAAAAGGGGAATACACAAAACAAACCTGCAGAACAGACCCGCTCTCTCGGACTGCACCGCCGCTGAGCCCTCCCAAGCCGCGAGTGAGTCTCCGCCGCGCCGCCCCCCCCACCGGAACCCCAAATGACGGCACATGGTACGGAATACCCGGCTCTGTTTGGCCAGGTTGGGGTTGGGTCAGCCCAGCCAGCTGTGCCCCTTCCTGGATTCTGGAGAAAATTAACCCTGTCCTGGCCAAACCCAGGACATTATCCACCCCTTATTCCATACCATCTACGTCATGCCCAGGTTCCCCATTGTCCAGTTGATCACCACCACTTCTTCTGTTTCCAGATATCATTCCCTCAGTCTATGGATCATCACTCTAAAGTGTCCACTGAGTTCATTTAATCCATGACTTCAGGCTCCATCTGTCGTAATGGTCTTCCGTGGCAAGAGAGGTGATGTGTGGTGATGGGTGGTCATTTGCTGCATCCGGAGATCACAGCTGATGTATCTGGTGCGGCCCGTGCCCACAGTCTGCAGGTTGGAGACGTCAATCTTGATGAAGTTGCTGGGTGCCAGTTGTTGAAAACCAGATCCAGTCCCATCATCGCTGTGCTCTGCTAGGTTTTCATCAGAAAGTCCATCCTTCTTTAATCTGGACGATTCTTACTATGCTACTACTGGTATAACATATAACAATTATAACAGTGATAACAGAGAGTGACAGGGTTATTGTAACAATTAACTTTGTACAATTTATTTATTTATGGACTATTCTCACCCAAAATCAAATCCCCATGAGGTACACATCGGACTTCCCAATCCTTCCG
>Ga0065711_1001467_pt1 | contig 43025 bp, 22 predicted proteins | sample Hoacrofraction12_FD_59098 | JGI IMG/M metagenome (GOLD analysis project Ga0065711, IMG submission 59098) | Hoatzin crop microbial communities from Cojedes, Venezuela - Epithelial fraction 12 v2 (version 2) | ecosystem: Host-associated > Birds > Digestive system > Esophagus > Crop | place... | reverse complement strand
TGGACAAGGTCCTGTGCAGCCTGCTGTAGGTGACCCTGCTTCGGCAGGGGTGTTGGACTAGATGACCCACAGAGGTCCCTTCCAACCCCTACTATTCTGTGATTCTGTGATTCTGTGATTCTGTGATTCTATGTTGACAGATTATATAAGATATCATTTACTGATTTTAGAAATACTTCTTCAGTTTAATGGAACCATTTATCTGTGCAAAGTTCTTTTCTTCAAGTGATGAGACAAAAAGTACTAATTTAATTCATTCATTACATTTTAACTGATGAACTTGAATTAATTAAAAATCATTTATGCAAAGAAGGGAAGGAATATCTAATTCTGTTTCTGCAGCAATGTAAATCTGGAGTCATTCCTCTGGTTTCACTGAGTTTTAGTTTAGATACTAGTTTTTGGGCGTTTTTTTGCACCTTTTTCATCAGAGACTTCAAATTACTGCAATAACTAGTTACCATAAAATTCATATATTGGTCTTGCTGCTGAAACAACAAAGTTTACTTACTAAATGTAAAATTCTTCAAAACGGAGTTAGCAAATTAGATCCGGAAAAAAACCCATGAAATTTTCATTGTTTGCAACTGAAGTAATTTCTAATTCCTTAGCACGCTATTCTTATTCACTTTTATTCCTTTGGTGGGGAAATCCAGGGCTCATTCCTTTTTGATTCTTAATTATCATTCAATTTGCTTTCTCCAAAAATTAAGCAGTAAAAAAGCCTTGATTGAGAATTGCAATTTTTTCCTTTCAACTTCAAGCCTAAGAAACTTGACCTTACTGCTGTGCACTCATTTAAATCTCCAGGTTCATACCTCAGAGATGTATCGACAGTTTGTTGTTTTGCAGGTGTCGCGTTAATTTGGCAGAAAATAAACCCCCTTGCGTTCTAACTCTCTTCACCGGAGTGAGAGGCTAGGTGCGGCTAGGTTTAAATTCTGAGTGATATCCAATTTGCCACTACCAGTCCAGTCGCGTTTAATATGTATATTAAACTACCACGATTCTGGATACACTAATAGCAGTCTGCACCTTCAGTCCGGTCATGCTCATGAACTAGCACGGCCGTGTCTGGTCACATTCAGTGAGAAACTGTGACAAATGGCTACTTAAACAGTGCAGTTTTATTTGTGCAACAGGTATAGAGGTTTTCTAAATTGCCGGTGATAGTGACTGTCTGCAAGAAAGCACGTCCAAATATAAAACGCATGAAAAGGTTATAAATAATACAGCCTGGCTATAAATATTAGGGAGTAACTATTCCCGAGAAAAGCGCTTAGTTTAAATCTCACCCAAGGCACCCCATGGGGGGGGAGAAGCAAGGCTCAGCCCGTCAGCAAATCCTGGTTGTCGGAGGCAGTCTGAGGTGGAGTTTCCCTTGACTTGCTCATGATGTTATCTTCTTCTCTTCCGAAAATCTACAGTGTTATCTTCTTCTCCGAAAACCCCTCATTTCCCTGGCTATTTTTATATCCTTTCTGCCTTTAAGGTGGAGTTTGAGTGACTGTAGTCATACATACCTTTTATCATGATTGGTGTAAAATTCTCTCACTTCACATTTAAAGGTATAGTTTACGAATAATTGAGAGCACAGACTCGAACAGGGGTGGTTGCACCTCGGAGGTGGGTAGCCTTCAGGGTGGAGATGTGTTTTGGTATTAAAATGATACTAAAAAGAGCAAAGTTCACAAGAGGATAGCACTTTGGCAAGGCTCCAAAAACCTGTTGGCTCAGGGGGCCAGATGAGCTGCTTATCAGTTCTAGAGGACCATTTCTTCCCGCTTTATCATCACGGAGCATGGCCACGGAGTGTCCACTCCGCTCCATCCTCTATGGTACGTTTCAGGGAGTTGCTGTATTAGTGGATTCCTCGCATGCCTGCTGCAGCTGTGTCCCATCCTCAGAGCTCCTTTTGCTTTTCCTCAATGGGTGAACACTGATATTTTCCTTTCAAGACTCTCTAAGAAATTAATACCAGCCTAAATTTATAACTTAAATTATAAATATTTAATATTTTTTGCTCTCATCTAGAGTTATACATATCCCTTTAAGAATACAGAGGTGCTTCAAGTAATGCCATATTGAAAACACTTCTTAATTTTTCTCTTTTTTTAAATCCAGATAATTTTGTAATATCAATGTACAGGATTTTAGTTTCTGATTAGGAAACAATCTGTTTTAATGTATTATGAAATTGTTCACTTTGAAAGTAAAACCAAAGGATTTCCTGTAACCATTGTCTATATAAGTTTTATATACTCAGTCATTAATCAGAAAAAAAGTCTACACAGAAAGCAGGAGTAAATTGTGGAAGATAAATTCAGGCCAATAGAAATAGGAAAAGCTTCATTATCTCTATAGTAATGAATACAAATTTTGAGAAAATGTCATTTAATTAAATCTTTAACTTTTGTAATTCCATTATGCATATGTACTCTAAACAGAAAGAAGAGGCAACAATTTCTCAGAAAGTCTGCAGTCAGGAGGACAACAGCCAGGAGTTCTTCCAGCTGACCTGCCGTGAATGCTTCTTCCTAACAAGGGACTAGAGATAACATTGTAACATCTGGGAAGGGATATGAATGAGAGGAGAATATCTTCTTCATTTTTTACTGTAGAGTTCTGCTTAGCTGAGACAACTCCAACTCTAGTAACAAAAATGAATACCAGTCATGTATGAGAGTGACATTATTGTCTAGGGATAACAGTAGTTGTTATTAAGTAAAATGCTTGAATTATGCACTTGATTGGGCTGAGGCAAAGAGCTCAAAATCTATACACTTGATATAGGTTTAAATAGCTGACCACATCTAGTTAACGTAGGTGGAATCACCTCAGCTGCCTGATCATGACTGGGTCTTCTAGAAGGGAAAGAGACTTGGTGACTCAGCTATAACAGTTTTCATTCCTTCAGTATCTCTTTAAACAGCCCAGCAATTTCTCCACAAGGCCACTGGCATTCTACACATCTGCAAGAAATAAATGGAAGGAATTAATAACAGCCCCTATCTATTTTTGATGAAAGATATCTTTTCTATTTAGTCTTTGAGAGGTGTATTATATTGTGGGCATAGTTCCCCAAACTAGAGTGTCGGATCTTCTGCTGGCAATAGTATTAAGCCTTATTCATGGAAGCTTTTCCACTGGGAAAAAGAAGATTCAAGTAAAACATTACTGTTGTTCTTGTGCGACTGAATTCTACCACCGATGTATGCTTGGCAGACTTTAAAACAAAAGGGCTTTAGGACAGGCCTGAAAGCAGGATACAGAATAACATTACAGACTGAAGCACTGAGACCTACTAAACTTGTATTTCAAATTGATAAAAATTCACATTTTCTATTTTCACTCAATTTCATCAACCTTTTCAAGCATATATTTCATATATGTGCGGTTGCTTTTTAGCATTAAAACACTGGAAATCTAAGGCTTTTTTACTTTTAAGTAATTCTTTTCATGTTTTGTTTTTTTTTTAAAAAAGAAGTTAATATAAAATGTCTTTTAAGCAAAAAAAAATTCACTATTTTTAAATTTTAAAATAACATTATTAAAATTTAAATACTATTACAAATCAGATGACTATCTCTAAGGTATAAAATCTAGTTTGCCATTATTTCCACAGCTTGTGAGTTTCTATTGCTTTCTACTCCAAGTTCTGTTTTACATAGTTTTTGTCCCATTATCAAGCATTAAGAATAGTTTGTATAAGTGAATTGACCCAATGTTTCTTCTAATTTTGATTCGCAATAAGAAACAACTTGCAGCAATATATTGAAATAGTCCAGGAAGGGAGAAGGAGAGATTAAGAGATTACCAGCTAAAAAAAAAGAAAAAAAAGAAGAAAGCTTTATCCCTTCTCCCCCATTTTTAAATTCTGCAGGTGTGCATTTGAATACAATTATAAATTGTTTTAAAATTTTTCACAATTTCAATTAATTTTAAGGTATGAGGGCAAAGATCTCATCTTTCTCATGTTGTTTATCTAGCCTTACAGGGATAACATTGCTGAGTGAATTCACAGCAAAATTTACTTCCTTTAGCTCCATCATCTGTAACAGACTTTTACATGCAACACATCATCTCTGGTTTTTTCAACCTAATACCCAGCAGCTTCATTTTCTTGCTTTCTTTTAGGGTATTTGATTTATTTTAACACTATTGTCTCAGTGTATGCAGAGATGCTTTGGTTTCGGTGTGGTTTTTTTTGTTTTGTGTTGATTTTTTTTTTTAAAGCTTCCCTAGACCATTAATTCTTGATTATTTTCTTCACTTATGTTTAAAAATGTCTTTGTTCTTCCTGTGTTTTTTTCTCTCTTTGCTTGTGACATTCCTTCTAACTGTAAGTTTCCCTTAATTGGCAGGTTTGCATTTGAGTTTCCTATGTGGAATGACCCCTTGTTCCTCGTTCTCCAGTGTCAGGAAACAGAAATGTCATTGCTGATTAGGGGCCTGAACCCTCTGCTCCTCCTTCTCGTACAGTAGGCAATCTTGTTCTGTACACACTCTAGCTGCAGGGTCAGCCTTAGGGGAACTCTAAACAAGTGTCCACATGGGATACCAAAGTGGAAGGGGCACTGATAGGGGCAAGTACTCTTTGAGCTCATTTGTCTACCACAGAAAGTCACTTCTGTCCCTTTAAATGTAAAATGTCCACTGGCATTGCCCAAGTGTGTACATTTTAACCACACGGAAGCATTTTTCTGCCTCTGGCTTACTACACATGTACATCAGAGATGTTAATAACATCTCTACCTAACAATGTGACACTGAGATGTACTTCTAATGGTTGTCTTTCCTCTGAACTGAGATATAAAAGCTTTCATTTTTGGCTCTGAAACCTTCTGTTAAACCAACTCTGACCTCATCCCAGGGCACAATTACCTAGTCTTGCTTGGGGCACCTGAAGCTCTAAAGATGGCCCTGTGTAGCTGTGGCTGAAAATCTCTCTGCTCAGTGTACAGTGTGCATCCCGTCTTACAACTGAGTGGAAACCCCTGCTTTTTCCACTTTTGCCCCTCACCTAGGGAGGTGGAACAAGCCAGGAGAGGGAGGAAGAGAAACTACACAGGGAAGAACAGAAGGTAATGCCTTCAAGTGGCATGGAGCAAGCATAAAACCAAAACTTCTCCCTAAACCAAAGGATATTGCAAAACAGACAGAAACTAAAAAGAGGGGAGAGGGAATAACAGGTTACTTCCTACCATATTCATAGCCTGAAGGAAGTCTATGGACAGTCTACAAAGATGAGGGAATGGAAATGAAACATAAAGGACTAAATATGGATCCTTTTTGCAACAACTGAGAAAACTGATGTTGCTTAGGGTTTTTCAGGGATGAAGGAATAGCTTTACTCCCTACTACAAGCCACAAGAGCGATTGTATAGTCACATACATAACTTGTTATCTACAACAAATCCATATCCAAAAAAAACCTGTTAATCTGTTACATGGGGTCATAAACTGTAGTATATGAATCTAATTTTCACTTTAGTTACCTAAATAGCATTGAAAACAAAACATTATTACACATATTAAAAAAATCACAAACTAATTTTTTGAAAAGATGAATTTCTTTGTGCCTATTTTGTCATAGACAGGTGTACAGGCCTATTATTACACAAGGTTGCTGTTAATATATATTTGTAATAAACATATTAAATATCTACATTTTAATGAATTTCTAGATAGAGGTAAGAGGAAAATGGGAATATCCTTTGTTATTCACTTTTCTAAAAATACTATATATAGTTTAGAGGTGCCAGTGAGCAAAATGTACAAATCCTTTCAGTAAGAGTAAATAAAACCCTTTACTAGTTTCATAAAACTGTCTTTGGAAGGGATGTAAAATTCAGTTGTTCTTAACTAGCTTGTAATTAAAAATCCCAGTACACTTTTCACAAAAGAAGGACTATTAACTATCATATTCTGGCCAAATTCCAAATCACTTTGTGGCTACCAAATCCCCAGTTGAAAAAATCACTCTGCACTTTCCTCAAAACCTTGCTGTGTAGAGCACCAGGTTGTATCTAACAGGCAGTATTATTTTGATAAAGCTTATATGAACTTTTAATTTGGCAAAACAAATTGAGATCAATGAAGTGATCTTTTGAAATAAAAGTTAAGACAATACCAAATCTAAGAATACAAAACAGCATTTAAATAAATAAAAAATCAGAGATTTGAAAACAGATTATTTGGTTATTGTCTTGCCCTTCTTTTTATGCTTTTTTTTTTTCCCCCTCAGGAATTTTCATGAATAAATTTATACACGCTGTAGTGAAATTTGCTTCCCAATATAACAACTTTACCTGGGAACAACAGGCAGGTAATTAATTGAGTAATCGGTCACAGAATTTTGCATTGCTCCCTTTTATTAGATAATTCTTTTAGATATTTCAGCTAAAAAAAAAATGTCTGCATTTATTATGGCTTGTTTAGATGAGATGCTGTGAGAATATATGGTTATTAAAAAGTTACTACTGAAAAGCAGAACATATGTTCAGTTCTGTTCCAGGTCAGCTGTGAGAGCTAAAACAGTGATTTCTTCTCCTTCATACAGGCTGAAGGTATGTATTGTGACGCATTATATTTGTTGTTTTGTCTCCATGACATGCTGGTGACACTGGTTCAGGACTAGCCTACAAGTGATGTCTCAGACCAAGACAAATTCTGAAGAATATCCAGCACATGACACTTTGCATATTTTTTCAGCCACATTATTAGCTCCTCACTTTCCTGAACACTAGCTGTATCTAGAAATTCTCTGAATGCATCCTTTAGTGTTTGAATCCTAAAAATGTTACTTAGTAAAATTTCTTCAAGGTAAATTTAAATTAAAAGGGGTTTAGGATAGGCTGACATTTTGGTATCAGGCAGTGGGGAATCCTAATCAAATGACGCTGCTTCTAAGAGTTGCAGTAGGATTTCATATTAGGCTTGACACCCTTCAATATTTATCAATTGTCTGAGAAGCAAAGACAAAATCAGAGATGATAAAATTTATGGGATGACACAAAGATTGGCACAGTGGTAAATAATGAAGACAGGCAGTCATGGGAAGTGATCTGTATCACTTGATGACTGAGCCGATTCAACAAATGTACGTTTTAATAGAGCCAAAGTCACTTCTATGTTTTTTGCAGGAATGAGGAACCCCAGTCAGGCCAGAAATTAGAAAAGTTAAAGTTGGTAATTCCAGTTTGCTGCATAGTGTGTGTCCTGTTAAAGATGGGCACATACATTTTCATGGGTGAGCAAAAGAGAAGAAAAGTTGGTTTCTCTCTTTTTTCCTGACTCTTCCAGCTTTCTTCTAAGAATGGACTGGATTTTGACCCTTTTATTTACATGTGTGCCTTTTGTTTACATTTATGGTTCTGAGTTTTCTGTTGTTAGAGGAGGGAGAAAAGGGAATACAGTTCCATCTCGAGACTTCACCAAGTTTGTGTCCCATTTCTAGAGTTTCATAAACGGTCCTCATAATCCAAAGTGTTTACCATTGACCAGTAATTCCATATGAGTCTACAGTTAAATGCCATGGCAAAAAAAGACAGTCTGATCTGTTGATATGTAAAGGGAGAATACTGAGTAGAATTAGAGAGGCAGTTTTATTTTTGTTGTTCCCATCTGCATGTTCAAAAGATTACTGCAAACTTTGAAAGGGTGCAGAATAAAAATGATTCAAGCTCTGGGGAAAAAATCTCAAGCATGAGAGACTTAGATAACCATTTGCTTGGATCACCAAAAAAAAAAAAAATAAAAGAAAAGAAAAAAGAAGACCATGGATACTTTATAACTGAATGGAAATGCATTAATGGGGAAAAAGACTAGACTCCTAAATGATCTGCCATCTGGTAAAGAAAGGCTAAGGACGAAAGTTTAGCAGCTGAACAGGGACAAACTCAAATTAAAATCAAGCATGAATAGTTATCAGTGAGGATGACTGAAGCAGCTTCATCTCTTGCAGTATTTAGATGAAGATAGGACGTTTTGCTGGAAAATACACTTCAGCCAAACTCAAGTTGTTGGGTTAAATGCGGCAATAGGGAGCTAAAAATCTGTTGTTTACTTTACACAGGGGATCAGACTAGAGGTCTCAAGGTCCCTTTTTTTGGCCCTAAATTGTGCAGAAAATTTATATCAAATTCAGGTAATGTCCGTGACGATTCTGTTTCACTTCTGACCATTTTAAATCTCAACAGCCTTCAGACTTCACTAGGGCAAGTAGCTAAACCCTCTCAAGAAATCCCTGACTCAGGGAGACCCCACTATATGTAATTCTAAATGAACAGGAAGCATAAAGCAATACCAGATGTGAAATTTCCAAGAGGAGTGTGAAAGAACAGTGTCAGTACAAGCTTGAAACCTAAAAAAAGACATAGTCGGTCTTGGGGGGAGAAGGAGGAAAGATGTGGAAAAGGAAGGAGACAGACCTCCAAGGATTAGTTTGGATAAATCTGAGATCAGTATCCAAACTTCTTGGTACTTCTCCAAACTAAATTTCTAACTCTTTAGAGCTTCATCCACCCATCATAATTCTAGCTGTTCTTGAAGACTCAAGCTGTCAAGGTCATGGCTGTTAAGGGGCAGAGGAGGAGGCTATTAAAAAAAATTTAAAAAGCTTTTAAATAGTAGTTTATGCTAATTATGATTGTGAAATAACTTGTCCTTCATATCCTAACATGGAATGTCTCCATAGTCTCCATCTGTTTACCATCTAAGATGTGTTAGCAAGATGTGGCTGCTCATCATGCAGCTCTCCCACAGCATGTTACAGTCACTGTAATAATATGTACAATGGAAATAAACTACTTGATCCCTCATTAGAAAATAAATTATACTGCCCTCATACATTTACTTCGCTTGTAAAACATTATAATAGAGCTCATGAAAACATTTACCCACAAGAAAATCACATAGTTAAATATGATCCAATATATACATTGCTACCTAAGCCTCCTTGGAATAATTCCTTCAGCCTGTAGATAGAAGGTTTATAAATCCATCTCTGGCATTTTTCCAGTAGTGTCATTAAGCTCTTGGAATCTCCCGATTTCTGCGGTTCCTTTATGTGTTTCTTGTCATTCCAGTATCTCCAAGTTCCTTAATTTTCTCCCTATAAACAATGCTGACCAACAATTATATAATGGAATTTATCATGTATTAAAGTTACCATTCTTCTTGAGCTTCTTTTAGCCTCTATGCTTTAACTTAAGTTTTATTTCGTAATACTATTGTGGACAACATTTCTGACAATTTGTATTTTCTTTCATATCTCTCTTCTTCCAACATCTTAACACAAGACCTTTATCACAGCACTGTCACCATAATTCTGGATCTCAAAATTGTGACCATTTTGTAACCTCGGGAATGAAACCTTTCTTCCAGCGTTTGTAGGAAACAAACCCAAACAAATAGTCTTTCAAGATTATGGTGCTCCACTGCTCTATGACAACACAATTATTTCTTGAGTTACATGAGACAAATGTGCTTTCATTGGGTAGTGGCAGTGATAGTCACCAAATAATCTCATGCAGCAGCATATTAAATTTTTTAAATGATGATGATTATTATTATTATTACTCATACTTAACCAAAAGCTACTAGTCAAACACTTCAACAGTTCAAACAGTTCAAAAACATCCAAAGTAAGGCCGGGTGTTTAGGATCCAAGACCTGCCGCAGTCACAGACGTCTTCATATTAAGGTCTTTTCTCTTCTTCCTTCCCCACTACATTTTGAAACTGTTTCCCATTGTTGCAGGCAAAAAAACCTAAAACCTTTAATATTTATTGGATAAATGCATCTTATTGTAAATAATGTAAGTCACATTTCCATGAACATGAATAAAGATTGACCAAGGGTGGGTCTCTAGAATTTGCTTATTGACTTTAAGGTGTTATTTTCTATTTCTAGCTTCTCATATTTAAAAACAGACTTCTCAATATGTACCAGTCATTCAGTCAGGAACCCAAATAATACAAAATTAGAAAGAGAGGTGTAAATGTTTTCCATTGATTTTAATGAGGTGTTAACTTTAAAATGTTAACTTTGAAGTTAAATTGCACCTACACTAAATACAAATACAACTAACAACTTTACGGCTGGATGATGAATATGTTCAGCTAAATCTGTCCAACATATCTAAATTTTTTGGTGTGAATCAACTATCCGTTCATTTTAATGGAGACTGTATGGAAATATGAAAAACTGATGCCATAACATATACATGAAGCACAGTAAATGAACCTTCTGTTCTGTTTCAAAAGACTCCTCTAAATAGACACATGTTGAAAATACAATATGTTTTTACAGAATTAAGTAAAAATCATTTTTTCTGCTTTTTTATTCTACCTTTAGCCAGTTATTTATAGTAATATACAATTTAAACTCTCTGCCTACAATTGAAAACTGCTACAAGGATTAGAATGTATTTTTCAGAAAATTTAAAAAACTCCTTTCAAAAGAAATGAATTTGTGCCAGCCTTAAGAAGAAAAATTAAACATTTGACAGTCCTGCAAATCTTTTTCATATGGATCTTATCCATAGCTTTTCAAATTCAGTAAGATTTAGATAAGACCTGGGAAGTCATAACTCACTTCCTAAATAGTTCATTTAAATCATTTATTCAGTATTAAGTAGCAGCAATGTTGTTAAGGGAAGTCAGTAAATTCCAAAGAGCAAAAGAATGAGTGATCCCATAATCTGGAGTAAAAATATAATCAAGAAGTGACACTAATAATATAAATTTATTTGCTCACAAATTTTAAATTACTTTTACTACTTGTTTATCAGATAATGTCTTACATGAAACTCTTTATTCATAAGAACTTGCAGGCATTTCCCTGGCATTAGACACTATAAACAAGAAGTATCCTATCCATTTCTGAAATTATTTCAGTACTTGGGTTGAAGAATGGTGAAGACTTACCTTCTTACAGCAGTATTACAAGCAGTTTAACGTTACAATCAATTAAAACTGAAGGAGAGGTTAAGTAGCCAAAATACAATTTACCAGAATAGAAAACAGTGTTGGGTAGGAGTACCGGGACTACTACAACAGAACTTTATTAATGGGAAAGAAAGCATCAAATACATACATTGATTCCTTTAGTGATCTGAGAAACTAATAGCAATAGCAGATACTGTATGTATACCACTGATTTTTTTTATTCACTTCTGTTACTTATTGAATATTTCTACCTATTGAATTGATTTCAAAATACTGGGAATGGTTACTGGATGCATTGCAAAACTAAAATTTTCTGAATGATGTGTTCAACAATTATTATTTGATATTCTCTAGATAACAGCATTAATATTGCCAAAAGTGTCTGTGAGTTTTAATTACAGATACTCGTCTGGATCTTGATGTATGAATTTTGTGAGGTGAGGGTAAGATGTAGACAGAAACCTAATGAAATGTTGGTATATATACAAGTCTGTGTATCCATGTATACCACATTGAAGATGTTAATAAGATGATGCAGGTGTGTCTAGGTAATCCAACATTCAAGCAAGTAAAGAACATAAGATTGTAAACACTAAAAAATATTGATATTTGTCAGAAAAAGAGGTGAGGTAGGACCTTATATAGGTTCCCTATACAACAGCAAATAATAATATGTTTGTTTAATGATTTTCAGGTATTAGCAAAATACATTTTTCCTCCATTCCAGGCCACAGAACAGTATCTCTGGTCTCCACAATCCTTAAAATAGCCTGTAGTTAACAGACATAAACAGGGTCAGCATAAACCTTTTCTCCATCCACAGTTTGTTGATAACAAATAAATTAAAAACAGAAAGGAAGTGCTGTTTTGCAAAGAATGACAGATGCTCAAGTCCTGTGTAGCAGAATATAATGTTTTATTTCAGTTAACACCGCTACCTTGTGAGGGGAAGGCACAATCCAGCCCTTTAAGTAAAAAGTTCTTAAAGACAAGTTATAAAAAATAGGTCTTCAACTAATTTTTGTTTGCTAAGTGCTAATCAGAAGGATGTAGCATCTTACATACATCCTGAAATATTCTGCGTAAGTATCTATTCATTACTTTCATTCTAGTAGCAGTACTGAGGTCTAATCAAAGAAAAAAAATATGAAGGAGGGTACTGAAGACAGTGTATGATTAACACTCTTGGATAAATCATAAATACACTCTAACCCCAAATGCCTAGCACGTATTCATTAAGAAATCTGGTACCGTGAAAAGGCAGGATTCTGAAGAAATGCAGAAGGTAAAGATCATTATTTTTCTGGATCAAGCCAAGGACCACACTTCTTTCATGAAGACAACATGGAAGAAGTTAGGTAGCTCATTACACTCAAATCAGCAAATATTTTATTTGTGTGAGGTGATGAAACAAAATATAAACATGAGAACAGAGATAGTAAAGGCACTGCATCATATACGAAGAGGAAACTATCTTGTGGAGAAGGAGTCACTAGAGATAGTTTCTCCCGATTGCTTCAGAAATTCTAGCCCATCAGAATTCAGGTTTTTGCTAATGCTGTTGAGGTTTTCTGCTATACATCTGTTTCATACATCTTTGAAAGGAACAGATGCTAAACTGTCTTCCTGTTGGTAAAGCTCAATGTCCCAGTACATTGCAAAGCTGTAAAACTGTCTATTTATCCTATGGAAGATTTTTGGTTGGATATCAATAAAAAAAGCAAAGGGTTTCTTATGCCATCAGCGGCATAAGAAGTGGCAAATTTAGAGATGGGAAAAGTAATGCAGGAGGGCAAAGGACTCACAACTTCAGTTGGAGTCCCATGAGTAGCTTTTTGAAGCTACTCATGTGATTTCCACAGCTTTACGGGTATCACTCTTTTGCTACAAAACCTTGTGTAACCCAAAAATCTTGTTATTTCTGTTAATTGTAGATCCTGCTATGCTTTACTCAAAGGCTTAAGAGTCACTTTACTACACAAAATTGAAACACCATTATTCTATGATCCTCTGCATCATTCATGTAACTAACCTTACTGAAACAATATGAGAAAGAGAGTTCTGGTCTGAGATTCTGCTGCATTAATATTATATGTATTTAACTAGCTGACAGCAATGCAGAAGAAAAATAATTCTAATATGTTTCATTCAGAATTTTTCTGTGCAATTGACAAACCAGTGAAGACTACACCCAGGATTCCCTGTAGTTATTCCTGTTGGTAAATCATTAATCTCACAAGTGAACCATGGAAAAAGACCACATCAAACAACCGCAGCTCCCCAAATCAACAAAAAATCCCTCTTTTCTTATGCAATCAATCAATCAGTCAAACAAAAATAATATTGTCTTCAGTTTTCCTGTTGTTCTTACAGCCTTGCACCACCTTCTGAAATGACATTATCTGATCCTTACTTCAAAGCAAAAGAACCAGAAGAGGAAAACCTGCAGTAGATTTGCTGGAAACTTCAACTCTTCTTCTCCTATGTTCTCCAAAATCTGAGCAATGTTGTAGACTACTTCTTGCATCTCATTACCTCATTCTTTTCGTTACAATTCTTTTGAAGCTCATTATATTGCTCCAGAGGAAACAGTGAAGCAAGAAACATATATGCCCTGTTTGTCTCTTTCTTCCACTACAAGTTTACCTATCCATTTCCTCTCTACTCCACCCCTCCTTAATTTTTTTCTAACCCTAGTATTGCCAATAGGAAGTTTGATCTGCCAGAAACTTTATGTGTAAATTTGGGAGAATTACTTAAATAAACATGTGAGGAATTTAAAGTCTGACTTCTATGTATTAAATGACAGTTAAGTGACTACAAACCTTCGAAAATCTGAATTTTAAGTTCTTTGTGCCTCAGCTTCCTAACACTAACATGGTTCCTGCATAAACTGAGATAGGGAGGAGCTTTGTACTTCTGTATAGGGATCCAGACCTCTGACGATGAAATAGATTCTGAAGCATGACACCTACAGTAACTCAGGCTTCTTCGGAGCTAAGAGATGTTATCTCAGGGCCTGGCTGAAAACAGTTCTGCTACAGTTCAGCAGGTCATGTGATGTTATTCTTTGGCTCACTCTGAATAACACAGAGATCATTTATACAGAGAGATAGATTGTTCTTCAGATATCAGTTCTCTATACACAGTTGTCCATGAGTACTTGTTCTTTCTGTCATCTTCTCTTGGCAGACTCAATATTTAGGTTTTGAAATCTATACTAAAACCCCCAGTTAGTAGAGGTAGCTGGTCACTGAGGTCTGACGGGTAATTCTGTTTTAGACAAACATAAAACATATCTCCAGATTCAAATGATTTGGAAAATTTAAGTTAAGAAAATATTGCTTTTCAATAATATTGATTGTCTTCCTAATTTTGGTACTTGCTGCAGATTCATAGCTCTGCCTTGCCATCTTCCTTCAGACATGTAAAATGACTGATAGACTCAATTACAATGGTAAGATAACTCTATTATTAAGAAGAACTCTAACATAATAAATCAAACTATAAATAACCTTAAAGGACTTTTCCACACAGAGCTGTACTTAACATATGCTTTATTAAGTAGAGTTTATAAATTACACATTCCCTTTCATTCTCAACATCTCTTTTTCACCTTATGAAGACCATTTCAAACAATAGTATAATGTCAACCTAATCAAAAATGTCTCATGAAATACATAGAATTATATATTTCATAGATACAGCATTCAAATTCCCTTTAGAAGTTTAAATTTTAATCATCTTCCAAATTTTAAGTTATTCAACAGCAAATCACACAGCAAACCACAGTATTGTTTACTGAGCACATTTATTCGTGCAATTAAAAATGTGATAATCTAGTATTTTTTTTTTTATATGAGGTTCTTCTTAAGAAAGCATGCTCTCTACTGTGAATAAACACTGTCTGTAAAAGAAGATTCAAATTCCAGACTTTGTCCATAAGAGATAAATGAAGTGAGGTTTTAGATTTTAAATCCCTGGAACTGAATTAGCTCTTGTGGCTTTGGCTCATAGTTCTCAGATCAGGCTTTTGTTATCTAAGTTTATATTCTGTCCATTTATTGGAGTATTATAGCATCTTACATACATGCTAAGGAGAGGTCAAGAAGTTCTCTGTTTTTCTCTTTCCATCCGTCCTGACAGCAGGAATTGATTGGCTTATTTTCTGGCTTTGGTACTGCTAGGTAAGAGAAGTAGGTCTCACTGTTTTGTTCTGAAGGTATTGAAATTTATGGTCACTTAGATTTACTCCAGATGTGGTTCCACAGTTGTGGACAGCTGCCAAAACCCTTTAGCAGTTGTGTAAATGCTTATGACCATGCAGGGAAAAGCAGTCTCTCAGGAAATTTCAGTCAATCTTGCATAGAATGGAAGCTTTGAATTTAACACCATATTCATTGGAAAGCAACTTAATGTTGTGATCTTGGGCATTGTTGGTTCAAATCTCTTTCTGATGTTTTTCCTTTGGATGAATTTTCAGATGACCAGCCTTGCATAAGATCATTATTCATGATAGCAGAATTTTCATTGAATCAACACTATGCATGGTATCTATAATGGCAAAAAATCTTAAAAATTCAGACACTGTACTTGTTCATTCTAGGCTTAAATTGAAGTGCTGTTTCTCTTTTAGCCTTATTTTTACAGATGAAAACTCAGTATCTCAATTTTCTGGCAAAATCAGAAAAATATACATTGATGTTTGTAACTGCACTTTATTTTTTGACTTTTTTTTTGCATAACTGTAATGGTAAACATGAAACAAATATGTAACGCGAGGGAGAATTTCTTCCCACTGCTTGTGCAAATCAGATATTTCAGGTTAGTATCTGGGACAATGGACAGACAAATTAAGAGTTCGAAGATCTGCACCAGAGGTTACTGTAGAGGGGATAATTTAGTGTAACTGTTACTTCATTCTATTAAATAAAGAGTAATTTGAGTATGTTGTTGTGATACAGTAATATCTTTTAACAATGTCATAATTTACATTGTAATTAAAAAAAAAATAAACCTGAAAATCAATAATATCTTCCAAAGTTAAAGACAAGCATAAATACACAATGATCTCCTAACCTTTTAGATCATGCCTGTCTAGGAATATTAATAGGGGATTCTCCTCTGTTGCCTGGGAGAAAAAGGTACCAGGCTGGAGGTCAGTTTTCTCCACTCTGGCTGACTTCCCTTTTCTGGGTTTCTCACTTGCATTTCTGGCAAGTAGCTGGCCTTTTGCCTTCGGCTGCAGTTGCAGAATTTTTATTTGCATACTTTCTACTTGGGTTTAAGGAAGAGAAATGCTATGGTCACACAGACAACCACCTACTCACACCAAAGAGCCTTCTTGATCAGCAATCCTTACAAGTCCTGTACAAAGATCACAGGTCTATTCACAGGTTAACAGTGCTAACAGTTCGTCCATACTGACCTAGACACATATGTATGACACAAATCTACTCAATTTCTAGAAAAAAGTCAGTCCTTTGTCAACAAACATTAACTTTCAGCTACCCATAATAGGTTATCTAGTTTGTGGGTTAATTAGGCTAAGTCCTAAATACTTTGTTGAGGAGAAGCTTGGGGTCTTTAGAATTTTATTAGGACCGATGCAATGAGAACACTGCTATGTTATTTCCAAGGTAGTCCAGTCCAGTGATGTGTAGTCAGGTTGTGCTACTTTTGGTCATAAAAGATGTCGTGGAATCACATAAATATGGTTTGGGTTGAAAAGGGCCTTAAAGATCATCTAGTTCCAACCCCCGTTCTACAGGCAGACACACCTTCCACTACACCAGGTTGCTCAGAGCACCATCCAACCTGACCTTGAATGTTTGCAGGAAGGGCACAGCCACAACTTCTCTGGGCAACCTCTCTGAGTGCCTCACAAGCCTCAAAGTAAAGAATATCTTCCTTATATCTAACATCCTTATATCTAATCTAAATCTACCCTCTTTACTTTAAAGCCATTACTCCTTGTTCTGTCCCTACAAGCCCTGGTAAAAAGTCTCTCCAGTTTTCTTGTAGGCCTCCTTGAGGTACTGGAAGGCTTCCTTCTCTTCTGCAGGCTGAACAGCCCCAACTCTCTCAGTCTTTCCTCATAGGAGAGGTGTTCTAGCCCTCAGATCGTTTTTGTGGCCCTCCTCTGGACCCACTCCAACAGGTCCATGTCATCCCAGTACTGAGGGCTCCAGAGCTGGATGCAGGACTCCAGGTAGGGTCTCACCAGGGCGGAGTAGAGGGGCAGAATCACCTCCCTTAACCTGCTGGCCCTGCTGCTTTTGATACAGCCCAGGATATGGTTGGTCTTCTGGGCTGTGAGCGCACATCGCCAGGTCACGCCGAGCTTCTCATTAACCAGCACCCCCAAGTCCTCCTCCTTATGGCTGCTCACAATCCATTCTCTGTCCAGCCTATATTTGTGCTTGGGATTTCCCCAACCCATGCGCAGGACCTTGCACTTGGCCTTGTTGAGCTTCATGATGTTTGCATGGGCCCACCTCTCCAGCCTGTCAAGGTCCCTCTGGATGGCATCCCTTCCCTCCAGTGTCTTGAAAACACCACACAGCTTGGTGTTGTCAGCAAACTTGCTGAGGGTGCACTCAACCCCACTGTCCATGTTGCTGACAAAGATGTTAATTAGTGCCGGTCCCAATACCGACCCCTGAGGAATGCCACTCTTCACTGGTGTCAGCTTGGACATTGAGCCACTGACCACAGCTCTTTGAGTGTGACCATCCAGCCAATTCCTTATCCCCCGAGTGGTCCATCCTTCATATCCCTGTCTCTCCAATTAAGAGACAAGGGTGTCATGCAGGACACTGTCAAACGCTTTGTAGAACTCCAGGTAGATGACGTCAGTTACTCTTCCCTTATCCACCAACACTGTAACCATGTGGCAGAAGACCACCAAATTTGTCAGGCATGATTTGCCCTTACTGAAGCCATGTTGGCTGTCACCAATCATCTCCTTATTTTCCAAGTGCCTTAATATAGTTTCCAGGAGGATCCGATCCATGATCTTGCTGAGCACAGAGGTGAGACTGAGTGGCCTGTAGTTCCCCAGCTCTTCCTTATTTCCCATTTTAAAAACGGAGTTTATATTTCCCCTTTTCCAGTCAGTGGGAACTTCACAGGACTATTTATTTGGACAGTCCAAATAAATGAGTCCAGTTACTGTCAGGCTAAGATCATGGACCGCTTGCTTAGATCTCTCTTCACTGTACTTCTCTTCAGTCTTGTGGTTGTTCATAGTGATAGAACTCTTTGCCTTTGGGTGCAATACAGTGGCAAAGATATGGAATTAAGGGTCTGCAAGCATGTGTAAGTGTTTCTGCAGTATGTTTTCAAGTTCCATTGGCTGGATGTCATGCAGTCTGCAGAACTGCCCGTGTGGGAGGGGGGAGAGATTACTAAGGTGATGCATTGAATGTAATTTCTTCTCTAGTATAGCCCTGTCTATATGACTCTTCAGCCCAGCTCAACATATTTCTAGAGCCTGGACAGCATCATGGGAAGGCAGACACTGAGACAGTATGAAAAAGTAAGGGCAGTAGTAGCTGTATGATGATCAATGATCTCCTAATGAAAAGAATCATTGCAATCTTAGCCACCCCTGTAAGCACTCAGACACCCTTGCTTTCAGTCTGTTTCAAATAGCAGCCAAAGAGAAACTGTGTCCAGGACTGTGATACATATAGAGCAGCAGGCAAGCAAGAGCTCACCAGTACACAACCTCAAGTGCCAGGATAGATTCATTGATGTATCTAAACCAGAGAGAAAGCAGCTTCTGAGCAAATGACTTAACACACCTCTTTATCCTATTGGCCATCTGAGTCTTGTGTCACAGGAAGGACAGCAATAGTATATCTCAATAGGATCTTTTAAAGATTTGGTTCTCTTAGAACCAGCCACATTACGTCTGGCAGAGTGCACAGAATAGTGACAGTGACACTGTCAGCTCAGTGACAACGGACTACAGGTGACCAAATACTAGGTGGACCTGACATAATCCTTGCCCAAGATGAGCTTGCCATAACCCTTTACTGCACTGAACAGATGCTGTGAATTTGGATCGAAACTGAATGCACACAGGGTGCCCTGTTGGGTTCTCTGATCCTTCCTGTCAAATGCTTTTTCATAGTCAAGTGACAGGTGAAAAAAAAGAGAAAGACTGTTTTTACCATTGGCAGAGAAATCAGAGTAGAGATCAGGACTCCCCTTCCTCAGCCTACCTCCTCTCCCTCTCTTAGAGGTGACACAGTGGTGGTAGGCACTTTTCTTGTAAATGAATATCTGCCAGTTATAATGCTGATGGAAGAATTTCCACAGAGAAGTAAGAACTGGAGTTGAGGGTAGGTTTTATAAAGAGGAAGGAAAAACTGCATCTGCTCAGGACATACTGAGGCTGGGGCTGGAATGAGGGAGAAATAAGATTGGGAACAACGGGAACACAGATGAGCAGATGGAGAAAATCACAGAATCATGGAAAAAACTAGGCTGGAAGGGACCTTTGGAGAGCATTTGTTCCAAACTTCTTTGACTAGATTATTGAGGCCCCTGCCAAGCCCTGGAGATTTTCAGTGAGGAATAGTCCACCACTTCCCTGGATATCAGGTTCCAATGTTGAATTGCTTTCACAGTGAAGAGTTTTTTTCTTATGTCAGCTGGAATTCCCTCTGAAACCTTCTGTGCTCATTGCCTGTTGTCCTGTGCATCCTCATGAAGCCAAAACTGCATCTTCTCTATACTTAAACTTTGAGCTATTGTCAAACTGTGGTTTTCCCTGAGCCTTCTCTTCTACAGACCGGACAAATCCAAGTGTTTCAGTCTTTCCTCGTGTGTCAAGTTATCCAACAGCACAACCATCTTGGTGGCTCTCCGCTTGATCCTTTCCATTTTATCAGTTTCTCTTTCAAATTGTGGGGGAAAAAAACAAGATATAGTACTCCAAGAAGTGTAACAAGTGCTGAGTACAGTGAAATAATCACGTGTTTTGATCTTCTGGCCAAACTCTTGCTCTGGTGAAGCCCAGGATGCGGTTCGCCTTCATAGCTGCAAGGGCATTTAGCTGACTCACATTCAGCTTGCTGTCCCCTGGGACCCCCAGGTCCTTTTCAGCAGGGTTACACTGCAGTCAGGTGCCAGCCAGTTCTGCTGTTTGGAATTGTTCTGTTCCAGGCCCAGGACTTCCCATTTATTGTTGTTAAACCTCATGCAATTTCTGTTGCCCCAGTCTTCCAGCCCCTTTGTATGGTGGTTCTTCCTTCCATCATATCTACCTCTTGTCGGAGTTTGGTGTCATCTGCAAACTTGGTGAGAGTACATTTAATCCGACTAAACACATAATCTGTAAAGATATTGAATGTAGTATCATCCCACGAGTAACTCCACCCCCAAATGGCTGCCAGTTTGACCTTAAGCCATTAACCCTTTGGGCCCAGCAGTTTAGATGTTTTCCACCCATTTTGTGGCCCTTCTCTCCAGTCCATATCTTATCAGCTTGCCCACAAGAATGCTGTAGGAAGAAGTGTCAAACAACCTAACAAAATCAAGGTAAATTATACCTACCACTCTCCCTTAATCTACTAAGCAACTCATTTCATCATACAAGACATCTAGTTGGTTAAGTATGGTTTACTTTTGGTAAACATGCATTGGCTTTTCCCATTAGTCATCTTATCTTTCCTGTGTCTGAAAATAGCATCTGTCTATAGGATCTGCTCTATAATTTTTCCAGGAATTGAAAAGTGACTTCCTGCATCCAGATGCAGGGGGGCAGTAGAAAGGATGAACTCAAGAAGACAGAACATGTACAATAGCAAAGGAACAAGGAATAGAGAACCCAAGACAGTAAGGAAGAGGCGCATGTGGAGCTGGAGATGAGAAAAGTAGAGGTAGCAATAGATAGGACTGCTGTAGAAATACAGGACATGCTGCTGTTTGTTCCCAAACCTCAAAGTCTTCCTCACAGCAGTGTGTGGTGCACCATTTGTGGGCAAAGGGAGCTGCCTTGCTGGGTGAGGTAGGAGTAATGTTGTGCCAAGTGGTGTGAAGCGAACCTGTGGACCTCAGAGGCTTCAAACCCTGCAATGAGGACAACACAGAGAAACAGGCTATGATGATTTCAGGGGGTAATAGGTTCATGGCACTTGTGGCAGCAGCAGTGAATGCGCCAGCAGTGACTTTAACGATGTTATTGGTAGTAGATTTCTGTTCCTGCTTTTCCTCATATGGCAAAGCAGACGTTCACTGGTTAGATCTCTGGCTGCCACTGTACTCAGCATGTCCTGTCCTGACTAAGAAGTAGGTGGTACATCATCTTTTTCTTTTTTAGGCCACTGTCAGAAAATAATTTATGTGATAAAAATGCATATTCAGGTGACATAAAAACATGAATATGAAAATGCAATAGCTTTCAGAAATCATGATGTGACACAGAAAATGTGAAGGAAGAACCTAACTTCTTCTGCCTTACTTTCTGATACGCTGGATTTCTGAAACAAGGTTTACATTCATCCTCTCAACAGAGCCAGTCAATTACTATGACAAGACTGCATTAAAAACTTCTGTCACATTTATCAAGTGATTTGCATCTTAGATTCCCTTTAATCTCTTTTCAGGGTCCCACTGAGGTAAAAGATGTGACCTGATAAATCCCATTCTGGAAAGAAACTCAGGTTTCCCCCACTCGCAGCAGACCTTTAGGTTACAGTCTCCTGTTTTCCAATCAAAAGATCAAATTTCAATTGGTAACTTGAAGGCTGTTTTTTCTGTGAGCTTTCAGAAGATCTGGACATTCTAACCCCAATATCCTAGTCTATGACTTGTTGAAAAAAGAAGCTGTTTTACTTGTAACTTTGCAGTATGTATCCTTCAAGCCTTGTCATGTCTGCTGGACTTGGTTTCAGCTTGATGTCATCCACTAAAATTGCCAAATTTTTCTGGGCATAAATTCTTCTGACAACCATCTTTTTATTCTGGTGCTTTCTCTGAGAGTAACAGACACAGCCATACCAGCTGAAGTCACAGCCTCAGTCAGCAGCTTCCTCACAATTTTCCAATTTATTCTTTACAGTAACAATTTATTGCTCCCAAGTCTTCCACTTCTTCTTTCAACATCCCTAACTCTGAAATCAGGTAGACAACATCAGAAACAGGCAAACGAATAGGCAAGTGATATCCATAAAATGAAACACATTAGTCCTTCACATTCTCCAACAACCAAGAAAGAGAGAAGGATGTTTAAGTTGGTATTACTTTCATAATACTAGCGGAGACTCTGAAACGTTAATGGAAATAATGACAGGCTAAGAGAGTTGGAGCTGTTCATCCTGGAGAAGAGAAGGCTCCGGGGTAACCTTACAGCAGCCTTTCAGTACCTGAAGTGGGCCTACAGGAAGAATGGAGAGGGACTTTTCACAAGGGTGTATAGTGGTAGGACAAGGGGGAACCACTCTAAACTAAAAGAGGGCAGATTTAGTTTAGATATTAGGAAGAAATTCTTAACCATGTGCCGAGTTTCAGCATCCATGAAGGGACAGGAATGACTCTCACACATTGATACAATGCACAGTCGATTCCCCCTTTATTGTTCTGCTTGCGTGGTTATATACATTTTTCATATCTGCACACGTGATCACGCTTATTCGGATAGGCTACAGACATAAATCACGCGCTGTTCATGCACCCCATATTCCCTTATGATTGGTAGCTATGCACTAACGCTAATAGCAACAGACCGCCTCCATGTCCTTGAACACATCTTGTTTTTGCTAACCCACATCATGTTTGTTCTTAGCTGTCCTTTCCAGCGGCCTGTCCAGCTATGCTGTTTCGCTTAAGCGGCCTATTCATGCTAACTCTCAAACTACATCGACCCCAACAACCATGAGAGTGGTGAAACACTGTAACAGGTTGCCCAGAGAAGCTGTGGCTGCCCCCTTCCTGGATGTGTTCAAGGCCAGGTTGGGTAGAGCTCTGAGCAACCTGGTCTGGTGGAAGATATCCCTGCTCATGGCAGGGAGGTTGGAACTAGATGATATTTAAGGTCCCTTCCAACCCTTACCATTCTATGATTCTATGGTTCGAAGTATTTTCAGGAAAATTTCACAGAATTTGCTAAAGCAGATGTAGCGTGTTTACAAGGAGTATGAGTGAGCTGCGGCAACGGTAGGAAGTCTAAGATAACATCACTTATTCTTTTATTTCTATGGTAGCCTCCATGGCATTTTAGGATTTTGAAAAATGTTTAGATTAGATTTTTTCTTTATCTTATGAAGTTTGCAGTTTAAATGTGACCCTTGTAGTAACTGCAGAAGGAGGAGGGAGGGAAAGGATAGCTAGCTGTCTTCCTAGCATGGTTCATATAATTCAGGACTAGTGGCATTTCAGCATTGCTTTTGCCACAGACTGGATCAAACACTGTGGGGCTGCCAAAATGCTTCCAATTTACCTCAGCTGCTAAAATGTTCAAAAGAGAAAGCCATGTTTAAGGTTACTAAGACACAATACTTCCAAGAATCTGCCTGTCAGGTTGTCTGCACTGAGCTTTGAGCTCATTTACCAATGCGGTAGTGATAACAATTTCATACATGGTTTGGTTGGTCAGAAGACAATGTCAAAGTTTCCAAAACTCTTTTCAGGCATGATATTTGAGCTGCAATTATATGTAACAAGGACTTTTAGAAAAAGTGTTTAAAACATTATATCCTATTTAAGCTAGAATTACATGTTGAGCAGGTTCAAATTTGTTATTGAAATATGGCTCAAAACCCAAAGTAGACAGAAAGAGACATATTGTCCCATGGTAGTACTATGGAACATTTTCTTTGGTATTTATAAATGATGAGGATGAGACAAAAGAGACATAATCATGTATTTTGAAATACATATTCATTTCACACAAGATAATTCATTCACAGTATAATTTTCAGTCTGTGAAAGGCAAAGAATTTGATACAGCTCTGTTTTTCTGTTCTTCGCTATCTTATTAGAGTTTATGTAGTTCATATGTCCTTCAGTAAGGATGCCCAGTAGTCATCAGTTATTTTTACTAAGGATGCCCCAAAGTCTTCAGCTATTTTTATGTTCTATTCATCTCTAATTAGGACCCTAAGTGTTTTGAAGTGGCATACACAAAAGTAAAGGAGCACTCTTTTTCCAACATAATTAGTCTAGCCAAGGATTTGTTAGCTAGAAGAGTAGAATGAAGTACCACTGGATTTTGTTTTTAAAGCTTCAAAATATTTACCTGCTGTAAGTATCCCACTTCTCTTACCCTTTGAAGATTCAAAATAAGTTGTAATTGTAGTACATGACATTCAGAGCTTCTCAACAGCAGGAGATTAAGAAAGAACTGCGTTTTTAAAAAATAAATATATACATAGAGGATTGTCTTATTTAGAAAGTAGCAAAGTATCTGAAATCTTTGTTATAACAAAGTTTGAAGAAATATTTTCTATATATAATCAGTCACGTGTCAGATATGTTAGATAGCTGGCATGCTACATTTTATTAGGCAATGAAGTAAGGAATTTAGAAGAGGGACTGTATCAGTAAATCTGAACTTCTAACATATTTTACCAATTAATAGTTTTTAATCCTTTGAATACCTTTTAACTAGACCTATCTTTTCAAATACAGCTCCTCTAAGTACTTTGGTATTTTTTATAGCAGTTGTACATTTGGCTTTTTTCAATCATGAAATGTTGTTTAGGACTCTTAATTATCAACTTATATAAAGAAGCTACAAAATTCACATTAACATTAAATTTGTATTTAGCCATTCACTATATAAAAAAATATCCAGATTAAAAAGTCAAAATCACTAGGCTATAGACTTCTAAGAACTTTTCCCTGAACTCCAGAAATTATGAGGATGGGGAATAACATGTCATCATGTTATTATTATTCACACCGTTATTTGCCTTTTGGAAGAGATTCTTTGTTTTTTTCCTGAAAATAATATATCCAGTCATTTAGCATGTAATTATTACATGTCTGTCTTCCCTGTGACAATTGCCTGCAGAGTGGAGCCTCAATAGACATGGGATTGAGCAGGCATTGCTCAAGGGAACAGAGAAAAAAAGAATGATCATAAAGAAGTTAATAAAAAAAATTATTAACGTGCTGTTCCTTTCAGTCTATAAATGTAAATGCTATTACTTAAAATTTAGAATTATAGTGAAACATAGCTTTACATTTAAAGGGTTGTATCACCTATCAACAAATGTCATTGTGCAAATCGACATTATCATCAACGTTGCTTGTTGGGACAAGGACAGTTGTTAACTCTGGTATATCAGCTCAAAAGTGTACAGCTATCCATCTTACACGAAGTATGCAACAGAGATATGCAGTAATTGTGAGGCAGTGTTAATTGACTGGAAAATTATTTGGTTGCCTGTGTGTCTTCAAAGATAAAAGAGATATGATAAGACACATCTGTCCTTTACTTACTATATAAGTGGCCTATTAAATATCAGCTTCAATGCATAGTCTGGTTCTCATTTTCAAAGGTCTTCAGTCTATCTATCTTGAGGACATCTTCAAGCACTCCAGCCATATCATAATTTACAAGTTTGATTCACCATATTAGAAATGTGTCAGTAACAAGAATCCTTGAACTAAAGACTGCAACTACTCAATCAAAGTCAGCAGTGTCCATTAGCAATATTTCGAAAGAATAAAATCTGAAGCTGAAAGAATTCCTGGAGAAATAGCATGTAGTAGATATTGCAAATCTGGAGTAATAGTTATTACAATGTATTACATAATCCTTGAGAAAATTACTTAAGGGGTGGGAGAAGGGGAATATAGATATTTTCACCAGGTAGAGATCTACTGACTCTGCGCAGCTGCCTCACATATTACATGCAGAAAACATTAGAACATTTTCCTGTTCTGACTAGTCTTCTGACCAACCTTTGTTTTAGGCAGAGTTGGTGTGCAGTGTCTAGAAATGATGACAGTGTTTTTTTGGAAGTGTCTACTGGTGTAAGTTCAGACGAAAATGAGGGAACTGTAAACTATGTAGCAGAAATATTTAGTGACTTTTTAACCTATCCTGGGTAACAACTTTTAGATGAAGTTACAGGGCTGATCAATACAGTAATAAGATTTTAACCCAGTAGAAGTCCAGCAGCAAATAAAGAGTAAAGTAATGTGGAACCCAGTGTAATGACAACACACAAAGTTGAAAAAAAGAGGAGACTGGTACACAAAATTTTTGTTGAAAAATTTTATAGTATCATTCAGGGCCTGTCACCACATCAAAACAGATGTTCTACTGCTGTTCTCCATTTCTTAAGACAAAGCTTTTAAAATTCTAGACAGCAAAGCTGAAATGAGATAAAATAATACTACACAGAAATAATTAGCTGATTCTATCGGACAAAGTAAAAATAAGATCTGATTTAGCCACTGCAATTGATACCTTATACATCATACTCAAATAAGGTAACCTACTGTTGTGTCAACTTTAAGTCTGGAAGAACAAGAACTGTAAAACCAAGTAAAAATTCTCATTTGGGCATATATATTGTAATTTGAACTTTAAAATGTCATTTGGTGGCACTGCGAACGCAGTCACTACAAATAATTGCATAAAACATATGAATGATTTATACTAAAAGTGGGGTTTGTAGCTTCTTTCAGGAATTACTTATTATTATGATATCAGTACTTAGGCATATTATTTGCAACTTCATGAATCTGAACATGATAATTAGGTTAAGAGAAAATTTCTGAACTGAAGCCCTTGGAAGTAATGACCTTTATCCGTTCAGAGAAGGAGAGATATTTCCAAAATGATCTCCACAAGAACACCTATAGGGTAGCAGAGATCTTTACTTGGCGTCCTCTTAGAAAGCACCTAGAAGATGGTCTCAGATCTCCACTTTTGGGAAAAGAAAAAGAAAATATGTGTGGTTACCAAGAAGAAAATAAAAAATTGCCACAAACCAAAATAAACCAAAATAAAACTAATCCTTAAAATGGCAGACAGATGGATAATTGTAAATGAATATACTAAGTTGGAACATCAAGAATCTATAGATAAGATTTTGCAAAAACATCTTATCTAGATCAACAGGAAATTGAAAGTGAAATGATTTATAAATTGACATAATAAGATATTTGCTCATTTATTTATTGCATTTCACTCATTCTGGAAAATTAAACAGAGTGAATTTGAATTTGGAATTATGCTGAATTTCTTGTTAGCCAAACCAAACCTTTTATTTATTTGTCATTGTCATTAAACACCTGTAAATCTTCAGAATTTGACAAACATAAGTGGCACAGGATGGCAATATCACCAGATGTTAATGAGAACATTTTGCAAGTAAATAAATGTCCAATACCAAAACAAAAACTAAATTCACATCTTATGTTAAAAACAAAGTGTTCTTCTGCTGACACCTCCTGCTGCACTCTGAAGCAAACACCATCTCTAAGCAATACCTGTGTGGTAAGTTATTTCCCACTTACCAAGCTGGCTGAAAACATTTATACACATTACTATAAGCAATGATTTTTATACTGTTGTCAATGAAAACATATCAAAATTAATCAAAGCATTCCTGTTCTTGTAGAAGACGCAGAGCTTTTTCAAATCCCAAATATAAATTTCCTTGACACTTGACATCTAAAAAAAAAAAAAGAAGAAGGGAAAGAAAAAGAGCAAGAGGCCATCACTATCCTAAGCTGCTCAGAGATAAGGAGGTATTAAAAAATAGAGTTCTGTGACCTGGGGTCATTAATTGATTGTTAGACCAAAAATGAATCTGTGAATAACCACTTTGATTCCCTGTATCATCACAAAAGCATCCTTCCCACATAACGAGTATACTGATAGGAAAGTTTTCATAGTCGTTTTATCACTCCTTTTACCTCAAGCACTACAGGTTTTGGGCTAACATGAGGTATAGTTCACTAATATACCCTGTATCAATGTACTGACCTTTCACTGTGACTCCCAGCTCCAGGAAGAACTCAGACTTACAATAAGAGTTTAAATTTGAGAGAGGTTATTTTCCAGATCTCTCTTGTTGCTGTTTGGAGGTCAATTGGTTGCAGTGGGGAGAGTAAAGGATATTTCTAATCATTCTTAGAGCAATGTATTCTGTTAGAGGGCAGTGATATTAAGAAGGAATGTAGGGAAACAGATAAAATGTAATGAAGTTGCACAGCATAAAAATTTTAAAGGTTTTAACTAAACATCTACTACTTCTGGACTGTTGAAATGGTTTAACAAGCTATTGGTTGACCTGTGAAACCTGACGTTCCAAGGGACTGAGACTGACAGTTGGGTTGGGAACGGTAACCCTGTTAACCCAATAAAGTTGTCAATTCTGAAGCACACAGCAAAGAAACAGTCCTTCTCATTTTCCTGGGTGGAATTAGCAAAAAAGAGAGCACCCAAGTTTGAGCAGCCTTGACCATTAAGGCAACTTATAAAATTGGTGCATAATGATGAACATTATCGGAATATATCACCAGGGGAAGCATGCTGTAGATGCATGGGATGACACCTCTTACTGTGATCACTGGTATTGAACACCTTATACAAAGACACTGCTATGTAACAGAAAAGAATAGCTACACAGGCACTTCCACAGGGATTCCAGAGACTATTATGAAACATCTTCCCACTAAATATTGGAAAACCGTTTGAACTTTTCACCTACTGTCATAAATAATCACTTGATGTTCATTAAATTTACAATGATTGTGCTCTGATGTGATCATGTTCGTGATTTTAAAGAATATTCCAGTTTTCCAGGAGTAGTAATCTAAAAAAGTGAACTGCAAATGACTGTTGCATTTGTAGATGGCGGCATTCACCACTGCATTCAAATTCAGTCACTCCATCGTGTATGCAAGCACAACAATGTCCTTACAAAAACTACCTATGATACAAATACCAAGAGATGCTGTGTACAGCAGACCAACTCATAGTGTATATTTGTGGAACCAAAAGTGATACTTTACTATACGCTAACTGATGGACTAAGTGAAGCCTCATATTTCAAGAAGAGTGCTAAGATGACATTCTGGGGAACCTCTGTCCCGCACAGGTGAAAATAGATAAATAGATATATTTCTACTAGGTTCAGCAGTGTTACGCTCTTTATAGCTGAGAATCTCATTATGCAGCCCCTTCATCTGTATTATTCTATCAGGAGCACAGAAGCGTAACTGCAGTTTTCTACCCCTTTGGGATGAAACACTCTTTCGCATAAAGATACTTTCGATTCCTCCCTCCTCCAGTCTCTCCTCCTGCCTATCTTCCTTTTGCAACAAATAGCTAGTAACCATGTCTAAGTATTTTGTGGGTTGGGAGAAAGGAAACAGGGCAAAGGATATTTCTTATCAAAGAAACGGACCAAATGAAGTCAAACTAAGGAAAAAAGTAGCATGGCAAAAGTTCATTTACATTTTCACCTCTTCTGCTTTTCTGTGGCTTTATCAGAATAGTTCAAACACACACATGCACTAAAATGATATCTGATTTAAAACAATTCAGAAAAGGAAAAAGGAAGTATTTATCAGTTAAATTATGAGTCACTAGTTAATCACTTAGTCTTCAAATGCTTCAAGCTAAAGTTTATAGACCTTATTTTAAGAACTTTTCTTTAGCATCTGTAAATCAATGCATTACAGAAAAGACTGGTCTTTCTTTTCTAGAGTCAGCCATGCACCTTTAAGACCATCTGTAAACCACCATTTATTCTTGAGTTTAAAAGATATAAGTGAAATAAAAAATATAGCTACTAACAACCTTAATCCCAACAGACGTTGTTTTGAAGCAATATTTTTCTTCTTATGTCATTTAAAATCCTCAATCTAATTGTACTTGGAATATAAAAATATAGAATGGGATATTTGCATCTCCTTTGTAAAACATGGTAGAGAATTCAGAGTTTTTTTATTCTTTATCTTCTTAAAGAATTCTTCAATGAAGTGGGACCTGCGGCAAGCTAGTTAAAAATTAGGCTCTTCTGAAAAAGGACATTACTTACTTGTTCTCTTCCCTCAGACATGAGAGGACTAAATGATCATCATGGTGTTCTCAAACCCTGAGAATCTGCAGTGACATCCTTTTTCAACTGGATGTTCATGTGAAGAGGTGGGAACCTTCCTTGTCTAGATTAGTTCTGAAACAGACAGTCCCCCCTCACAAAATTTTGCCATTATAAAGATTCTGTTTGAACAGTGAGTCCATTTTGTAAATAGTCAATAAATTGTACATAGGACAATATATCTCACAACTAAATAAATCAAAGAAGATAGCTACTTTAGAACCTTGGAAATCTGGCTTCAAAAATCAGCAGTCACTTACATCAGATTGCTTTGACCTGAACTTTTCTTTTTTACCGTTAGGCAACAGATATCAAAAAATGAAACAAGGACAGCAAGCGAAGATAAAAGCAAGTTACTGCTGCCGTGGACAAAGGAGTGGTAAAGAAGGACTTTCTGATCCTTAGACCAGTAGGCTGAACATGCAGGTAATAACAAGATACATGTGCACTCAATAATGGATACCACAATTAACGTGTGCAATTCTGTTGTGTTGGCTGGAACCCTCCTATGTACATGTATAAGTACATATATTCCAAAAGCTATATGTACATTCCCCAGTAAATGTGAACAATCCTTTCCAAACCAGGTTTCCACAGTTTCTACCTTTTGCTCCCTTCTGAGAAAAAACTAGTTGAACAATTAAATTTGAATATAATTATTCTGAAATTCTGATTACTAAAGTCAAATTTATAAATCTTCTAAAATTCAACCTGACATTACAAAGGGGTATGTGTTGAACAGTACAACTTGTCACTGCATGTCATTATAAAGGTAAGCATACCAAATAGTTATATTCCTCATTTTATATTCCATTACTTTCTACTTGGTCAAACACATAATAAAAATAGATTTGCTTCTTATTTTTGAGACTGTTACCATGAAAAAGGACTCACAAAATACCAAGACAGGCCCAAACACTACTTTTAAAAATGTTTTATTTGTATTTGACAAAAATCTGTCTTATACTTTTTTGAAGCAGAGTTCAATTTACATGACTTCATTCTGCCTTTCCTCATCTTTGGAAGGTAATCACAGGGTCCAGATGCCAAGCTATGAAAGATCTTCTCCTTTCAGTTTCTTTCTGAATTAAATTAGATTTTGACTTGAAAAATGTGACCACATTATCGGTTTGAACATAAGGAAACTGCACAAATCCCTTAAAAGACCTATGTAAAACTCCTTTTATGATTAAGAAGGAGCAATTTTCTCATGTCCGTATTTTTTAGAGGGGAATCTATGCTGCTACGAATTTGCATTCCAGTGCATATTTTTATGGTGCAAGTTGAATTTGGGAATCTGTAGTGAAATGCATAATCAATTGGTTATGTAGCATAGCAATTAGATCAAGTTTTGTGAAGATTCCCAATGCAATAATAATGCTATGGTAAAACTAAGGTCCCACAGTATATTCTGTAAATATATCTAGGGCTATACATTTTTAGTATGAAAAAAGTGTAAGACAAAAAAATAAAAGGAACCCAAAAAACAACCTAAGAACTTGAATTTGAATCTCCTTGAGTCTGAATCTCCACTGTAATTCTACCTCTGGTCTCGTGCATTTTTTCTGCAGCACACATTAGACTTGTAGAAGAAAGATTATCTTCTCTCTAACTTTATTTAATGGTTCTAGTACAATAGGGACTTTGAGGTGGACCAAAAGGCAGTAAAGCTGTAAGTAAAAAAGCGTAAAATGAAAAATAATTTAAACACTTCTATTACATATAAATATTTATGTAGTAACTCTGTAGTAAGACAACACTTTGATTAGGGAAATTGTAATCCTTAGAGAAGAATGTAGATATATTGCTATCTCTTTTATTTTTTGCTATACACTCATTTGTTCTTGCCAGTCATGTAAACTAAACTACCTGACATTATTAAAAAACAGCTTTCCAAGGGTGGTGTGTATAAGTGCTTTAAAACATTATTTATATTTCCAAATTCAGTTTGATTTCATTGAACACTTCCCATTTTCTACCTATAAGTCTGAGTAATTTTTCTAGCAGTAAATGCAATTTACAAACATAGATGATGAAAAGCACTTTTAATCTCACTCACAACTTTGTTGTTCAAGAAAGACATCACGTAATTGTGAATTTAAAAGTATCTCTGAGACATCAGTTAGAGAAAAAGTAATTCCTAATGCTGTGACACCCATTCCCCAATGCAACAGTGTAATAGATGCAGGTTGAAAAAAAAAGAGCAAAAATCAGCATTGGGCTTTGTTATCCATGATCCAATAAAAGCGAAATAAGCTGTGAAGTCAAGTATTATAGACTTCTGAGCCAGCAGGAATACTGCCAAGAATAGTTCATGGGGCACTGAGCAGCTGGCTAAAAATCATGGCTTTTTTAGGACCTCTGGACATGTTTCTAGACCAGGGGCTCAGAAGTAACCTTACCACTGCCCCTAGTAAGAATTTCTTTGAAGTACAGTTCATAAATATAAATCAGTTGCTACTTAAGTTGGCAACAGCAACAGCTCAAAAACCTCAAGTACTGCTGCACACAAATTACATTTACTTGTTGGCATTTAAAAATACATTAATTGCCTGATTCCTGTTGGGGTGAGGGGAGAACCTGGGGAAGGGGGAATCACATAACTGTTCTCCCTTTTCTTCCCAGGACATTGTATATTTCAGGCAAAAATATTGACTGCCACTGATCTGCTAGCCACTTCTCTGCACCAAATGTCCCATGGAAGTCAGAAGCTAAAGTTTGTAACTTAGTTCATAGCCTGTGTGTTTTCTCCAGCAGTGTCGAACAGGTGTGATGGAGAAGGTGAGGACTCAGACCTTCATCCATATCAAATTAAATAAAAACACATGTAGAATTAAAGTGAGAAAGCAGAAGGTGGTAAAATCTCAGCATTAATTTCTTAGTTAATCCCCCCAGAACTGCCCACACAAAACAATCACATTTTAGAGACAGGATCCAGCAAAAAATACAGCAATTTGAAAAGTTAAATACCAGATCTATTTACAAGTTTAGTGAGAAAAACAGAACATTTTGCCTCTCTCAGCCATATAAAGTTAACAAACTAGAGGCCAGAGCCTTTGAAGAAGTCCATTCACAGGACTTCTGAAAATGTCTCACAGGATCTGAGATCTGAGAAAAAAATTTCAGGGTTTGGCCTTCAGAGTAATGGTGTAAAATAAGATTTCACAACTTCAGCATTTAATACCCAAATTACACAGCAGATGTTTGCATCAGTCTAGTAAAATATAATCTCTATTAGAGTACATTAAGATATTTTAAGATAAATTTTTATTAGTTCGGAGCATATGTCATGTCTTCTTTCCAGTTTTTTTTGAATATACATAGGACATGGACAAGAGGACACAGCCTCAGGTTGCACCAGGGGACTTTTAGATTGCATATTATCAAAACTTTCCTCACCGAAAGGGTTGTCAAGAATTGAAACAGGCTGCCCAGGGAAGTGGTTTTGTCACCATCCCTGGAGGTGTTTAAAAGACATGTAGATGTGGCACTTGGGGACATGGTTTAGTTGTGGAATTCACAATGTTAAGGTTAATGGCTGGACTCGGTGACCTTAAGTGTCCTTTCCAATCTAAATGATTCTATGGTTCTAGAGTGATTACCAACTTGTGGTTCAACAGTTTCTTTGCTGATTGAAGCACAGTCCCAGATGTGCAGCCAATGTGTCAAATGGGAGAGGGTTGAGGATGGTTAGAATGAATGGCAAAGGCTGAAGGCACACACTTTGCAATGCTACCTGGTTCCTCCTGACTTTCTTGCTAGATAGATAGGTTTGTTTTCTAGGGAGGTTCCTTAAGAAATGTTTAATAAGTAACTTTATAAACCAGGGTGACAATACCTTAATCTAACACCTTGAGTAAAGCTCCGTCTGTTGCATGGGCTGTCACTGGGTCCCTGGTCTTTGCTCTTTCATCAGTTATTTTCTGAAATGTTAATGCATATGATAAATCACTTTTTCTAAGAAGAAATTTTCACAACATTCATCAATATTTCCAGCATATCAACAAGAATGGCTGTTCAGCTTTCCAGTCTAAAAGCAAGTTAATGGAAAACAAAACACCACCAACAAAAAATCTCCTCCCAAAATAAAAATCAAATAATAAACAAAACTTTTTTAGCATTTCCAATATTAGCTGAATTAATTTTCGAAGGAAAAATATATTCTTAGGTTAGCAACTTGAAATCATATCCATGTATATCTATTAAACAAAAATATATAGTAAAAGGAGAACTCAAATTACTGGGCTAGATTAGAATATTCAGTATTAGAACAACGTAAAATTCTAGGTTTGATCCTTATTTTCAAGCACTTTGTGATTTGTAAGCCCAGAAGATTTAAACTGTGTGGAATAAGTGTTATAGGATTCTAATCACTGTAGGAAACAAACCAAATTTAAATAACTATAACTCATTAAAAATATATAGAAAAAAACCCTTCTTGGGTGAAATTTTCATGAATAGTAATAGCGTTACAGGGGTAGAAGTAAAACAAGAATAGTTTCTGTTGCTGTGGCTGTTTTACTTGTTGCCACTATTTGCCTAAAATATTTGATGAGACCTAGGAGCCTCCATTACTAAGTATTATTTCTCAAGGCTCAGAGTTTAGTTATACAACAGGAAGAAACAGCTGATATATCAAAATGCAAGTCAGACACAAAATAGAAAGAAGGCAAAAACAGTCGCAAGAATGTTAGTACAGGCTAGTTGTGTTCTTGGGTTACATTTATAGATGTTTATGTTATACTGTAAACAAAAGTCATCTCTCTAACCAGCATCATCTGGCAATGTACTACAGTGTGAACAGAAGAAATAAGAAAACTTGAAGACAAATTAATTAAAACTATTTTTAACCAAGCTGAAAAATATCACCAAAAAAATATAATATTGTTTCATAGCCATGCTTATTCCTTCTGGTTTTGGTTTGTGGACTCCCCTCTCTACCCCCCAAAAAAATCCCGAAACCAGAAAGCTCACCACCACCAATATTTTGTTCATCTTTCTAGACGTGAAATACAGGAAAGATTGAACTTATATAATTCTTGTAGTGCATTAAGTTTCCAATAGATTAGTTTCTTTGAAAACACATTTGAAAATGTTGGACAGAGATATTTAACCCAATCAGATACCTTTTTACTGTAAGGAGATAACAGATGGCAGTTCTAGTGTAAACTTGAAATTCTTATAGATTCATACACCTTGAGGAGCGAGGTGGAGGGAAAACAGTTCTTTGACTTTATTGCCCAACCTTACTTTTAATTTTTGTATGACCCAGAAAAAGTTATTTTAAACCTGACTTCTCTACCACAGTTATTTGATGTTCATCAATAATTAAATAGCAAGAAGCCAGTGCCTTATGTAAAATTCCCGTCTTACACTAAAGATAAAAGTGCTCCCACAATTTAATATTTTTGCTTGTGTTGATCAGTAAAGCAAGTAAAAAGTCTGTTTTTTAGCACCTCTGTGTTTTTTTGAAACATTGGAATAAAAGTATTTTTGGTTATTTTGTTGGCTTTTATACCCATTGGCTCATCTTTTCTAGTCATTCTATGCCTATGTCATGCCACTCACATTTTGAACATCGTATCTTCCTAAGGCTTAGTACAGCCTTTAAAGATATATGTTCTTAGGAAATGTTCTAATTTTGAGTTAACTGTGATTTATACAACAATCCGTATTATTTATAATTCCTTGCCCCGTATTATTGTGTGCATTCTAAATACACATAGTATGTAGATGTGTTCTTTTCTTGTCACAACTGTGTCAAATGACTTTTTGGTACCATATCTTCTTCCTGGAGATTACCACAGTCTGATGTCTGCTAGCTGAGCTATGCATGTGATTCCTTCCTCGCCCATTTCAATTAAAATAAGGTGGTTTAGCTCAGAGAGTTTAAACAGTGACTCTGTGTTTGTCTGTCAAATTTGGATCGAAATGGATTAGGAAAAAATCACATAAACATTTCAGCTAGCGTAGCTGATGAGGCAGTAAACCTGTTCAGCCAGCCCAGCTGCAGATATATAGATGCGTGACAGCATTCTTGAGAGTCTGAGAACTTTCTACAGTGTAAATCACAGATTAAATCACTCCTATTGTCTTAGCAAACACTTCAAATCTCCCTAAAAACACAAGACATTGGTCACACACACACAAAAAAAAAAAAATAAAAGAAGTGCCAGATTCTGATCTTATTTACATTCAGGTGTGTCCGAAAGCCTAAACAACTAAAGTGGCACTTTAATGAATTATAATGAGTCAGATTCTGGAGTACAAAGTCGGTACATGGATGTCTTCATATGTATTATAAATATACAAACAGCAGTCAAAACATTTATTAGAAACTTCAAAATGGCTGAAAGATTTTGCAACAGCTTGAAAAATCCCATTAACTCTATGATGTGAATAGTCCTTGCTTATTCAAGTAGTCCCATGGAAAGTAATGGGAGTGTTGCAATGGCTAACGGCTGCATAACAGAGCTGAGAAATGTACGAGAGAGAATACAGAAGGTTAAGATCATATGCTATTTTGTAAGGTGTAATTTAATATTCCAGAATTTATAATACATGTCTTTAAATAAGTTAATAATGGCAGAGCTTGAATTAGTACATGGTGTGTTCAATTCTTACAATAAAAAGCTTTAATCTGAAAACAAAATACATTGGGAAACTACTATGTCAGTAAATACTTGTCTTGACAAACTTCCACCAGCACAACAGAAACAGGAAAATAATCAACGAACACTATAAATTCACCAACACAAAAGGAACATAATCCTCAATTATAGGATTTCTAAACCTTCATTAAATCTTTAAATCTTAACTTGCATTAACTAGGTTGCTGTGATTACACTTGAAACTGATCTCTCAGGATACTCCACATGTCCAGCCTTTTATTTGAGGTATTTTTTCCCCAAGACCAAAAGGACAGCTTTTCAGGAATAAGTAATAAGCATTTTATTTTATTTTAGGTTCCACAGATAGAGTTATAAATACTACCATGACTAAAAATCACTTCAGAATTTTTTTGAGTATCACTCCATAAATAAAGTAGAATCTGAAATCCTTAATGTGATAAAGCCACTCTTCTGATTTCGTGATAAAACTTCCACCCAATAGTTTCAAGTACCAAGACTCCAACTGGAGGCTATCATACTCAAAAATTCATTTTCAACCTCTGTATATTAAAAATAAATTAAAAAAATAAAAATAGAAATGTAAAAGGGTAAGCAATAGAATAAGCATTTTGACACAGTGCTACTGAAGGACCTCTGAAGGCATTCTGCCGCTCATACCATTTCTGTGGCCTTTGAGCCAAAAACTGGGTGTAGGAAAAATCGTACTGTCACATCTGAAGGCTGTTTAAACTTTGTTTCTCAGATGCATCAATACATATTGGTGTTTTCAGTCCCTCAAAAATGCTGACAGTAGAATTATTTACATTTCTGAAAACAAGAATATGAAAGAGTTTTTTATAATTCAGACTTTCAAATTTTGAAAATTAAGAAATAGAAAAATTGTGATACACCACATTTGCTCCTTAAACTAATTATAGTGTGGGTTTTTTTCTGGTGCCTAACATATTACCTTTTGGCATAATAGCAAGTTGTTTGCACAGCTGATATCATAGAAAACACAGGATACAGTCTACATCTCCTCTTTATAAGGTCAAAATTTAGGTTAAAATTGAATATATCCTTATCAGACCATTTCATATTGACAGTTACGAATTTATGGAAAATAGCAATCTGTGATCCTTGCCTCCAAAATTCTTCCTAAATAAAAAGTGGTCTCTTCTGTTATACAGCAAAAGGGGTGAAATAACTAATTCAAATATTTCTGTATGAAATGTTGTTCTTTCAGGCAAGTTAAGGACATAGTAGTGGCTTTTTTTCATCTTTTTTTTTTCCCTATACACTATTCTATACCCATTAGCACTCTAATTATTGAAGTAACTGAGATGTGGGAGATTTTGTTTCTCCTGATCAGATTCCGTCACCCCCAGACACCACACCCTAAAAATTGAATATAAAATGGAGCACGTCTCATTACTCTTATGCTCTCTTCCTTCTGAATTTAGGAAATCATGACTCATGTTGTAAAGCTGCCCTTTGTTTCCAGGTTTTTGTGCTTTTAATTAAGGTGTATAAAATAATTGAAATTTTGCACAAAAGATATCATCTTCCCTCTCCCCTCACATTGTTTTTCCTTTCACATATTCAAAATAACATCATTTACAAACTACTAACCCCAGTTCTTTGGCTGTAACTGCCAAAGAGACGACTTATTATCTCACTTCTTATACCTAACTAGAAAGCTCAAAAGCAGAGAAAACAGCTTTTCCTGTGTGCTTTGTAACTGCTGACTGAAATGTACTAACCATTATTAAATATCACATAAATAAAGTGCAGTTAGAATTATCAGGTCACAGGCTTAAGGCCAGCCAGAATTAGTACATTTTCACATTACCCATAAGTAGTGGAAAGTCTTATCACTGAGACTTGAAGAAATCAATATAAATAGGTTCAGGTAAATTTTTACAAAGTCATGGAGATGAGTACATGGATGAACAGTAGAGGTAATAGTGCAGTTAAATCTACAGCTCTGAATACTCCACCTCTAAACGGATTGTCATTGGAAGTGAAGAGGCTCTACCAGGGAAAGGATAATTCTGTACCCATGTTGTTTCTTATGCACTTTCCATAAACACGTGCTACAGACCAACACCCACAACACATATGTTTAGACCAGCATGGCAGTTCTTCCCTCTTAAGAGAAACAAGGAGAAGGTTTCATGTTTGTAGACCCAGCAAGTATTTCCAACATTGACATATTATTTACCATGAAACTAACAAAGTACCATTCATAGTAGGAACATTAGTAGTCTTCTGCACACCTTAAAANNCTTAATGTAAATAAAAAGGTATATTTAAAACGTAACAGCACAAATTGATAATCCAGCAATAATACTCAATGATTGAAATTAATTCCACAAAGAGGTCTTCTGTTTGAAGAAACATTGTCTTGGGAATCATCTTCTTTTTTAAAGATAGTATTATTGCCAATAGTCTGGCTTGGCCTTCAAACAGAGATCCCATACGTACTTTGAAGATGTTAGTTTATAAAAGTTCATTTTTTTATTTGCATTGATAAGAGGCCATCATGTTTTCTAAAGAAAGAACTTGGGTTATGTGAAAAACTAATGAGTTTGTGCCCTCCTTTTTACCCTTAAATGCAAAAAATCTTGAAGTTGGGAAAGGAGAAAGCAAAACCCACATAAATCTATTGGGTAGTAAGAATGCCTCGGTCCAGAAGGAAAGCTTTGCTTTAAACTGGCGTGCAAATACTCTCTCTCACACCTTCGAGTACTTGTTTTGGAAGGGATACTCTTCTGGCATTCTTAAACTGAATCCACATTACTGCAATATTTTCTTGTGGCAGTTTAACTCTGATACTGCCTTTATTCCTCATGACTCACTTTGAGCAATTTCTGTATGAAGGAGCTGGGTGGGGGTTGAGAGTGGAGGGAAAGTCAAGGATCTTGTCCAGGTTCCAGGTTCAGCATTATTTCTGAAAATGCAGTTGGCAAAAAGCTGTTTGCAAAACTAGCTTCTAGAATAAGTGAGAAGTGTGAATACTTTCTGCAGCTGATTTTATCTTTTGGGGCCTTTGTGGTGTCCATGTAATGGAAACTGATGCTATTGGAAAAAAATAGCTTTTATTACTGCAAGTTGACTTGCTGCCAGAAATTCCTCAACCTCTGTGCCCTGCAGTCAATCAGCCACTTGAATAGGCTGGACTTAAAATCTTAGGAAAATTTTGCCTGAAGGCACAATAAAAGAACAAATATACTGAAACAGTAGAAAGACTATGGAATTGCTTCCCCTGCCGAAGACAGCAAAAAAATCAGAAACAAAAAGCTAAAAAACGTCATTAGCTCTAAATAAATAAGGAATAACTAAAAAAAAAAAAGTACTTTTTAAATGTGGTAGAGGTAGAAATTATCACCTAAACAATGTATCTAGACATTATTTCAGAGCCCTTTCCAGTACACTCGTTACAAAAGCACAAAGGCAAAAATGGTCTTTGATGGAAGTGCTGATACTCTATCACGGCAGATGTTAGACAGCTTGCGTAACTCTGTCAACAGCTAGCTACAAATTCTGGTTGAATAGTCTCCATCTTTTCCCAAATTTTCTCTGTAATGGAGTCTGATTGCTGCATTGGATTTAGCATCTGGAGTCCGTGCTTCTGTTTATTAGTTTCTCTGTCTGAAGTAACCTATAAGTAGTGGTGGGTCAGTTGCCTTGGAAGTCTTGCTGTTGATGTCAGCTAGACTTAGACTCCACCCTGAGTTTCTACTGTTTTGACTTCAGAGGGCTGCCTATTTGCCAAGAGTCAAATGTGCTCAAGCTCTCTGCTGGATTATAACCCCTAGAAGTAACCCCATGTCTTGTGTTCAGGTAGTTACTGTGTGGTACTTCCAGTCTGTTTTATCTGCTGCATAAATTACCTTAGCAATTCTGCTGGTTTTGGCTGGGATATAGTTAATTTTCTTTGTAGTAACTTGTATGGTGCTGTGTTTTGGATTTGTGACCAAAATAGTGTTGGTAAAATAGTAATGTTTTAGTTATTGTTGAGCAGTACTTACACAGCATCAAGGCCTTTTCTGTTTCTCACATTGCCCTGCTGTCGAGTCGGCTGGGAGTGCACAAGAAATTGGGAGGGGATACAGCTGGGACAGGTGAACCCGAACAACCAGAGGGATATACGATACCATAATACATTACACTCAGCAATAAAAGCTGAGGGAAGAAGGAAAGGGGGGGGACATTTGGAGTTCCAGTGTTTGTCTTCCCGAGTAACCACTACACGTGATGAAGCCCTGCTTTCCTGAAAATGGCTATACGTCTGGGAAGCAGTGAATTAATTCCATATTTTGATTTTCTTACATGTGCAGCTTTTGCTTTACCTATTAAACCGTCTTTATTTCAGTCCGTGTTTTTTCTCACTTTTACCCTACTGATCCTCTCCCCCATCCCACTGGCAGAGTAGTGAGCGAGAGGCTGTGTGGTGCTTAGCTGCCTACTGAGAGTAAACCATGACACATTACACATTACACAGTTTTATTAAAATTAAAGATTTAATGATGTCTACTCTGGGGTTTTTATTTTTGAAGGAAAACAATGGGCTTTTTACTATTCTTATATGTTCTTAATAACCAGGATCCCATATAGGCAGCAAATTTCCATTACCACTTGGGGTGCTAATTAAAAAGTTCTTTGACGCATGGTATTACTACCCTGCATATTATAACACAGATATTTAAAGAAACCAACTGCAAAGCTCGTCACAAGCCACATGCAGACACACATGACGAAAAGGAAAACACAAGATTCCTGCAATCATTAAAAAGATATATAAAATACTGTTAAAATTATATAACCATTCCTGCTATACCAGTGCTCTGTAGTTGCATATAAGCACAATTCTATATAGAAAGACCATATAATCCAGTCTCCAGACAACCATGTTTTTTAACCAGCAATTGTTTTCCTTCAGCTGAAGACAGCAAGCCAGCAACAAGGTAATTTCTTATAACGGTACATGCAATTTTTTGCTCTACACAAATTGTGTTCTGCAAGACACCTTTCTCCTCTCCAACACCAATATACAACTACATTTTCAGAAGTAACATCATTATCACAATCCAAACCTGACATTGTATTGCACCCAGTAGAATAAAATATTTATAGTGAATCACAACTAGTAGATCCTGTTATATTTTTTCACCATGCTTTACTCTAATTTAACCACTATATACAAAAGTAACAGTTTTGTTCTGTTTAGTTCCTGGGTTGTATGTAATACTGTGCTCTTCTACAAAATATCTTTTTACAGTAACAAGATTCTGAAGAACCTAAGAATCCATCAGGTGAAGTCTCCAGTGACTGGAAAAATGGAAACATTACACCTGTTTTTAAAAAGGGTAAAAAGCAGGACCCTGGGAACTACTGACCAGTCAGCCTCTCCTCTGTGCCCAGTAAGATCATGGAACAGATCCCTCTGGAAGATATGTCACGAGATATGGGTGACAGGGAAGTGACTAGAGGCAGCCAACATGGCTTCACAAAGCGCAGATTGTGCCTGACTAATCTGTTCGCCTTTTACAATGGAGTGACTGCATTGATGCATAAAGGAAGAGCAACTTGTGTAATTTGTCTGTCTCCTGTGCCGGGTCTCAGCATCCGTGAAAGGAAGGGAACGACTCTCACATGCATTGCTAAGATACACAGTCGGAACACTTTATTCTCCCGCTTGTGCAGTTATATACATTTTCCATATCTGTACACATGATTACGCTTACATCGGATAAGCTACATACATAAATCACACACTGTTCACACGCCCCACATTCCCTTATGATTGGTAACTATGCACTAACGCCAATAGCAACAGACCGCCTACACGTCCTTGAACACATCTTATTTTGCTAACCCACACCATGTGCGCTATCAGAACTTTCTCAATGGCTATTCTTAGCTGTCTTTTCCAGCAAGCCTGTTAAATCACACTGTTTTGCTTAAGCGGCCTAGTCATGCTAATTCTCAAGCTACATCGACCCCAACATCTCCCCCTTTTTCTTTTCAAAAAGGTTAAGCTATCTTATCATTACCGTAAAAACATTTGCTTAGTTTGTGTTAGTTGCATCACAAAAAATTTCTTCACAGTTACCTCTAGTGCCTCTTGTGTTATGCATATTATACACGGGACCAACATAATCACTGCCATAATCATTACAACAATAAGCAATAACATTTTGATTAGTGACATTAGCCAGTCAGAAATTCCCCATGTGTTTCCTGCTGTGTCAAATACTTCCGCAGCCCCAATAAATCAGAATGCAGATACAATAGTCTAAAGGCAGAACCCGGAAAACTTACCAAACCAGAAGATGCAAAGGCAGTTACTTAGTCCAGACAAATCCATTAGATCA
>Ga0065711_1007683_pt1 | contig 43030 bp, 25 predicted proteins | sample Hoacrofraction12_FD_59098 | JGI IMG/M metagenome (GOLD analysis project Ga0065711, IMG submission 59098) | Hoatzin crop microbial communities from Cojedes, Venezuela - Epithelial fraction 12 v2 (version 2) | ecosystem: Host-associated > Birds > Digestive system > Esophagus > Crop | place... | reverse complement strand
TTGTTTTCATGGATGACTGCCAACATGCCCAGGTGTTGTTGTAAAGCGTGCCCTTCATCCACCTGCCTGAAGAGGATGGAGGGGATACAGTCACAAAATGCAGAGCTCCTGCTGTACAGAATGACCCGTAAACCCTGGGCTGGTGCTCAGAACTAAAACCAGCTTCTGACAAGATTGTGCTGCTGCAGCTCCTCTGGCCACCTCTCCTCAGCCACCTGCCCTTTCTTTGGCAGCTTCTGGAGTGCTGCTGCCTTGCACTAGATTTAGGATTAAAAATGTGTCATTTCTGGCCTTTCCCTACCCTCTGTCCTGACTTACATGGAATGGAAATGACCCTCGGCTTGTTTGAAAATAGGCTTTAAGGAGGAGGGTGGAAACAATATGCCCTGCCAAAATGAATGTGTGTATTTAGCAGACAGTATTTCGTCTGGAGTTCATACACAGAGAGGCAAAGGCGGAGAGCTCCGTCCTCAGGTTTGCGACTGGACTGGCTACGCGTCGCGGGTTCACTGACACTGCCTCGCGTTAACACCCCTGCACAATGGCTGCTTGGAGCCTGTTCCCAAGCACGTCTCTAACAGGGCTCTTCAAAGAGCAGTTATGCTGTGACATGCGAGATTCAGTATTACATCTTGGTGCCTCATGTTTATTCTTGCTTCCTCAATGCCTTCCTCATCAAACACGGTCCATGCAAAATTCAGAACGAGATCTGTCTCAACTGCCAGCTTTGCAACAGCAACCTGCTATCCAAGAAATCAAGCTGTGTGCTGTCTGCTTCATCAATCATTCCCAGCCAGCACTGACGGGGAGGATTCAGGATGGAAGCTTAGCTGGCAATTAAGCAGCTAACGGGTAGGAGCGGGTGGAGTGTTACCTTGCGCTGGCAGCGGCCGTGTGGACTCTGCGGTACAAATGGTAGGGGAAAGAAGTTTTGCCTGTTTCTTAAAAGTGTCAACCTGTGGCTTTGTACAGGGCTTAGTTATCCCCAATTTTGGGCTTCACCATCTTGAAAATTAGCCGTATCTCTCTGCATTTGATAACAGCGGCAACATTTAGTTGTTTTTTTTGATTTTTGGGAGGGCAACATTTTGGAACTGACAGCTTTGGCGTCCCTTCCCAGCACTACTGCTGGGGCAGTGTTGCGTCTTCCTCTCACCAGCAGCCTCATGGACAACGGAGACAGCACAGCATGTGTCATCGTGTCTGCTTTCCCCTCTGCTGTAGTCATCGTTGTAGACAGTCTCTAATTACCACATGCGTTCCTAGTATATGTTGCAGTATGTACAGCAGTTATGAGACTTTCAACAATTTGGAGCCATCCTATATGGCCGGCAGTTTGGTGAGTTAAAGGCTTTTCCAGACTAACGGTGGTTGTTTGAGAAGTTGGTGTGTGATGTGATGTTATGCTGTCTCCCTGTGTGCCATGTGTGTCTCACACACAGCACACATGCTCAAAAGAGCTGCTGTCCCCTTGCACGTTCTGTTTGCTTTCACACATGACTTGCTGAAAGAGGAAAAGGTGAAAATGCATCATCGTCGACTGATCTCTGTAGCTGGGTGAGAAACACTTCTTCAGTGACAGGATTTACAGACTGTGTAGAAGTTCCTGGTTTTGGAATTGGGGTTGACTACAACCTGTGAGAGTGGAGCAGTCAGAGCAGGCTTTCAGGATGGAGAGCAGGAACCACCACCCAGAATCAGGAGTCGATGTGTTAGTATCTGTCACGGGGAAGTAGGGCTTCAATCAGGTAGACCTGGGACTTGGACCTTAGCTTTGCAAATCCCAAGTGAGTACCCTAAGCACAGGGAAGCTCCTGTCCCCTTACCCGAGAAGATCTGTTTAACTCAAGACAAATGGTCTTTCCAGCAGCCTTACTCTGTTTCTTAGTGGCTGATGGACCGTGTCTCTAGTCCAGAGACATGATGAAACTCTTGGGGATAAGCAGAGGCAGTGGGGCCGTTCCCAGCTTTGCCAGGAGATTCAATACTGCAGCCCCTCAGCAGCAAGATCTCTTGCAGTACGTGCTGACCCCAAACCCTTCGGCAAGTATTACACGTGCAGACTGAAGATGAAGAGGAGGAGGTGTGGCATGAAGGCGGTTTTAGGCACAGCAAAACTTTGACGGAAAGCCCAAAAAAGCATTGCAGAGAAAAGCCACCAAAGCAGCCTGTTACTCCTGTTTTTACAAGCCTGCGTACTAAAGCAGAGCCGGGGGTATTAAGATCTGCGGTAATTTTGCAAAATTGTTTCCTCTTCTTAAGTGGAAACGAATTAAGTCATACTGTGAGCGGTATTGTGGTCAGTTCAACGTAATGGAAAAACGGCAAATAAAAATTGCTCCTCCAGCAATAATGTGTTAATGTCTTTTTAGCACCAAATATATTTTTGATAGTTATCATTGATGTATTTTTTTAATAATTGACTGGGATGCTTAATAATGCTATGTATAATTTGGGAATCCAATTTATTGACGAAACGAGAAAGAAACCACAGTATCAGATAGACACAAAAACCAGTTTAATACAATTCATGGGGAGGAATCCTCACTTCACAGCAGGCAAAATACAATAAGCACTAATGTAACCTTTTAAAAGAAGGATTAAGCACAAACCCTCCCAGCCTGTCTGGAGTGGAGCGTGAGATGATGTGGAGCCATTGATGCCTTGGTTCGTTGCCTGTCGTCTGTCTGTGCTCCCAGAAAAGTCCTGTTCTGTTGACCACTTCTTCATTCTTCATCTTCCACTCTCGCTGCCCTCATCTTCCTTTTTAAAAAGTCTTTCCTTCTGTGTACTCTTCATAGTATTTTTTTGAAAACCCTTCCATCGTGGCAGGGTTTCCTTCAATTCTGTTCATCTTTTCTGCAGCAGCCGAGTCTGTTTAGTGAGTTTATTAATTACCATGTTAGGTTCATTGAAGTGAGCACCTCGTTTGGAGAAGCCTCCTGGGGACTCAGCAAGTACACACATACTCATTAGACGGAATGTTTTCCACTTGTATATCAGCGTTTTGGTAATGAACACTTTATAATGTTAAGGTAAATGGTACAAGTTAAAAGTTAGAATTTAGTTGAAGCTAGAGTTTTTGTTTGTTTGGTTGGTTTTTTTCCCCCATGGGCATCAATATGGTTATCAGCTATACAGCTGTGGGTCATCAAATAACCAGGAAAGTAATTTCTTACATGATTTCTGCCCCATGTTTAAAGAAATCTTCCTCTTCTGTCTTGCTGGTTCATGCTGCTCATTATGTGACACTTGACTTGGCTGTTGGCAAGTCAAAATATAAAGGACCATGCAATTAAATACCGTTCTGAATTTCCTCGCTTTACAGTGAGGGCATGATAATAGTGTCTGACTTGGTTTAGCACTGGTAGCTGTGCAGTTTAACCCAACATATGCAGAAGATCGAAAAGTCAAATAGAACTATGAATTGCGTAGCTGATGGCTAGCTTGAAAGTTCCAATTAACTAGGTGAAGAGAGCATATGGTGGTGTGTCGGCTGTGGTGTACTCGAGGAGGGCTGAATGCAAGGTGGAAAGATCTTGCAAATCCCTCTGATGCAATGGCAGGTCAGTGGAAAACCTGGAAGCCTACCAAGCCAGGTCGGTTAGACTGCCTCGGACGCGTCTGGGGCTGTGTCCTCTTACAGACTGTAAAAGGCACGGACGGGCTCATTCGGCAGCGAGTCTGCAGTCGAGCTGAGGCTGCAAAACGGAGCTGCATCTACCGTCCTGCCTCTGGATGACAGCAATCTGTCATAATCCTCGGCTGTTGAAATGCCGTAGCAGCTTGCTTAATCCCTTGCAGGGAGCTCTGGTGCAGCCCACTTGCTTGCCGTCGGAGAAAGCAGTCCCAGATGTTTTTGTCTGAGATAAGGATGTTTGGTTGGACTGTTGGAGCTGTAATTTCTCTCCCCAGGGATGAGCAGAGCTGTAGAACTGAACCCTGGGTCACACCATGAATCAGCCTCCAACCTCCCACTCTGGATTTTAAAAAAGACAGTTTGAAAGCCGGCTGGGTAACTGGAGGCTGCTGGTACCCTCCTCTCCTCCTGTGAGAGGAGAGCTGACACCTATATTGAGCTTCTCTGGGAGCACTTAAGGCTGGCTTTATTTACTGTGTAACATAGTAGTTTAGTGTGATTCCTGCTTGCTGCCTAATTAGTTCCACTAATTTATTTGGAACAAAACGTCCTCCCTTTCTGTTGAATAGCTGGAGTGTGGCTGCTGTGAGCCCCTCTAATCCCGCATTTAGCCGCTGCATGGCTTGCTGGATGCCGTGCTCGCTCTCTCTAAGGCCTACGTTTTGAATAACTAGTAGCTTTATACGCACTTTACCATAGCGATGCCCAAAGGCCCTTTTGGAACAATTGCAATAGACTGCGTAGACAGAAGATGCTACCTTGATGCTTTTAAAAGCTGCGTATTCCTAAGGAGCTCCGTGGTTGCGAGCAGTCACTGGAGCACAGGGTTTCCCGAGAGCCTGACCTTCAGGGAGAGGACATAAATGGTGGCAGGGGGACAAGGGGTAAAACAAACAGCTGGACCCTTGACTGGTTGACAGCAGGGTGGTGGAAATGCCCAAAACGTCCAACAAGTGCCCAGACACATCAGTGCACTGGCAGGCCCTGTGAGAAGATGATGCCTTGAACTCATAGGATGGTTTAGCCACTGTTTATCTGCTGGTTTTCTTTTAGCAGTGTGACCGCTAACTATGCCTGACAAACATGTACATCACCGTATACATGTACCGCAGCTGGCTCCACGTTTCTGCTGGGAGCCGTGCCCTGGGGTTCAGGCAGACCCGTTCACTTCGCGCCGGTGCCCTCAGCTAGCTTCGGTGCCCGTACCCGCACTGCGTTAAGCAATCTAGATGACTCTGTAGCTACTTTGGACAATTTTATTCGTTCACTTTATTGTATTTCTTGTACTTTGCTGATTAACTTGTGCCTGATATAATTTCATTTATTTATTGGCCTTAATTCAATAAGACTCTTCAGTAGGATAAATCAGAGAATTTTTGTATACTTTAACTTTCTTCTGTTTCATATCCTGCTGCCTGCTGAGCTGTTCTCTCGTCCCTAACCCTTTCCAACCTTGCTTACTGTCTGCTTATTTACTACCTTTAAAAATGATGCGATTACTGCTATAATGTATGCACACTTGTAACTAAACCGCTCTGGCCTGCGAGCAGTTTGTACAGCAGCAGACTTGGTACTGAGTCTCCCTGTGCAAGTGCTGCTTCTCTGTTCTTGTCCGTGGGCGGCTGGCTGGAGCCTTTGGGATTGGGGTAAGCGGAGCCCAGGCGACGGCGGTGCGCAGGCACAGGCATTGCTGGGCAGCCTGGGCGCCAGCACCCCGCCTCTTAGCAAGACGCGTCCGTGCTTCTGCTTGAAGCTGGGGCTCGGCACCCAGGGGTCGGGAAGCGAAAGCACCAGACCTGACCGTACCTGCGGTGTGGACTTAAACTTAGTCAGGCGTTTCCTTTGTTGGAATTGCTTCCTTCGTTTTATCCTCGGCTGGTGTCTGGCTCGGAGCAGGGAGAGGCCACGGACGCTTTACCAGCGTGTGCTTTCGCCGTGCCGTAGGAGCGTCCACCACCAGCAGCCCCCGGTGCTCGGGCAACCAAATGGGTGCTGTTTAATCTGTTGCAGCTTCTTCTCCTGAAAGTTTCATGGCAGGATATCGGATATCATGAAACTGTTTTCTGTTGAAGATGGTCTTTTCTGTTTTGTCTTTTTCCTTTTGGCAAAGGAGACTTTTCCCACTTCCCTTGGCTGGGGAGCTGGAGGGAACTGCAGGCTGCCCTGCGAAGGCTTGGTGCCTGCGTGAAGACAGACGTGAGGTAATCAGGCTGGCACAACAATGTGCCATTATTTATGAAGCCAGCCCTTTTCTAACTTTTCCTTTGTTTATGCAGTGTAATTTCAATGTCATAAATACTAAAAGGCTTACTGCTGAGAGATGAGAACTTCCCTCATTTATCTCTGAAATTAAACTTCTTCTTGGGCCCAGGGTGGCTTTTCCTTTTAACTGCCTTTTAGGATGGAGTCCAGGATTTAAAGTTTTCCCTGACTGAATTTTTTTAATGAGGTCGGAGATTTTTTGAGGGAATTTTGAATACTGTTTAATTTTCTGTTTTCTCTGCAGATTTAGGCTTTATTTTGGAGCACAGTCCCTGTGTTACTGAGTGACTTCAAACAAATCCTTTTTCCTTCTCCGTGTCTCACTTTCACCGTATCTGTAACAGGATAAACCTGGTTACTGCCTTTCAAGTGCGCAGTGCTGTCTGTGAGCTACCCCAGAGCTGGGTGCCCTCACCCCAACAGCTCAGCTCTCTTGCTTTCTGGCTCAATCTCTGCAGCTGCTGGGCTTGTCCTGGAAATGTGTCGGACAATGACAGGTATTTTAAGGAAGGGAATCCCGACTGAGATTTTCTGCAAAGAACGGGGAAAGTTACTGCGTGATAATCCTGAGGAGTACTCTGTGATGCTTCTGTCGGCTGTGGTGGTGGTGCTTTTTCCATTGATAGAGCTCTGTTAACTGGGATTGCTTCAAATCTGGACCAGTGTATGCTGGGGAGAAGTATATACGCCAATGAATTTCAGACTTTCCTGGAAGAAGCAAGGTTTTCTGCTAAAGTGCTGATGCTGATGTTCCTTCATACCTCCCCAGACTCTGGTATTCTCTGTGTTTCAGTGGAGCGGGTGTGATGTTACATGACTAGCAAGCTGCCAGAGCAAGCCGCGCTGTCCTAAATAAGACTTACGCATAGGATGATCTCTGTAAAGAGCTCCTGGGATGCTCCTGCCTGTAGAGCCCTCCAAGCTTTTGCTCCTCTGATTTTTATAGTTTGCACCCAGTCACTAATGGCTGTTGCTGTGGGCAGCTCCTGGGCTTCCAGAACATCAATTTGAAATGAGAAGGGATGAGGTATTTGAGTGACGCTTCCAGAGCTCTCGTCGGACCTGACTTCTTTATGCGTTACCTGCAGACCCCACTGGCTTTGAGATTTGAAATGGGAGAAAAAAAAAAAGTAGCAGGCTGTCTTTGGACTCTTAAATTCACAGAATTGTTTCTTTCAACAGCAGTTGCAGATGTTGTGGGTAAATTTTATCGTGAAGAGGAATATAAAGAAATTCTGTGGTCACTGTGGAGCTTTAATTGTTTTAAGCTGGAAGTATGATGTTGCAATAGTGGGAGTAGCTGGTGTGCATCAACCTACTTTCGTTTCAAACAGCTGTTTAATGAGAGCTTCTTGTAAGATCCCCTGTTAAGAATAGGCCATAATGAGTATGATGAAACCACCTCATCCTTGAAAACAAATTCCTTTTCATGGCTTAATTAAAAGTGCTCCTAATACTTCTGTGAGCATACATGATAACTTAGGAAAGCCTCTGTTTTAATTTATATAAAGCAGTCTCAATTAAGAAGCAAAATAGATAATGTGTTGCTTTAATATTATATAGTAAAAACCGTTCTTATTTCTGAACTACTGTTATCTTCCAATCAAATAAAATGTGTGTCTGAACAGTTTAACAGCTTTCCCCAAGAGACTAGTGTGACAGCCACTTTCTTGTATGCCTTTAGTTGTGTCTTAGTGTGAGAGAAAAAATAGTTGAGGCTAGCACAACTGGCTTTGTTGGGCATGGTTTATTGCTGACGTTTATTGGGGAGAAATTCACAGGTGAGTGAGCCTCGTGAACTATTTAAGCCCAAATTTTCTAGCAACAGACAGTGCTAGTTAAAGTTGACCATGCAATGAGCAACAGCACGATTTGCCCAAAATGCAACACTGGTGAAACATGCTGCAGCATGGGTTGGTGTTAGTGAGAACAAGAAGTTGGATCACCTGGTGTGGACAGAGCAGGCATCTCTGACCTGTGGCTGGGCTGCTTCAGTGAGCCGTCCCTGCTGCCCCAGTGCCGATGAAATCCAGGTGGAGGGGAACAACATCGCCAGCTGCTCCCCACCACTGGCAATTCCCGCGCCTTTTCTTCTCCCTTCTTGTTTGCCATAGAGAAATGTCATTCTCTGTTTGTAGTTTCTAGGAAAGATGCTAATTAAAGAAAAGAAATGTTGATTTGAGAGAAAATTGCCAAAATGAGCATTGTAAAAAACCAACTGTTTCCTTACATTTGTCTGAAATTGCTCTCTCTTGAGAGAAGCACAAAGCTACAAGTCCCTCATGCCAGGACTTCCCAGCCTGTGTTGCGCAAGGAGGAGGGTACTGAAAAGGTGATCGTTTCCATGCCGTGGCCTTCACAGGGCTCTCGCATCATTGAATAAATGGCATGGGAATGTGTTAGAACCATCCTTAAAAAGGGGTCTTTTTAAAGAAGAAGAGGGAAATATTGAGGGAGGATTGCCATATTGGGTGAAGAGGTTTATTGCTCTTTGGGAAATGCCGTTTCTGGCCTGGCCTGGGGTTTTGGCTGTCCTTTGGACACTAGCTGGGATGAGCACCCAGCTGGGAAGGAGTCGGGGGGATGCTGTGCTCTGAGTAGCCAGCGTATCACAGAGCAAACGGAGGAGGAACAACCTGTAACTTCCCATGTAGATATAGTCCTGCAACAAAGGTGTTAGCTCTTTCCCTCACATCTCTTTGACATGCAGCAGTTTGGTTTCCCAACAGAAGGTGTGCTGTAGTATTACTTTGATTGTTTTCACATTGACAAATGTTCTGTGCTTAGTAAAGACACACTGTATCTGCGTGCCAGTGGAGATGGTGGTAGTTCATCATGTGGTTCATCACTTGAAGGCGTGGGAGATTCACATCGAGTAGTTAAATGGTGACTTGGTCTGTGTCGCGAAACCCTGACCTCTTGCACTGCGGCACCATGATAGATACTATTAGCAAAAGGATAGTTAAAAACAAAATTAACAGCTGAGAATTCTTTGTTTTCGTACTGATTTCTGATATGTCTTCCAAATGATCAGGCTGGCACCTGCTTTGCTGACCCTTTGCTCTCCACTCAGCGTAGGACCCTGCTAAAACCTGATCATCCTCTGCTTTCAGTTCCACTGGTACTGCAGACTCTTAATTTTCACCGATTTTTGTTTTTCCTTGCAAATCAGTCAATCACACAAAACGATTCAGGTGCGATCTGTCTTTCTCAAGCTCTCCTTCACACATAGCTGCCTCCCTGTCTTTTCTTGGGGCGTTGTTGCAGATGCGTTTGCTGCTTTCATGCTAGGTGGGCAATCAAATTCTATAGCAGAAATGCTGCCCCTAGTAGCATTGTTTGCAAGTTTTGCTAATTGCTCATTGGTGGTACCTTGGTTTGCTGTTACTCTGTTGTTTCCTCTAAAGAGAGGTATATTTGCAGTACCGAGTAGTGTTCGTAACTCTGCTCCTACTTTGCCAAAATGCTACTTGTGAGAGGCTGAGAGATTGCAAATGTCAGGCATGGTACCCAGGAGGACAATCTACCAGTCAATGCTGAAATGATTTGAACTAGTGAACTCTTGTTAAAACTGTTAATTGCTTTTTTAAAAACACTTAATGGAAATTGCCACATTTAAGTAGTCCATAAAACTGTGATGACACCAGCTTTAATCAGGTGTCATGAAAACACGTACATTAGAAGCTACCTGAGCTGATAACTTTGGCAGTGGGAATCAGTTGAGACAGCCTGGTGTTTACAGTCCTGGATCTCTCTGGAAGAGAAGAATCATTTACTTGTGTTACTTGTGAGGAGACGCTTCTCTAAAATGCACTGTTATGTGAAATAAAGCTTCTTGAAGAGAATGACGCCAGTACACTCAGAGGTCTGTAGGGCAAGGTTGTGCTGCCTGGTTTGGAATGTTTCGTACTGGAATACACTAATTGGTATGGTGACCTTGCTGCAGACTCAGCCACGGAGAGAGGAGTGAAAGCCGCCGTGCTGTGTTTTTGCTGTTGTGTTTGGTTGATTCCAAAAGGCAAAATGCTACTGGGAGGAAACTGTGTTGCTGGGCAATGAAGTCCTATGTGTCTGAGAATTATCAGCTAATATAGTTACTCAGGACCAGATTTTAAAGAATACCAGATGTTATTGGGACATATGTTTTTTTGATTTGCATATGAGTTAACTGTAAATCCCACTGAAAGCTTGGATGGGCACTTAAGTATTCACGAAGATAGTGCGGGATGTCTATCCACCTCTTCAGGCTGCCTGCAGAAGCTGATAGAGAGTGGTGTAGGTGGAAATAACCACACTTCTTACCTGGGCTGTGATCAACACGTGACCCCCCAGAAAAGATCTTTGGAAAGAAGAAAAGACAGGAGTGAGCATTTGGTGAAGGTGTTCACGTGGGAGAGGAACACTGAGGTTCTGTGTATCCCGTTTGGATGTGGACACTTGACGACAGCAGCCCGCTCGGAGGCCAGCGGCAGCGGGCATGCTGGCTTCACTCCATTTCCCCAGGCAAAGGCGTTCCTTGCCTCAGATCTAAAAAAGGTGTCGTTAATTGCTGTGCTTCGCAGCGGTCTCAGAAGAGGGCCTAAAAACAGAAGCGGCCCGATGGAGTGACATACTTTCTAACCCTTTGCAATGGGCCCTTTTAGGTCACAGCGTCTTAGTAGGGCACTGCATTAAATGTTAGAAACCGGTTCTTTTGTTCCGGATGGTGTTTACTGTCCATCACCCTGCACCTTTACTTACACGTCATACTCACACGTTTTATTATGTACTTTAAAAAAAAGTATCTGTAGTCACTATCAACTTGTTTTCTCTCTTGACGCTAAGAGAGAAGATGAATGGAGTTGTGGTAGCAGCAGTATTGCCAGACTGGGCCATTTTAAGTAGGGTGTTGGTGACAAACATTGGTATAAAATTGCTAGAAATCAGCAAGCCCAGTGTTTCCACCTTTGTGTCACGCAGAGTTGCTCCAGCACTGTGATGATGTTTCTTTTTTTCACGCTGCTTAAAGTTTTGTACTGGCTCTTACCACAAGTTATTTGAGGAAATTTGAGGATATAACCTTGAATTTCAGTGATCTTCCTGAAAGGCTTCGCAGAAACTCTTCCACTTCTTTTGGGGTAAAAGTTTCCTTTATTAAGCCAATTTAATTTACTGGCAGTGCTGATTTTGAGCAGAGCTTTGGAGGTGTATGGAGGTACAGGTGGTCCAGCTTTCTAATGGCAGGATGTTTCAAGAAACAAAGCCTTACTGAATTTCCTGAAGTGAGTGTCTCCATGCATCGGATCTCAGGAGGTTTGTTTTGTGGGGAAGAGTTCTTTGACAGCCAACGCTTTGCAGTTTGAAGTCGTCCTTGGTCAGAGGGTTACGCTGCTTTTAGGTTAATGATGTATCTGGCTTCACACTGAGAAGAGGGACTCTGTTCACTCTTTGAGTTGGCAAAATATATGAATAAAACCGATGAAACTTAGAATTTTAAGAAATGAGAAATATTTTTGCTTCTGTTTTTCTTTTCAGTTCAAAACTGTATTTTTGGAAAACAATATTGGAAAATCAATCTATTTTCAGAGGACTGAGCACTGTTGCTGGTGGAAGTCTGTGTTCATCTCCATGAGAAATTATTTTTAATTCCTTAAGATTTGTTTCATTTTTGCAGTTTATTGAGGGAATGAAAAGGGCTTATGGCACTGACACAGCAAAATATTCAATGGGCTGTCAGAGAGAGGTGTGCGCCGAAGCAGGTTTGGGGATGATCTAGGTTACCAGTTAATGTTGGTTTGTACCTTTGCTGCCAATATCCTGAACTTTCCCAGAGCTGCTGTGCAGCAACTCCTAGCCTCTTTGAAGTTATAAAAGCACATAAATAAAAGTAAACATGAAATATGAAATAATACATCTTTATTACACTTACGTGATTTTTTTTAAAACCTTATTTACCTGAGATCCTGATATTTTCTACCATTATCATTACTTTTAAAAATACAAACCCTAAATACTGCAGACAGATTACCAGAAGAGCTAAAGGTAATTTAAAGCAGGAAATTTACAGGGAAACTTGAAAATCACTTTTTTTTTTTTGAGGCAGCTGTTCTAAATGATAAGTTCTTAGTCTTCCTTCTCTGAAGGGAAATTTTGTCTCTTCCAGCCAGGGCAATAAATAAAGGTGAAAGAACCGCCATGAAAACATCACTGAATTATTAATTTGCCAGAAACACTGTCTCAGAAGAAAAAACCTCTTCAGGATAGTATTAGGGACGTAAAATACTTATTATTCACCAAACACATAAGGATCTGCACAGAGAAGTAATGCAGCTGGGCCCACAAGCCTGCGATCAGTGAGACTTCAACCAAATTTTCAAGACTACTTGTTTTTAAAGTAAGTAAACTAGTCATTTTTAAAAATAAAATATATCTGGCTCCAGGTATACCTTCATTATGATTCAAATGGGGACACCTGTGCTATGAAATGAAGCGACAGTAAGGTGTAATGACATGTGTGCTTTAGTTTTGATATGAACAGGACAAAGTTTCGCCTGCAGTGCTTGGCCCAAAGCTTGAAGGTTGCAGTCAGGCATATTGCCCAGGCCGTATGAGTTCCAGTCCCTGTTTCTGCAACCACACATCCTTTCACTTTGGGTATCTTTAAAAATTAAAGGTACAGAAGAAGGGTGAAATATTAACAGTGGATCGTTTACTGCATCATAACAGTTCAATCATCAGTGCTGGAAAGTCAATATTATATTACCTTCAAAATAGTCTCTACTTAAGTTCTCCAAAATGATGGAAATTCAGCGGTCCTAGTTTTCTAGCCGTGAGTTTGGCTGCTTATGAAACGTCATATAAAAATGATGTTTTGCTAAGAAATCATTACCTCTGTTCTCCCAAAGGCAGCAGTTATATGTTACATCAGGTTTTGCTTTCAGAATAGAGTTTGCTACAACGTATGTCATATAAATTAAAATAATATTGACATAAGGTAGTCAGGTAAGAAAGAGTGCTTGATGATTCCTGTTGGAAATTCTTTGAATATTTCTCAAACTGAGTATCAGCAATAACTTCTGAATGTCTGTCAACAGATGACTTCCCAGAAGGTGTTTTCAGTCCTCACCGTGGTGGAAGTTCATTACCCGAGATATAGATTATTTCATCTGTATTCTTCCTGTTGCATCAAGGCTGTCTGACTGGCAGCTATCAAGTGTTTTAACACCTGGATTAACAAAGGCCTTAGTCTACCATTTATAGAAGATAAAAGAGGATTTGAGCTTTTATAAACTGAATATGTTTTACAGGATGGTAACAGATGAAACTGCAGTACACTGCCTATTATTTAAAATACAGTCAATATTCACGAAGAACTTCAGGGGCTTCCCCCCAGCTCTCGTTCCCCTCCTGTTACACTCTCTGGGAGTTTGCCAAGGGAGCTGGAAAATCTGAAGGAGTTTGATCCCCAAACCAAAGACAGAAATTGGTAGGAAAAATGTGGTAGGGTAGCCTGTAGGTACCTACGTGGCGGATATGTACATGGTGGCTTCGTTTCGATGCTGTGGGTTTTAGTCTGTGTCGGATGTGTGCGATTCCCAGTGTGCGTTTCTGAAGGCTGTTGTCATGCTCGTGTCTGATTCCAGTGTAGGTGCAGTTCCTGAGAATCCTTCAAGTGCTTATTTGCTCTATGTTCTTCTGGGATGGAATGAGCGTACTGTGTAAAATAATATGGCAGCTCATAAACTGCATGTGCAGCGGTGAGATGCGAGCTCGTTTCACTTTTATCACAGGACCTTGAATCAGACTTGTTCTGCTGCCAACGCCTCCTTGCAACGCGCCTGGAATTCACTGTTCTGGAATTGTTGGTGTGTTGGTGTGTATTCGTGTGTCTTTTCAGGCTGTTGTGCAGGGGACTGGATGGCTTCGCAGATGAGAGCTGGGAGGGACGCAGCCAGTGCAGCTGGGAAGCGTTTGCGTTTTGGGTCCTTCCTAGGGAGCTCAGGGCAGGACACGAGGTCCACCAACATGAGCAAGCAAAATGGCACTGCCCTTGCTTCCTGCCCGATCTCATGGTTGCTGCTATGTGCCACATCGATTTTTGTGCATTTTCTTGGCAGCACGGAGGCCTCAGTCCTGCTCTGTGCCACGTGCAGTGACCTGATGTGTCCTGCCAGGGCACTAAGCAGCAGCAGCCTGTGGTGGGACGCCGTAGCTCAGAGCAAGAGAAGATGCCACCAGCGTCCCTTCTTTTCCTGCCCAGCTACTGAGCTCTCTGGGCAAAAGCATGGCTCTGTTTTGGGTTTTACTGGGCATGATGGATACCATGCTCCTTTGTGCATGGAGTGGGGATGTCTCGCGGATGTGCATTGAAGAGGGTTAGGAAATTTATGAACTCAACTTGCCCACAGTGGACTTAGAGGGATATGAAATTCCTTTTACTGTTACCGTTCACCAAGTCACAGCATTTTCTCAAACCCCTAGAAGCTGTCTGTTAGTCACGTCGTCTTGCTGGTAACAGCTACAATGTTGGACAGCACTGTTGCTGAAAACTGTTTTTTTTTTTCATTTTCTGTCACCATCTCTCCAACAGCTGATCTGCTGTGACTGGGAAGAGTTTTGGACTCTCCCATGCCTCTTGTTTCCTTGGCAGAGTGATACTTGTCTACTCACAGGTTGCTGCTTTGCGAGACGGTATGAATCACGCGTTGAAATGTGCTGCTGTGTTGTCTCATGTGCTCTAGAGGAGCTGACTTGTTATTTTAGAGCTCTTCATATCCTTGTGACAGCTTGTCACAGAAGAGAAGTTTTGCTTTATTTTCTTTTCCTTTCATCATTGTTGACTAATTAGTAGCCAAACAGACAGCATTTGTTTTTGTTATCAAACTGGTAGTAATTTAGGAGTTGGATGAAACCCAAAGCTCTGGAACCAAATAATGAACTTTGGATATGGTCAGATGAAAGAGTGACCTGGAGTGCTGGCCGACAACATCCAAGGCTGACGTACCCAACCATCCGTAGCGAAGGCTTTTATATTCTGGGACTATCTCAAAACAATCGTGATTAGTTTTGAAGCGCCTCATGATAAACAATTTAAGATGTTATGCTCTAGAATCAGGGGGTTGGACTGAGGAAGAATTTTGGACCTGATTCTGGTCTCCTTTATTTGTTTCAACAAGAAGCAAGCGATGGAGCAAACTGCTGTTTGCGTTGACCCAAGCCCTGTGAAAGGTGGATCAGAACCGAAGCCCCTCGGTAGAGGTGGTGGCTCCTCGAGGTGAATGGTTGTCAGACAGCGCGTTTAAGCTCCACAAGACTTTCTGGGTGACAGATTGGCTGTGTATTTTGTGTGTTTATTTATACCTGGCTACGAACAGGAGAGCCATTCTCAACCAAGCAACCTATTTGTCCAAAGGAGTCCAACAGTCATGTATTCGTGTCGTCTGGAGAGTAGCTAGCACCCTATCTTTTTCAGCCGGTGATTAATTGCACGGAGCGATAGGTGACATGCAGCCATTTTTCACACCTCGAGCGATTCTGGATGGGAAGACGCACGGCACGCCGCGTCCTGCGACTCCCTGACAAAGCAGCGACAGAGAGCAGACCTTGCTGGCGGGCTTCCCAAACCGCCTTGCCTCATGCGAGGAGACTCCATCGCTTTCCCACAGCGGGACCAGATGTCCCAACACAGAATGTAATATTGCAAAGAGGGGAAAAAAATTAGGTAAAAGGCTCTGAGAACTAATCTCTGTTTTGTCGAACAGTTGGAGAGCTCCTGGCCATGGCGTCTCAAACCTGACAAAATTACCCCGAAGTCACTGATTTTACATTATCTTTGGCAGTGGAAAATCTTCCAAAGCATTCAAATTCTGCTTTCCTTCATCGTCTCCACTGGGAAGTAAAATAACTCGGAGTAAGGGATTATTGTGTTTTACTCAGGCTTGGGAACAATTAGCCATTTTTTTTCAAAATCCCTTTTTTAAAGTTTTTCTTGTCTATTGCTTCCTCCTGGCTGTGTTTGCACGGCACTGGCATGTGTCTGCTTCTAGTCTGATGAAGACTAGCCATCTTTGGGACACTTGTTTAGAGTCAGACCTTTGCCATATAATTCTCATTAAGAGAAAAGTGGTTGGGAATTTCATCCCTGTACACAGAGCTGATTATCCATCCCAGACTGCTGCCTTGGTGACAAGCTCAGACCCTGCAGCCTTAATGTGCGTGTGTATCAAACAGGGCTCTCCCACAAGCTAGCAAGCAAAGTATGTGTTTCCTATGCATTATTTATCTAATCGAAAATGCATTCTCTTCAAAATTATTGTGGACTGTGCACTTCGTGATGCAGCTAGGAACACAGGGATCCCTGACGTTTGGAAGGGCCTGGGATGGACGCTGGCACAGCCTTACGCCTTGCCCAGCCTGTTGCAGTTCACGGGGAGGGTCCGGGAAGCCCTTTTAGGAGCTTAAGAAAAGCAATTAATAGTCTGTTTATTGGAGTTTTGAGTTTCAGTGAGGGCAGATTAAAAAATAGCTGGGCAATAAGATGTGTACATCGTGGCAGTTCTAGAAAAATGTTTTGTTTTCACAAAAAAAGATTTTATATTTATTATTTTATTTTATTTTTTTGTTAGTCTTTTTCAAAGTTAGATGTACAAATCATTCTTGCAGATGTAACAGTTTGCCAGGCAGGTTGGGGGTGTTTGTCGTGTTCGCTAGCCTTTGTTCAGAGGTGCAGATTTGCCCTTAAAACCGTGTTATCCCCACGTGATTACTGGGGCACAGAGGCAGGATCCTGTGCACGCAGGGACTTGCGTTGTTCCCAACACCCTTTTTCATGATAGTGTCCATCTGCCCTTTGTCATTTGTACACACCAAAAAGCCAAAATCAGGCGGACCTTTTTTTTTTAATTTTGATGGAGATTTTTTGCTCATCCAAGCAGTCTGTTGTTTTCTGTGGCTGCCCACAACGGTGTGCATGGGCAGTCATCAGTGTCTCCCTCACCGCTCTCGACTGTGCAGAGTCAGGTGAATGATGGTGCAGTGTGGTATTCTCTGCAGTGAGGAGCTATTGATGCTTTGACTCGACTGTCTTCTTCATTAGCCTGAAAATGTGGAGAGCCAAGCTTTACACTGTGCGATGGCTAAAGTATGATTAAGCTCAACTAAAGACAGATTTATAGTTTTACTAGCAAATTTAAGACCTGTTCCCATGCCTGATGGAGTTATCAGGAGGAGTTTCAGGTACTGATCTACAGGCAAATATATTTGCCCATTAATGATATGTATCACCTATAAGGCAGGAGAATGAATTATATAAATTGCTGGCAGTCTCCAGCCAGCATTTCCACGTGGGTTTAGAAGTGTTATTTTACCCTGGGTGTTTTTATCCCTACCTACTAGAGATGCATGCTTGGAGTGTGCCGTGGATAGCCTACATGCAGATAGTGTACACAGTAGGTTTATTATTTCCAGGTAACAAAGAGGAGTGCATCAGCACACTGGAGACATTAAAATGTATGGTGTCTCCGTGGCCTTTAATGAGGGTTTGCAGGAGTTCCAGGGCTCTGCAAAAAATACCTGGATTTTCCTTCTACTTTCTTGCAGGGTCCAAAGAGAAGAGAAGAGTTTGCTGCGTATGTGTAATACCATACCGTAATACTATATTTGGGATAATCACAGTTTTTCACTAGCTTCTCACACGCACCCAAACATGGAGCTAGGTAAGCTGTTCAGCCACGCATCATTCCTGCGACAGTGCCTGAAAGAGGTTAAAGTCCCTGTGTCCACACTTAGCAGCTGAAATCAGTCCTAGGTGTGCTTTCCAAAGGCAGCTACGCTGCCTGGGTTTGGTTTGGTTCCCGGAGCTGTGTCATCTTGCACAAATGTTCTTTTAGATATGAAAGTGAATCAGCTTTAGCTGTTGATTTCCTTTTTACATTTATTTTCTTTAAATGGACTAGCCAGTGGGTTTTCTGGCTGCACTGAGATAGGAGGATTGAAAAATGTTTCCAGAAGGAACATTTCGAATAGGTAATTCTGACTGTTCACCCTAGAAATCAGACTCTGAGATTGTCTTTTCCAGTTAAGGAACAGATACACCGTGTGACTTCTGTCTTAACCGAATCCACTCGGGTATGTTATACAATCAAGTAGTTGAAAAGGTGTCACAGACTAGGAAGTATTCACAGAAAGTATTAATGGTTAATCGCAGGTAATACTCAGTGTCTGCTGTGATAAAGTTGAGACACTCATGAATTGTTCACAATTTGCAGAAAGAAAGGCAGCTAATGTACATTAGACATTCCTCACCCATCACTCGGCTCCAGCTACGTCTGGAGGCAAGTCTGGGACAGTATCCCCCTTTATTTTCCCATCCACAAGGTCTAATGGACTGCAGCATACACACCGTGACAGTTCCTCTCTCGCTTTGGATGGAGCACCACCGTGTCTTCCAACAGTGGTGCGTGGCCGGGCTTTAGTCTCCTGGGAACTGGTAGCTCTGAGCGGCCCTTTGCGTCTCGGCTGACTTTGACGTTCCCCCTCCAGTAGCACCGTTTGTTTCGGGACATCTGCTCCCCTGTGGGGACATGGCAGCAGGTGACAACAGGAGATCAGTTAATGATTCGAAGTACGTGCAGGCAATCTGCCAGTCTGAGCGCTCAGCCCTTCGTCTTTTTTTTAATGTGTCAGAAATACAAAGTAAAAATATTTTAGTGAAGAGGCTCATCTAGAAAAGGAGCATGTTAATTATGGGAGGCAGTTTCTTGGCTATCAGTTGCTGTCCTGCACAGAATAACTTTGAAATTTCTATTTTTACTGTGGGAAGACGTTGAAGTCTGGAGCTACTGGCTTTGGTTCTTGTGGTTTGTTACCGCTACAGGCATTCAGTAAAATCTCTAACAAAGAAATTTTGGAGGGTATAGATTAGAACCACAGTTTTCTCCTTATTCTTTGCCCTTATTAGATAAAGTTTCACTCCATCAAGTCAAATTTTCAACTGTTGTCAGAGAGTTTCGTGTCCAAGTGTCTGTTGTAAGTCACTACAAGTGCCAGTGGCTAGAAGCAAGGCATCCCTGTCATGTGGTTGATGTTTTGTAACATGTAGCAGGAGAATTTACAGCATTTCATTTGTATGAAATCATACATTTATAAGGTATATGCATGATACATTAAAAATACTCAAATCCATGAAAGAGGAGAATTCAGGAGGTTTAAAAACCGAGCCCTCTGGATAAATCGTCGTGGTAGCATTGGATCTGCATTTGCTGAGTAAGAGATGTTGTGTAACCTAGGGCTCAAGGCATCAAGCATATGCCTCAGCACTTTGGCATGATCCCTTCTTGTAGAAGTTTTAACGTGCTGAAATTAAACATGCGGATGACAACTATGATGAAGGGGGTGGGGGAAAGGGGATTACCTGATGTCGTTTAGTCTTCAGTACTTATCTTGATCATTTTTGCTGTATCTTTTTAAAGCCTCAAACTCAAGTCAATCAGCAAAATGACAAACCCTCCTTCACTCCAAGCCAACCCTTTCCCACATACTCCAAGTGGAGGGTTTCACCCTGAAAGAGGCAGACAGACCCTGCAACAACCCCCAAAATACAGTTGTCTACTCTCAATTATTCTTGAAAAGAGCTCGGGGATTCCAGTGATGGATGACAGTATACAAATCTGAAGTAGCTTTGTTTAGTGTGTTTTGTGATATGATATAGGAGAGATAATTCTTACCCAGTGTCTTTTAAAGGAAATCCTGAGGGTGAATCAATTACCTTTCTTTTCTGAATCAATAGAGATGGGATGTATTGCAGTTACTTTATGCTTTAGCGAGTGCTCGAGCACAAAGGATGGCTGTCGATGATAACCACTGCAAAGAACGCTGTGCCATTTTTTTCTTTTTCTTCTTTTAAGGACACTACAATCCCCTTAGTTCACACACTTCATCATTCCTAGTCACAATCTTTTCTCAACAAAGATTTAAGAGCAGGAGGAGGAAGTAAGCTCTCGAAACGTACAAAGTACGCAGTGAAACATGGCTTGTAGTCCTAATGACAGCACTTCCCCTTCCTGAGACTCTCCAAACCCTCGACACTTGTGAATTTTGCCTCAAGGATGTTCAGATTTAGGAGATGAAGTAAGGGGAAATTGGTTATGAGCTGACACTGTGGTGTTAGCGAAGGTTACATCAAGTAGTTGAGACTCAGTCAAGGATAAAGACAGATTTCCTGTATTACTGATACTAAAGTAAATACCTTTATGCTTTTTACAAGATGCTTCTGTGTATCCCACCAGGTACAATTTTGTTCAGAAACAGGCAAAATACTGCTGTATGTAAGACCTGGTATTTTAAAATTAGGTCTGATAACTTAGTGCCTTTATAAACTTCAGTATTATACTCTCAAGAGAGTATTAATATGTGCATGTATTTTGATTTACCATTTATCTGTCGTAAGACCTTCCTGAGTGCAACCCATAGGGTAACCTGAGAGTAATATGAAATGATAGTAACACAAAGTGAAGCACGGTCTGTGGTTTAGGTTTTCATAAAAGGTATCTAAGACAATTGGGATAGCACTTTCTTTTTTTCCATTTGGATCTCTCCAGAGATCCAGATATTATCTGAGAGGTCTGTATAGGTCACTCTGCTTATCTCTGTTGTCAGACTGATATCTGAAGAATATAGGGAGACAGGAAGGTGGAAACTAGATGAAAAAGGAAGGCTTCTTAAGCTCCTGCCTTTCTTGCCTGATACCGAGGTCCCAGGAGGGCTAAGGCAGTCTGAGGCGATAGAGAACTGCATTTGGCTTTTCTCTAGTACCCTTGATCAGGATCCGCTTTTCTTTTTAGAAGCTGAGAGGAAACTAAAGACACTAAAGAGGCAGTGAGGAATCTGACCACATACTGGCTCCGTTGGCTGCTGTTTCTTGAAAGGAGGAAGGCTGTGTCTTAATACAGAAAAGAATTTACTTGTAACAGAGGGTCCAGTTCTGTTGCAGGCATTTCTTTGCAGTTTGTGGCTCGCATAGCAATGAATTGGAAAAGAGAGAGAGTTAAAAAAAGAAGAAAATTTAAAAATGCCTTTCTCAATGAGGAAGACAGAAAATTATGCAGCAGATGGGGTTGGGTTAGAAGTGTGAGCAAGAGACTTTGACATGGCTTCGGCTTTGTTTCTCTAGAATAGTTTGCATTCCACCACCTGAAAACTTGGCAGAAGCGATTTGTGAAAAGTGGAATGAGAACAGAGGAGCTGCAGAGGACTCCATACAAAAGCGCCATTCGGTTCACTGAAGTGCTGGTTGGGAGGGAAGTCTGGAGGTTTTGAGTCTGACCTCCTGCTTGAAGTGGGATGATCGCAAACACTAGCCGGGTCAGCCTGGACTTAGTCAAGCCCTGTCTTGAAATCCTCTGAGGACAAAGATTTGACAGCCTCTTCTGTAATGTGTGCTCATGCTGCTTTCTCAAGTGACCGGTCTGAACCTTCCCGCCTCGGCTCGTGGCTGTCGCCCCTGTGTTGTGTTGTCTGCCGATACCCGTGAGAATTTGGCTATTATTTTTGTGTTCGATTTTACAGTAGTTGTAGATGCCACTGGATCCACTCTTAGTTTCCAGATAAACAAGCTCAGCTCCCTCAGACCTCCATACAGATCTGATTTGTACCTCACTGGCCCATCTTGATAGCAGTATCATGGACCTTTGACAGCTTCCAAGCATCACGCCTGAATGGGGACGTCCAAACACAACAATATTCCGAGTTTGGCCTCCCTGGTGCCAGACAGAGGGGAACAGTACTCCCCAAACTAATGTAGCCAGTATTGTGGTTCCTCTTACTGGTGGTGGGTGTCCACTGTTGGTTTATATTGAATTTGCTGCCCACCAAAACCTCCAGGCCTTTTTCGTCAAAGCTGCTGTTCACCCAGGTGGTTCCCAGCCTGTGCTCATGCGTGGGGTTGGTCCGTGGTGACGGCTGAACTTCGCATTGCTCTGCATTGAGGGTCATGAGGTTTCTGGTGACTCCATCTCCAAGCTTATCAAAGTCCCCCTGGATTGAGGCTCTGCTTTTTTTGTTGATGCCTCACCTTGATTTAGTACCATCCGCACGTTTGCTGAGGGTGCATGTCTGACGATCAGTTTTACGCAGAGATCTTTAATGAGTGGGGCATTATGAATGTCCAAGCTTGCAATTCAAAATAGATTCAAGAAATGCCAATGAAGTTTTGTCTGGGAGCCAGAGAGGTAATATTCCCGCTGTGTAAAGACCCTTTTTCTGCCTTGGAATATAGCATTCATCTACAAGTTGTTCGATAATAGAAACAGGTTAACAAATTAGGTGGAATTCAGGAAAGAAAGATGATTGTGTCTGAATTTTCTGGGTGAATAACAAAATAGTTTTGCTATATTTCATTTTGATTGAAGACCAATCAGCTTAAAAGGGGCAGCTACCAACAAAAATGTTTCAAGGATATTTAAGGGCTTTTTAGAAGAGTTATGTACCTGTTAACTACCAGCAGGGCTGTGGCTGAACCCTGTCTCTAAAAGCTGGGCCCCAGAACTTCTGCGGTACGCTGAGGGAAGTAGCACCAGCTACGGCTGCACCACAGGGGTGTTTTGTGAGTTTGAGCTGAACCAGGTTTGGGTGCCACTGCAAGCTGCTAAAACCTTGAAGATCACCTTAATCACTTAAGGTAGAAATTAAATTTGTACCATGACTCTGCCTCCACGCGCTTTCAGAAGAGATAGAAAGAACGCTGCGTTTCTCCCAAGGTGTTTCTCTTTTCTCTTTTGCTGGGAGGGATCCCTTTGGAGCGGAGATCCTGCCAGCTTGCTTTTATGTTGCTTTCCACAGAGTTATTCCCCTTGGTTTCTCCTTGCTTACTTGGAGGAGAGAGAAGCAGCTTTCGTACCTTCAGGGTGTACAATCTGGCTCTGTTGGGGTGAACGGAGATTTTTCTTGGACTTGAAGGCGATCAGAATTTCACTCTTAGAGTCTGCTTAGGAAAACCAGAACATTTAATCTGAAGCATTGCACGTTATGATGATCAGACATAAAAGAACAACATTAACCTCAGTGCCTCATACAGAATTATTTCTGAGTGGAAATGAACAAAATTTTATAGAGTAATATTATTTGCAAGGCCTCCTCAGAAAGAGAAAATATTACAGATGATGAAGAGAAATAAGAATTACAGCTTGAACTACTGAAAACCTCTTTTTGACACTGTCTGTTTAATTAGAAAAAATGAGCCTAACCAAGATGTATATCATCATTGATTTTTATAATAAGCTTTTAAAGCAAACATACGTGGTGTCACCATGCCATTTTATAGCGTACACTGCTAACCATTTATTCTGTCATATAACAGTTCACCAGCAGACATATTTTATTATTTTTTCTGTGTAATAAAAAAGATAAAATCAATACCTATTATATGGCATACCTTCAAGGTTAAAAAGTACTAAATCTTGATGCTAACATCTTTCCTTGTATGCATTAATTTAGGAGCAATATAAATTCAATACAAATACATTTTCTAGCTATGTGGTTAAAACTAATCCGAAGTACAGGGAAGGATTTGGACGTTCGGAAACTACCATGAGGATACTGACGCTGGACAGTGTACTCACGTAGGCTGTTCAACTTTGCAGGAAATCTATGAAAGAAATCTATGAAGAAAATCTGGTACATGGGCCAAATGTGGTTGGAAGGATAGATACGGTGGTTTCACATATTTGGATGTAGTTTCTGATCCAACAGAAACTCATCTGGCCTGACAATCGGGTGCCAATTAAATGGATTTGTAAGGTCAGTATGAAAATGGGGTCATTTTCCTTGGCTCTATTGCTGGTTGTCATTTAACAACAATTACAGAGTATGGTTAATTTAATGATGAGAAGGATCAAAACTGAGAAAGTGAAAATGGAAGTGTCAAAGCCATCAGAAGACTTGTCTGTACTAGGCTATAGCTAAGTTATTTGAACGCCGAAGTGGGAAGCAATATGGTAATGTTGCAGCCTATTACTGTGCACTTTGCCACTGCTTCAAGAAAACATCAAAAAAAAAGAAAATCCAACACTTATCTCTGCTTATTATGGGTTAGTTCAAGATCTAATGTGATTGCAGTAGTTATAAATGAAGAAGGACATGCTATCTCTCTTTTTTATTAAGCAACTAAAGCTTTTGGGTTTCTGATGCAGTGAGGAGTTTGTGGCAGGTGTGAAGCCAAGTATACTTCTTGGTGACGCAACGTGCACGAAGTGTGTGCTTAATATGTATTTCATTCAGTGTTAAAGCATAAATCTATTCATTACTGCTTTTTCACCACTCAGCAATTAATTGTGTGTTGAGATACTTATGAATATGCAGTTACTGATTCCTGCCTGTGAGCAGTCTTCTGCTGTATGCATGGGAGACAGTTGCATGGAGTTAACGAAGTGGTAGCTGAAACTCCCTGTTTGTCATAACATCATTAACGTGCAAAATGCAGACGATGCTAGGAATGCTCGTGAGCGGATTCGTATTTATGGGAGGAAATTCTGCCCTTGGGTTATAACTGCTGGTGGGCAGGAGGTTTGCCTGGGTGCCATCCCGGTGAGGAATGTCACCCCTTGTGTTGCGATGCTGATGGTGAGTTGAGTAAACTTTGAGTGCTGAAGACAAAAAGAAATAGCTAACACCGAGTACCTCTTATCTGAAGAGTCTTCTGTTCCTGTTTGCATCTGGATAATATGCAGTATAAAATTATTAAATGTGGGGGGGTTTATCCACTTGGCTTTAGAGTTGCTGTTGGCAAATTCAAATAACAGCTTCCATCTTGAAGTATCCTCAGATGACTTTCAGGAACAGCTCGACAAGTTCTTTAATGGGCTCACTTGCATGACTTCTTGTTAAAACTTACCTCTCCTCCCAGCTGATTTGCAGAACCCCCTAGAGCAGAATAGCCCGTGTTTTCTGAGGTATTTCTCACCTAAAACACAGCTTCCAAGAATTGTAGGATGAATTCACTGACGTTACAGATTTTTCCAATTTCATGGACATTGCAGAAAGATTCCCTGTTGTGGCAGATGTGAAAATCTCTTTGGGAATCTCCACGACAATTATCAAATCATCACCGATTTCTGGATTTCTTCAAATTATTCGCTTACCATTAGCTATATCTCTGTCTGCTGACGCAATTTGAAGGAAAAATTATGCGGACTACTTCATATCTGCTCCACTGCTTGTGTTTTTTTGAGGGCAGCAACTGTTCAGTGAACCAAATAGTACATCACGGGCATGTTCTTTTTTGTACATTATCTGTTTACTGGCCTTTATTTTTAGATGAATGTTTTCCAGATAAAACTTAGCTTTCTCTGGCCTTGGTTTAAAACATGTTGAGAGAATTCAGCTTGCTTCTTGCAAAAATAGCAGTGGATGCTAATAATAAAATATGAATTATAAAGAGATACATGGTTTAGGGGTGGGTGTTTTTTGATAATTTGGTGAGGAAATAAAAGGCAAGCTGGTGGATTAATGTTGTAAATGCTAAGTGTAAGTTGGAGAGACATTTCAATGGCAAGCTCCGAGCTTCTGGATGCAGCAGATTAGAAGGGAAAGGCTCACGCAACCTTAGCGGGATTACAGGCAGCAATGCCGCAGTGAACACAACAGCCTCGGTGCAGCGATCTAAAGCCACCGCTGTTTTCTTTAAGGCAAACATTGTTTTTATGCCCTGCAGATAAATCCCATTTTAAGCTTTGATCAAAGCAAATACACTCACTTTGAGGCTTTGGGCAGATGTAAATTGCTTTGTTATCCACATGCATTTGCATACATTTGCAAGGAGATAGGGGCTACATGTAATGATGCCTTTTATTTTTGATGGTGCACTGAAATTCAAGGAACCAGTGGTTTTATGCCATTGGGAAGGCAAAAGTTTCTCTGGAAAGGAAATAAATAATGCAAGTGAAGGAATGTGGAGGTGTGCACGAAGCTCTGGCATTGCCAGAGCTATGAGAAGAGGCCATACAGGGCCCTGAACACCAAGAGTTGTTTTATTTTATTTATTTTGCTGTTCCTTGTGGTGAACAAATGTAAATGAAATAGTTCCTAGGGAGGGATATTTCTCTTGTTTGGCCACTTGTGGAGTGACTCTGTCAACAGAGTATGAAATGTGCAGATTGCCAAAATATTGGGTATCTGTCTTTGTTGCAGACTTCCATTTGTTTTCTTATATATTTCTCTACTTAGTTTCCTGAATTAAATTGGATTAACTTCCTCTCTTTCCCAATTAATGCTGTTAACAGTAATAACAGCCATAATGTGTGAACATCTGGCACTTTAGTACACAGTAAGCTTTTAGAAATACCAGATATGAATCTATTGAAATCTGTCTCTATAGTGATTTTCCCAGCGTTTTGTGGCTTAGGCAATGAATTCTTCTTTCCTCTCTGGTTTGCTTTCATTATCAAGGTTTGTTAATTCTTTAGATGCCAGGGTTAGATAATTAAATACCCCTTTGTAATTACCGTGGTGCCTGTGGGTTTGAGACCTCTAGCTCATTAGGCGGTATGCTGTCCTTCTAGGATATTTGAGGGAGATACTTTCCTACTCATCAAAGATCTCGGTGGCGAATTAAGGTCACGGCTGTCTCTTTGACAGGCTAAGGTTTTATGGGTTTTTTCATTAGTTACCGCTAAGGCAGTTCATACCAGAAACAGCTTGCTGAATCCAAATATTGAACAGCCAGTTCTTCAAAACTTCTGTGCTTTCAGTAGGAAACATATTGCCCTGATAAATCCCCCATGGCTTCTTCGCTGTAGTGAACAGAGAGATTTTGCGGGGCTACCTATACTTTCACTCTAAGGTGAAGATTGGCCTTACAACGTCTTTTATTTCTACCCTGTCGCAGCTCTTGACTGTTTTCCGAAGTTGCTTATAATGGTTGAAGAAAGCGTTGGAGCAAACTTCCAATTATTCCCCCTTGTAATTCTTGAGAAAGTGCTAGCTGCCAACCGCCAGTGAAAAACAAGAAGCTCACACTGGGGTTGCCCTTCATTCCATTATGTGTCCCAGAGATTTCTGTTGCCTTTTTGCTATCTGTTTAGATGTCTGTCCGTACCCATTTTCACTGCGTTCAAGCAGTTCTTGTACTGCGACGAGGCTGGGCTTGCTCATTAGGGTTTGGATTACAATGTGTGAACTCCTGGTTCCGTTCATCATTGCGCTTTGGTTCAGTAAGACTTTGTATGATTTGGTGTCTCTTCACAAAATGAGAAGGAAAATACTTCACTATTATAGAAGGGCCATAATGAGTCTGAATACTAAAATGGCAAATGATGCAGCATCGCTTGCTTAATGGAAAACGAGCAAGTGCAGCCAACGAACTTGAACATGAAAACCCTGGAGATACACTAAGAAGGAGAAATGGGAGGTGGATATGGCTGATTTAGGAAGTAAAGCTATTTTTAATCTGGAGAATAGTTGGAAAGGAGAAAAAATTCCTTTCCAAACAGGAGGATGGGGTGGTAGGGGAGCAGGTGTAGCAGATGAAATGGGTTAATTTTGTGTCCCCATCCCCACCCGTGGTAGACTGTCTCTTCTGCCTGGAGACAATCAGGAAGGTAGATTGGAAGGTGGGCAGATCTGGGGCATCTAGAGAAAAATCTGGTTTGAAGCTTGTTTAAAAACCCTACAGAGGCACAGTTAATTTTTGTGTGAGGCAGAAGCCAGCTTATGAGTAGCAGAATGCACTCAGAAGGGAGCCCCAAGATGTTTTTCCCTACTGGAAAATTAATAGGGAGTAGCAGGCTGCTCTTCTGCTGGCTTGAGGCAAGCGATGGGAGAAAGGGCGTCCCAAAGCCTGCCGTCACAAGCCTACCAGCACGTAGGGGGGAGAGGGTGTCACCACCGATCTGCCAGATGGAGCATGTTAAAGGGCAGCCTGCTGAGCAGAGAAGGCAACGAGCTTGAAAAGCCGAGCACATTGACGAGTGCACCATCTCCCCTAGGAAAAAATGAAGCTGCAGACATTGTTTACAATTGCATTGCGCTGATTCGTAGAGGCAGAGTTGGGGGTGCAGGTATAACGTCGATTTATGGGCTTGTATTAGTAAACAACTGCATGTGATTGTGGCTTGAACCAAAATGCCAGCTCCCCAACTTTAGGGCTGTGCACAGATCTGTGCTTGGAGCCTGGCCAATTGAGCTGACAGTAAAATTCCCATCGACTAATGTGGAGCTCAGATTCGAGTCGCTACATGGCAGAGAGATGTCCTACAGGGCAGAGCACTCCAGCACCCAGGAATGAGGGCTACAGAGGTTGAGAAGTACCTGAAGAACAAAGGAGATGCCACTGGGCAAAGCTACATTCAACTATAAATCTCACAAAGAGAATTACAGTCTCCTTCTTTTTGTGTCTCCACGATTTTTATATTTTACCACCCATGAATCCCATAAAAGGCATCAGAGTAAAAGAAAAGCAGCACATTGTCAACTGTATTTCAAGAGTGCTGTGCCTCACATGGTCGTCTCTGATGCCAGGCATGGTCCATGAACTTTTGTTTCCAAGAATTTTAACTCTACAGGTATGATGGCTTTTGCTGACATGGAAGTTGAAGGCCATAAATAACACTCTAATTTGCAAAGTTTTCAGTTTATAGTGCTCTAGGTGCATGGAGCCATAAAGCAGATTTTCATAAATCTTCTCTTTTTGTCTCATCTGATGGTTTCTTTTTAGATCTTACCCTGCCAGCAATTTTCCACTTTGCCGGACAAATGAATGCATATAGGCAGAACGTCCATGGCAGTTGAAAGGTTAATGGAAGGAAAAATGTAGTGACATCAAAGTAAGTTTTATTAAGTGAAGCTTTGATTTGCTCCATTATTGGCTCTTTTGTATGTACAAACTTAAATTCTATAGAAAGTACAAGAGTACGGACTGCTCAGGAGCAGAAAGCACAAGAGTACAGCAAAGAATATGAATTTGTTGTTTTTCTGTAGTTCCTCCCAGCTGAAGGTCACAATAAATGCATTACATTTTGTGTCGCTACTCTCACATGTGTGTTAAATATTGCCAGTTTCTTATAAATAAAGAAGAGACTGAAGCAGCGAGTTGCGTATTTAAAGATGACGATGAATGTCTAAGGCAGCCCTAGGAGGAGATGTTGGCTATTTTGGTTCCCAGTTTTGGCCCTTCCCTAAATGAGAGTGTTTTCTTTCGAAGGCTGTTTCTGCGCGGACACTGGGTGCAGCACTCCGTCAGCACGGAACAGATAGAGAATGATCATCCGACAGATTCGCGGTTGCACCTGACATACCAAATTTATTTGAGAGAACTTCTGCTGCTGGCAAATACCGATTCCATGTCTGCATGCCAATTATGGGATAACTGCCTTTTGTGAAGAAGAGAAAAGCCTGTTGTTTTAAGGGGTTTTCAGAAAATTATACACCTGAAAGAGGTCACTTTCCATTACGCTTGAACAATTTCAGTTATCTTTAAAAAACCTGCACATAAAAAAAGGAAAAAGATCCTATAATTTTCTAAATTGCAAGAAGAGTTCTCTTTCTTGTGTTCATTCCACCCGGGTTAGCTGTTGTGTTGTTAGTGCTGCGAGAACTGAAGGCTGTCAATTGTAGAGGCGGGTGTCAATTTTAGGCGAAGCTGTACGTCACTCTCATGGCTTCTTGCTCGTGCCGTGCGTGGGGTTCCTCTTGGACACCTCTGATGGTAAAGGTTTCCTGGGCCGGTGGCGATGAAGAGCAGAGGAAGGATAAGCAAAAACTAGGAAAGGTTTCTAATTATTGAGGGTGTGACCCCCTCTTTCAGTGAGTGAGGGTTGGTGATTAAAGAAGTGTTCAGGGAGAGAGAAAGCAGGAACTCTGCATATGTTACAAATATGGATTTTTTTTTTCATCTTAAAAGAAATGCACTTGACCTTTTTGTCAGTAGCTTTAGTGAGGGATTTAATCTTGTCTTTTTGACATAGAATAATATGAAAATAGAAAATAATTATTGGCACATACAGTATTTAACAATAAATGTAGGCAATGTTCCCCATGAACTTTTCCGGTTAACACTAGATAATATATCCATTTCCAACCCTGATGAAGTAGTATTGGATATTATTTTTTACACTGCTTTGGGAGGAAGAAAACCAAATTTCTTTTATATTGAGTGATAGCATGTGGTGCTTTAGCAATGTGGCTCCCTGTAAATGCAGATTTTATAAGGATAGACTGGTCTGTTAGGAGTCAGATTCCTTTCACCCTCTGGGTAACAGCAACCTCCACTGCAGATCAGATCTGTAACTTGACATAGATGGGATTTCTGCTCACAGCTTGTGTCTTGTCCTGTGTGGAACTCCACAGTGCCCATATAAGCGTATTTACAGCTGATCTCATACTGGAGTTGTTATTCCACTGTCACTACGTAGTACCATTAAAAAATGGTGATGTAGGGAGGAGAAAAAAGAGGGAGAGGCAAAAAAAGAGAGAGACAAAACCACAAGAATCGGAAATCCCGTTGAAAGTCAATAAAGCTTTAGCAGAGGAGTTATTTATATCCTTTTGTAAATGTTCCCCACTTTTCCTGGGTGCAAAGTGCAGATCCTCAGTGGAAGGCTGGCTGAGCGCAGTGAGTCTTGAGGAGGAGGACGGGAAGAAGATAACAAGGCCACTGGGGAAGGACACAGGGCAATGGAAACTATCTCAGGCATAGCAGAGTGGCGGGTAAAGAGGCGTGAAAAAGGAGGTGTGAGAAGGGTAGGCACAGAGGAGGGGGAGAAGAAATGAGAGGACTTCAGGGGAAAGTAAGAGCCGTCAGGCACTTGGGAACGCTGGCTGGGGAGGAGCAACCTGTCTGCCCTTTGCCGGCAGTGGGGTCTCAGAAATAAGCTCGGCTGTTCTGCTCACACAGTTGTGTTTCACATCATTGTGAACTGCAGGATTTTAAGGTGGCTGGTATCTGCAGTTGCTAAAGCTATCTTGTCCNCCAGCTAACNGCATGGNGTAGTCTCCGTTGCAAATGAAAGCCAACCNAGGGAGTCCTTCTGGGAAGGGCTGTTTGGTTGTACGGTTTGGGTCGGGNCATCCCGGACCCGAGGGGCGTTAGAGGGGGGCAGCTTCACTGGCCAGGGCTGGGCAGAACCGGCGATCCTCAGGCTCTACTGGGCTCACTTCCACCTGCATTCAGGTAATATTCTCACGTGGAGGAAGGTGGAATGTGGGAAAAGACAAAATAGAAGTTTGGCAAGATGTATAGAAATGGGCAAAAATTGCCCCCCCGCCTTGTATATATGCTTTTTTAATCCCTCATGGAAAAGAATTCAGCCAAGCATTTTATTCTTGCATTACACCTCCCACCATATTGAATTTTGTTTTACTGTAGCTGATGAATTGTTTTAAGGCTGCACAGAGTTTCATGGTCAAATGGAAATGAGTTGAAGAAAACACAGCATAATGAAGAATTCTGCAATTTTACGTATCAGTTCCCTTATGATAATTGGCCTGCAACATGAAATATTTAAAAACACAATCAAACTCTCTCTGTGTACATGAGGATGTGTTTGTGTATCTGTATCTGTTAGCACAGCGCGGTGTATTAGTTGCTTGCAACTAATTAGTTGCTAGCTACTCACAGCATCTGTACTTCAGATCCCGCGGGACTCTGAGGAATGTGACCTTATTTTAATGCTTTTCTGTGCTTTGAGAATCACTCCTTTGTATCTGCTACTAGGATGTGTTTTGTTGCTTTAATAACAATAATGCTTAGCACTCTTTTTAGATTTAGATCCCAAGGACATCTACAAAACTAGACAAACATTATCTCTATTTTAAAATCGCATCTCCCACTTCAGAGCTGGCCACTTAAAACCAAAGTGGTCTGATTAATTGCCGGGTGGTGCTCGTGCAGTGGTTACAACAAGCTGTGCTGGAAGTGCTGGCGGTGGGACACTGCCCTGGGTCTGAGCTGCACAGCTCCAGTGGCTTCCCTCGACTCCGTGCACTCCTCCGGCAGCTTCTCCCTGTGCCACCGGTGAGGGGGTCTGCCCCACGGGAACGGGCTGCTTGGAGAAGGGAGCGCTGGGCTCTGTCACAGAACGCTGTGGGAAAGGAGCTACTTGGAGTACGTCCATTTACACGCAGTTGTGAGAAAACAGAAAGAACAGCTCTACCTTTAAACAACTTGTGTTTCTACGGCCATCTGCCTGCAGAGCAATCATAGGAGGTAGTGGGGTTTTGGTCTGTCTGCTTTCCCTAATGCACTTCTGTCTGCAAGGTTGAAGGGGAGTTTGAGCTCACTAGAACAAATTTAGTTCCACAATAAAGAATTTTGTTGATGTCCTGCAGGCCCAGGGGAGTTTGATTAAAGAGGTTCGTTAGACTTTGTCTAGAATTTGGTATAATGCTTGATGCGTAGTTCTTACATACGCTGAAGTTTGCCAAGTCAGTACTTAGCTTGTATTTTTATGAGAATGTTGTTTGTGTTTAGTAGGTGATGCAAGGTATTTTTTTTTGTTCAGCACTAGAGCCGCATTAAAATTGGAGCTTGTTCAGTGGCTGTTTTCTCTTTAAAAGGCCATATCATATCGAATGCAGTGCTCTGGGATCTTGCCACTTGCGTTCATTAAAGATCTCATGGCACTTCTGGCAGGAACTAAGTGGCTGGACTTCATGTCCTGGCTTGTACTCCAGTTTGCACTGGACAAAGTCCAGTATCAGTAATTATATTCTGCATGCCTTAATTCCCCCAGTAATTTCAATTAGAGTTAGTATTGTTCTTCGTGCCCGATCCTAAAACATTGCTTGGTGTTGCTGTGTGATTAAACTGTTCCGACGGTCCATCCCAGAGGTGGGTAAGCTGATCTTGGCTTCACAGTTTGTAAAGCATTTCCTTGAGATGAATGGGCAAAATAAGCGTAAAAGTTTATTGCTGTTTATCTGAGACATGTTGATGGCAAGGTTTGCTGCTTGTTTGTTAGTTTTTTGGTTTTTTTTTTTGTGCTGAAGCAAGGAGTGTTGGAAACTCAAGACGTGATGAAGAAAGTATAATTAGGCTTGTTGCTCAAGGTTTTTTAAAGGTGTTAAACCAAATGAAGATAATATACCTTAATTGCATTTGCATAACAGACAGAGTTGAAATCGGATGCCTTTTTTTAATGTCTGTGACTTCCTCAGCAGTGTGTGCGAGAGCCCACTTTCTACCTGTGGCAAAAAAGGAAAACTGAAACTAAATCTGGATGGAGTTTGGTATGTGAGCAGAGTTGGAATGAAGATGTAGTTGTGCTCCGTGCGCAGGGAGGCAGCCATCCTTATTCAAAGTAGTCACGTGTTTGCATTTGGGATTTAGCAAGTCCTTGATCTTCAAGATACTGAATGAGCTCATTCCATCTGACTGCACACTCAAATCAAGCCTGAATTGCAGAAGATAAGACCGGCTGCAGAGTGCATACATGGGTTTTTTCCACCCCACTATTCACCTGGCCCCAAGACGTCACACTTAAGCTGGATTAAAAAAAGCTGTGATGACTAAGAAGCAGAAATAATATTACAACAGCCTCCTGGAGTCAGAGGAGTCACTGAACAAGGGCAGATCATGTCTATGTTAGTTCCCGAGCGGGGAACTACCCCAGGGAACCGAGAGTGGGTACGAGTTACCTTCATGTTGCTGTCCCATATCAGCAGAATTGGCGTGCTGCTTTTTAAGCCTACCAACCCAGCTCATTCCTGGAAGTAATATAGATCCTCAGGGAAAAAAAACAATCTTCCTTGCTCCAGAAATTGTCCTTGGTATCAGATGTCAGTAGCTCCCCCGAAGCAATCTCAGCAAGGCTGAGGCAATCGACAGCCGTGCATGAGCACATTAAAATATCATGGAAAACGCTGTTAATAAAATGAGAATTAGTGGGTGCTGGGTGATACTTTAGAGGAAAAGGTTGCCTTCCGAGGCTGTTAGCACAATGGTTCCCTTGAACCGGTGGCTTTTGGGGTTAGTAAGAATCTTTAAGAGCAGTGTTTTGGGTGAGGTGTTTCTTCTACCTCTTTTACAATTTCAAAAGCTTTGTGAAATACTCCTGAGCTGCAGTTTCTCAGCTTTAAATAATTCAGGACTGAAAGCAGTGGTCCTTACTGCAGCAAAGCTCTTAAGGTCAGTTTTTTTGCTTAAGCGGGTCAGACTCGACTCTGAAATAAGATCTAGGACACTTGATAGGAAGCAAGCATTATTTAAAAAAAATAGTTAAAATACTAGTAGCTATTCTTTTAATAAACAAATAAATGTCCTTCCAACAACGGCAAAATCACAAGAGCTCACGTAGCACTATAATGTGTCTCTTCCTTCAGATGCTTAGTGTGTTTCGAAGATGAGCGGAAGGCACAGAGGTTGGGCTGGTTTTCACAGACTGTGCTTGCTTGCGGAAGGCAGGTTCCTTGTGCAATAGTATTTGGTGATTTTTTCGTTCACTGGGGAAGTAGCTTGCAGAATTCAACCAGCAGTACTGGTGGTCTCCCATAATTGTTCACAATAAATAAATTATCTGATGAATGGAGCGTCTTTCCTATTTCAGTGATATCTGTCAATGGCCGATTTTATGTTTTGTTGGCATGATTGCCCCATGAAATATGTTGGCCATAGCTGATCAAACTCCTGGCCAGCAGCCCCTCAGTGCCCGTGCTCTATGTGGGGTGGCGGTAGGGTGAGTTGCCACTCGGAACCGTTATCCCCCAGGCCGTGGGCTGTGACTCCCTGGTTGGCTCTGTGCACAGGATTTTCACTTTTGGCATTTCACTGTTCGCTCGGTGTTTGTAGAGGGTCAGTAGTTCTCTAGTCCCACAATACTGTTTGTCTTCCAAGGCTTAAGGGATGAAAGCAGGGAGCTATAAAATGGGGGTGAGTCTTTGGAAACCATATGAATTACGTGTTTCTAACATGTCAAAATAAGGAATTAAGTGAAAAATTCCCTTTTGGCAAAATCTCAGCTGCACTCTCAAAATGCAGGTAGGATGATAACAGGGATGAAGTAAATAGAAGTTCATTATCACAGCATTGTTCCTCACAATTGATCTTAGTTAATAGAAGCCACACCCCAAAATCTGTGTTGCTGAAAGTGGTATATACTAGGGGAGACTGTCACTGCAGAAGAGAACTATGCTTGGGCCTATGACATTTTTTAGGAACATTTATGTATTTATCCATATGAGATTTAAATTCAATTTTATTGGATCCTGTCTTTATTTGTTTGAAGAGAGGCAAAAGGATTTTGGATAAAGGAGGTTTTGGTTTTGTTCCCCTTTTGAGTTTTGGTCTACTCCCTAGAGCCTCTTTTGAGTATGGTTTTCAGTAAATCACGTTGTTGGAGTTGTGCAGTTGCACTAGGTGTGGTCAAAGCACGTCACCCTAAGGAAGATTAACATAAGGCGTTATCTGTTCTAATGGATAGTTATGACAACTTTATTTTTGGAAGTGATTTATGCAGAGGGCACACTGTGATTTGCTGCTTGGTCAGTAATCTGCGATATTGATTCCTAAAATGTCTGGATGTTTCTTACAAAAAATTATCACGACTAGTTGCAACTACAGCTGTAAAACACAAGATCTGCTCTTGAGTAATTCAGTAGATGTGGAACATGCTCAGGCTCGTTCACATAAGTGGAAAATAATATATGATGGTGAATCTATTTCAAAAAGCATCTTTAAAAAAAAACATTGCTGCATTATTCTTCCAGCTGATACGTGTTTCTGATATATATCTCATTTGCCTGGTTTAAGCCATCTGTTTTCTTTCCAAGTTTAGTATCATTATATTAGTTACCCATCAAACTTTGAAAGTTTTAAATGCTGCCTTGAAAGTGTGTGAAGAAAGTTGAAGTCGTTGTCTTTTGGCTTTGAATTCCACAGCTTCTAAGTACACTATGTCAAAATATCTGCTTTAGGAAAAAACACAACTACCACCTTGAGAAGTAGATTGAGTTAATAATGGTATAGATAATAATCTAACTTCTGTGTGCTGCAGATGTGAATTGTCAGAGGAGAAAGGAGATACAGCAGTATATCATCAGTAGGGCTAGATCTTAGATGATTTTTTTTTCATAATTTGCATAGTAATGAAAGACAATTATACTCTTAGACTTCATTCTAAGCTCACATGAATCACCTTCAAAATAATTTATAGTACATGTGTGGGAAGAAAACCTGTATTGTTTCACTGATGTTTCAGCTTGGCCATGTCAGTCTGACCTTCAATCACTGTCAAGTGTTCCATTCAAACCAATCAATGAGAACATTATTAGTAACAGTAAGTGATCGCTTATGACAAATCAGTGCAATGTGATTAAATTGTCAGTGCAAATACACATGATTGCAGCTGTAAGTGCAAGGAAGTGACCCAGTGGCAGGAATACTTAACTCTGTTCTGTAGACTTGGGCATGGAAGTATTTCCAGAAACAAACATGTGGAAAGGGTAGTACGCCGAACACCAGAGATGAGTAGATGATTTTTTGAAAAAACTGCACTTGAAACCTGAATGACAAAGAAAGCAGCAAGAAGAAGTCTATGCTCAATCAAAGTGATGTATTTCATTTCTGCTCCAGATTAAATTCAGGTCTACTTCATGCCATTAATCGCATGTTCCCAGTACTGTACTGCAGTTACTTTCATGTGGTATCTTGCTCCTTTTGAATCTGTGCTCAAGTGTTGAACGACCTGCTGATAGAAACCTCTCAAAACCGTCGCCCATCCTGGGAAGAGGCCTGAGCCTTTGCCTGAGCTGCAAGGAGGACATGCTGCTGTGCAATGCAGGCTCTCCCTGGAAGGTTTGGGCAGGGTCTGTGTTTCCCAGATGGCTTCTCTGAACAGTCACCAGCCCGAATCCAGCTGGAAAATGGGACTGGAGACGATCCAGCTTGACAGGTGCAACTGTGATGCACGGTGCTGAATGCAGCCTTCCTGTTTTTGCTGACTTCTCAGAGGTGGCAGAACCCAGAATGATGGCTTCTTCTCATTCCCCAAAGTCTTTCATCCCAGGACCATGGGGCTTCTGCACTTCCAGGTTGGAGAGACCTTGCTGTTTCTTCTGGGCCACGTCTGCCTTGTTCACAATTTTCAGTGTCAAATCCCATTGCCCTTTAGGACCATTCAACTTTTCTGTTTAGCTGCTACCAAGAGGCTTTCTTGTCCCCTCTCCCTGCTTGCCAGTTAGGTCTTCTGCTTCCTGTGAGAAGCCTGCGTCAACTGAAGGGTGACAGGCTTACTCCAAGCAACCATCAGAAAAAGGGCTAGGTTTTTCATCAGCTGACAAAGGAAGACCACTCTTAGCAAGTGCTCTGTGCTGCTTACATCCTACTTAGCTGCAAAGGGGTTGCTGAGAAGAGGAGCCAGGGGATTCAGAGGCAAGAGCAAAGGAGAGGAAAGAGAAAGGAGAACTCTTGGCACTGGTTTTTGTGCATATGTGTGGTAGAGAGTAGTAAGTGTGGGAAACAATTGTGTGTGTGGAGGGGAATATTGTTAAAATAGCTGGAAATTTCATTTAAAACCATCTTTGGGGTTTTTTTTGATTGAGCTGTCGTAGGCAGGTCTGGATCCAGTTTAGGATCTATTTTGGTGCCTCCTTGTGAACAAATACTATTTCTGGTGTTTGTCTCGATCAGGATGCATGCCAGCCCTCCTCCCGCTCAGCTTCTCACACTGCTGAGCTGTGGAGTATTGCTTATCTCTGGGAAGGGTTATGGGTTAGACAGAACTCTGTTACACTTGTGAGATGAAGTGCTAGCCACCTTGGTTGCCGTTTTGTTTATTAAGGGCAGAAATAACGGAAGGGCCCTTCCTAAAACATGGTAGTGCAGCAGAAGCACACTGTGCAAAGTGAGGTTTTCCAAGGGGTTGATGCACCAAATACAAGAATTACATCACTGGTGCTCTGGGACTGAGTGGGACTGTGTTGTGGGGACAACCAGATGAAACACTGACACTAAAAACCAAGGGGCTGTGGTGAGAGAAAAGCCAAGAGTGAATAATTGGGTTACGTGCTGGCTGGCAGAAGAGCAATAAGGTGGTGTCTTCTGTTTCTATGCCCATAGAAACAGGGCTTGTAAATAAAGAGGGTGTGTTAAGGGGACTTTGGAGTTCCTCATGAGATCGTCTTTCTTGCTGGAATTACATCTGAGATTATTTAATTCAAAAGGGGTAACGTTACCCTGTGGCACTGGTGAATGAGCAGTGCAAGCTCCTCACACGTTAATAAATTTGTCCCAGCAGCACCTCACTTCTCGTTCCGCAAGGACTGAGGTATTTTTGTGAATGTGCTTTACCGTGGTGCCACGGATCCGTCTCGAGTTCCTGGGTCCTGGTTCAAGTCTTCTGCCTGTGCTTTTCCAGCCTTGGAAGGCAGACCTCCCAGTTACACTGCCAGCTCCAATTCCTTCAGGCAGTGTAGGCATCTAGCAGAAATGCAGGTGTCCATCTTTGGATAGTATCAGCTTTATTTTAGGGTTAAACTGAATATTAAACTCCATCTCAATCTTCTTAGCTGTAAATTTGGTAAAAACCTGTTGTCGCTTCCACACTGACTTTGTGTTTGCCCAGTGCTTTGTGAGTTGCAAGGAGGAGGCACAAAGTTTTAGTGTCATTAACCGTTATTTCTAAGGACTGTGGAAAAGGAAAGTCAACACAAGCGTTCAGCTGTGTGGCGAACTACAGTTCATATCCAAGAGATGACCGTATTATACATTGCATGTGTTCAAGCTGGATCCTTGCAGTAAGTTTTGCCATAGCGAGGGAAACAACTAGCTTAGAGATGGTGTTGCACACCAGATGAGACCAAGCCAGGAGTTAATATGCCAAGACTTGATATTAACTTGATAGATAAAGCACTGGCTGCTTTATTGAGTGTATTCAAGCAGGTTAAAATCAGCCCCAAGCTCCCAAATACCCTATCACGTGCACAGAAAGTGCTAAGTGGGTTATTTGCAGGCCCTTCTTCTCTGGGGGCAGGAAGCAGCAGCTGGCGTTGGACACGCTGGGCAGCCATCGGTGGCCTTCTCGCCGCTGCAGCGAGGCGAGGAGCTGAGTGTGTGGGCCGAGGCGACCCAGCCCGCTGTGTGCCTGGCGGCTCTGGGCCCGCTGGAGGTGGCCCTGGGGGTGCCCTGTGTGTGCAGTGGTGGTGGGTGCAGCTCGGCTTCGCGCTGTCCCCACTTTCCCGGCTATGAGGAAGAACCTCTGTGAAGAAGTCTTTACTGACTGTAAGGGCTAATTGTTGCATAAGAATTTAATGACTTATTCCAGTTGTTCCAGCTAATAGATACACATGTAAGAATTTGAAACAGTGCGTCAATTCTTTTTACAGATAAAAGAAAAACTGAGTTTTTCAGAGTCGCTAGCAAACAGCAGCTTAAAACAGGATTGCCAGCTGCCGCGTGGCTTCCTTGTAGCTAGAATATTAGCAAGATTTCGAAGCTGAAAAATCAGTTTAAGAGATAAATACCTTTTTCTTATAAATTTTTTTCAAGTACTGCCTTAGCCCACCTAACGCAGAATATATTTATTAGTAAAACTGTTTTTCAATCTTCCTTTACCTTTCCCTCCCCTACATCCGATTCCCACCCCCATCAGCTGTGTGCGATTGAGAGGAGTTTGCCTAAAGGTGTCGCGTTCTGTTCTCCCCAGAACAGTTATTTTATCCAAAGCTGGGGCTAGCCTTCCCTCCCGTGTTTCATGCGCTCTCGCAGTTACCCAGGCTCTGCTCTGCTTTTTTACCGATGTTGCTTCCTGCCATTACCTTTCCTTTTACTACCTGAAACAAAACAAAACAACCTCCCCTCCCCAAAGCCCCAGGTTTCACCAGCAGGTATCCTTTTCTGTTCCCTTTTCTTTGCCATGTTTCACTCCAATTACGCGGTGAATGTGGTTTCCCTTTGAAGTTCCCATGCTGCTTGGCTCTGTGTTGACTGTCCCCCATCGTTGTGTATCATCAGCGGATCTGACAAGCTCACAGCTGGTGTCTCCACTGTAGTCACTGCTGATTAGAAGCAAAAAAGGGCCTTATTGAACCTTCCCCCTCTACTTCCCTGCTTACCTGCTCCTACAGCCCGCATTCTCATCGAGTGTTTTGGAGGGGGTCTCTTCTGCAGTTTTGGTTACTTCACCCCAAAAACTGGGGGGAGAGACATCCTGTCAGCGCCCTCTGGGATTACAGCCCAGCAACCCAACTTTGTGTGCACACACCCTACCACGCATGCCTGTGCACCCCATCACTTGGGTCGGACAAGAAAATTTTCTCTTCATTTGACAGTGCTTGTAGGACAGATACCCGATCTTCATCCTTCAGTGTGCTGTTAACTATAGACTTGGAGTTCCTGCAAAGATTAGGTGCTGCTGCTGTGTGGTGGAGAGCTAGAGGTGAACGGGGCACCCTGAAGTCAGACAGGTGAATATGCTCCTTAAATTTGCTTTAGGAAAAATCAGACTTATTACAGGTCTGTAGGATCTATGAGGAAGGCACTTTGTTGTAGTGGAGGTGCCGGCTTGAACCTTCCTCTCCTTGGCAGATAACATTTAACACGAGCGAGAGAAGGGCTGTCATTGCTAAAAAGGCTCCCTCTCTCTGGATGAGATAATTTATTAATTTTCTGTATTGTCTGGGTTTTAGTTACTTTGCTGAACGTGTCCACAAGGGGCCAGTCTACTGATTGTATGGGGATCCAAATACTTCTCCGTGGGGAGCTGGAGTGAGACCCTCCGAGCTCTGGGCATATCCACGGTACGGCCTCGCAGCCGTTGGCAGGGAGAGCATCCGTTCCTTCCCTGAGCTACACTGAATGTGGCACACCAGTGTGAAAGGTTCTCTAATTTCTTTTTTAAAGCTGCAGGTCTCCTATACCATCTAGTCCTTTCCTTATTGCATAGCTACTTTGTGGGTTTAATTAATATTATGATTATACAGCAGACATGCTTCTAGAGCGTCTGTTGCTGTGGCAGCTAGACACTTTAATTACAGAGATTAAAACGCAAATCAAGGACAATGCAGAGTCGTTATGATGATAATTACCAGATTTGAATATTTGTAGAAAACTGACCACTTGAGTCACTGAGGTTAATGTACAAATACCTGCCACTCGGCCTCTTCTGCAGACCTGCGTTCGGGCGGCTGGTTGGGACAGGGAAGGGCGAGCGTGGAGGACGCCTGCTTGCCGTCACCTTCCTGAAGGGTTCCAGCTATTGGGAGAATTGGTACTTTTAGCCCGGGGGGTATCAACTTTGCTCATCCAGGATCAAGACTCCAGTCTAGGGTTCCAATTGTTTTACTGTTTAAAAAAGAATTTTTGTTTAATCAAAAAAACCACATTTTTCTCACTAACCTGAAAATGCTGGAGGAAGTATTTTTATATTTACTTAAAGGAACGTTGAAAATAAAATTCATGTGATGTTTAAAAATCTGTAATACTAGTACAAGAGTTTTTACTTTTTTGGAACATGAGCTGTTTGGTGAGTTGAAACAGTTTCTTATGTTTGATATAATTTAATTATGTGGGTATTCTAGTCCATCTTGATATGCGTTTGTGATTTCAAGGGGGAGAAGATTGCTTGAAATAAATCATCTGGCTTAAAAATCACCATATTTTTAGGCTTGTAGATCCAGAAAGCATTCATAAGGCTGAAAAATACTCGTCAGCCTCAAAATAGGGTTAAAATCTATGTCTTCAGTCATTTTGATTTAAAAAAAAAAGAAAATGGAAAATCTGTGTTTTAAATATCTTTTGTATATTGCTCTTGTCAACTTGTAAATGCCTTGTTTCTTGATACGTGAGCGTATGTGTTCTTTCCACTAGATTTTCTGCTTGCTTGCTTGCTTGCGTATTTGCTTACTCTTGAAATAGAAGGAACAGAATATGATCTCCCCTTAATTCTTGGCCCAGAGGTCTGTAACAAATCTGTTGTTATCTGGCAGTTTGTAGCTGTCAGTATGCTCGTGCAGTGGTCACTGGGAGATGGAAATGCTGCTCCTTTGAATGCAGAGGACCCTGCTACTTTGGTCATACGCTCTCTGATTTCGCCACCCTGCATCCTCCGGCATCATTGCCAAATCCCACTTGTCTCATGCTGTCACTCTGGCAGGGAACTGAGAGTCATAATCATATTAGAAACATGGCAGGTTAAACTCGGAAAGGGAGACTAAAAAGGGGCTCTCCAGAAGGATTTCTGACTGTTGAGAAATCTCCAAGTCATCTACTGCCAGCACTGCTAGACACCAGGGGATTGTCACCTGCGGTGCAGTAAAGGAAAACATTTCTTTTTGAAAGAATACACCACCACATTCTTCCTTAACTAGGCAGAAATAAGGGGCTACCAGCAGGAGCTAACTATAAACCTACAAAGAGTGACAAATAAACCAAACAGAAGCAATAGAGTGTATGTGGTCGTTCGCTTCTCGTCTCCCCGGAGAGCTGTAGAGATGCTGTGTGCGAAGGTGGAAACGGCAGCGTGTGCACGGTCTTCCCTTTCCTGTCACCCTCTCTTGATCTAAAGTAACACTGCCTCCTAAATGCACTCTTGATTCGAGAGAAAGCTCAAATGAAGCACAGAAAGCGCTTCCCAACCGCATTCCCTGGCTCCGCGTGTTTCCCATCTGTGGAGGAAGGAAGCCAGATCTCTAATTGTTGCTCTAATGTTTGTCCCCATGGATCCTCGTGGGGAAACAAGCTGTGTCCCATGGGGAATTTCCCTACGTATTTTCAGCAGAAGTGGGTTTTTACTCGCAAATGAAGGAAGACTTTAAGGGACACAACTGAATTTTGGTACTGTGGTCTGTCCTGGAAAGTGGGTACCTGCCTACTTAGAGCAGGTGAAACAAGAGCTCTTCAGGCCATGCAATGCAACTTTGTCTTGTATGGGTTGTTCTGTTTTCGAGTATCTCTGACTGCACTGTAGAATTACACAGCAGAAAGCATGTGGTCAGAATTAGAGCAGAGTACAGGCCTGGAGTGGTGCATAAATTAAAATGTGAATAACTGGAAGAGGAAGAGCTTGCAAGGCAGGGTGAAAGAGAAAACCCGTGTTTTCCTATTACAGAATCACAGAATCACAGAATCACAGAATAGTAGGGGTTGGAAGGGACCTCTGTGGGTCATCTAGTGCAACCCCCCTGCCGAAGCAGGGTCACCTACAGCAGGCTGCACAGGACCTTGTCCAG
>Ga0065711_1001466_pt1 | contig 43033 bp, 17 predicted proteins | sample Hoacrofraction12_FD_59098 | JGI IMG/M metagenome (GOLD analysis project Ga0065711, IMG submission 59098) | Hoatzin crop microbial communities from Cojedes, Venezuela - Epithelial fraction 12 v2 (version 2) | ecosystem: Host-associated > Birds > Digestive system > Esophagus > Crop | place... | reverse complement strand
CAAAGCTACTATGATTAAAGCATGCATTGCACTAGCGGGATAGTTACTATCTGTAGCAACTGATAGTGTGGATAGAGGAAAGGAGCTACCACTGCTTGCTTTTTACCTTTGATAAGCTTAGCTCTCTTAGGGCGTGTTCTGAGGGGCACGTGTTTAGTGTTGGGTCCATTTAACAGTCAGCTGCAAAGCAGAATAACCCCTGGGGTACTGAAGTTACTTTAAAAGCTCTTTACTGTTCTAGCTTGCTGCTGTGCAGATTGTTCTTTTTGACAGTGCTCAGTGAAAGCAAAAGAAAAGGCACTAAAGCGTGCCTGTAGTGTTTGATGCGATGGGTAATGCTTAAGTTTTGTTTTAAAAATCTCAACGAAGCAACTTAACCAAATCAGCTCTGCAAGCAGGAACTTGAAAAGCTGTAAGTAAATGCCTGTTAATAGCTTCAGAGCGGCGTGAAAGCCCTCACCGTTGGGACAGAGTCCTTGGGAACTGGAGTGGCGTGGCAGCCAGGAACGCATTGCTTAACTTTTCTTGGGAGCAACTCCCTGTTCTTCCGTAGTGAAATTGCTGTGGAAGGTTTTTTTTACAGTACTTGCTCTCTTTCAAAAAAATGCAGTTCTGCGTGTATGAACAACTGCACTGGAATTCCATGCACCTCTGCTTTCTCACTAGTGCAAAGTAGTGCTGGATTGTTGTTTGAGCTGCATTAAATTTGGTAAAGAATTTTTTTTCCCCTCCTGATTTTGATTAAAGGCAAAGCAGCACATCGGTTTCTGTGCCCTTCTGGTGTTTTACTGATTGTCTCGCCTGTTTGCACTTTCTGTGTTCAAGTGTTTTGCAAGGCAGAAAGTATTCTGAGACTGTCTGTTACCCCTTACCCTTGGAACTTAGCTAGTGAATGATTAAGAGTAGAATTCTTAGAACAGAGAAACAAAAGGAGTTTTCATTTTTATAATTTTATTAGATGAAGTCTTTGTGAAAGTTGTAAAATCTTTTGTAAATCAGGTGCAGAAATACCCACTGAGTATATTACTGTCAGTGCTAGTATGTTCCATGTAAATCAGCTCCCTATGTATGGAAATGAAAGCAAACCAACCCATTACTTTTGATTCATAGACTGCTTCTATAACAGGCTTTTGCCACTGATACAATTTGCATTTCATAAGCACGCTCGAGTTTGTTTCAGAATTAACGAGCAAGGAGAGAATGTAACATACTGGGGTTTCTCTTGTGGCTGACCCTAGTACAAAACAACGAGAAACTCAAGGATCCTCCATTACGTAAGTGTCAATGTCTGTCTTCACTACTGTTCGAGGGACGGAAAGAGACAAAGCTGTCAGCAGAGATGGAGTACCGACAGGCTGCCTTAAACCTTAAATTAGTCACAGTATGCAGTACCTAATGCAGTTCAATGATCCACTATTTTCTTGGCATCATTTAAATGGATTTAATTTTATAGGCTAAACTCTGACTGTAGGCATCCCAGAGTCAAGTTGACGTGTATCAGGTAGGAATGAAGGACTCTACACTGTCCCTCCAGAATGGTGCCAGGCTTTTCCAGAGAGCCTTCAGGGCTTCTCTGCCCGCCTCTGGGGCTGTGGTACAGCCGTGCACACGGGCACTTGAGTGCGTCATCTCCCCTGCTCCGCAAGAGCTGGGACGTGTCACCACGTCTTGAGTGGCTTCCTGTATTTAGGTTTGAAAAATGATGTCTGCCTTGACCTTGCTGAAAACTAGAACTGAGTGCTGAAAGGACTTACTAACTTAATTTAGACCATATTGCTTCTGTTTAAATCCCTTAAGCGTATTTTTTTAGATCTCAAAAACCTTATTTTTCCCATGATGCTACGGCTCCTTAGCATACTGAATGTTATTTCCTAAATTAGTAAACTCTCTTGCTAAATCAGTTTGCTTTTCGGTAACACCCTCCCCTCTGTTAGACTCTTGCTGTGCTCCATTTGCTGCGATTTGTGACTAGAGCTCACAGAACTGCCTATCATTCCCTGGTCGTAGCCAAGTCCTCTTTAAAGACATAATCAGCTGCTGACATTTACATACGTGCCAGATGAGCTAAGGAATTGTTTCCCAACAGCTTCAGCTCTATCAGGAAATGAGTATTTTTTTCTAGATTCCTTGCTGATGATAGTAAAAAGCAGCAAATGCCCATAAAATGTGGTTTCAGGTTAACTGCTGACGGTAATATTTTTTGATTGCATTTACACCCGCATGTAAACGATCAAGTTTAGCTCCTAGTTATACTCAATACAGACATAGCTGATTATTGTGTGTCAAATTTAATAGAGAACAAAACTATCTCAGCCTGACTGCTTAAAGTTTACTGTTCAAACGCTCAACTCTGGGCTTCACTGCAAATCCTCCATCAAAAGCTGCATTCAGAACCTCATCTAGACAGCTCGCCATAACAAAGGTCAAATCTTGCCGTACATTCGCTGCAATTTCTTCAAGATCTTTTTCGTTTCTTTGAGGAATGATAATTCTCTTCAGTCCAGCACGGTGTGCTGCCAGGACTTTGTCTTTAATTCCCCCGACCTAAGAAGGAGAAGAAAGATACATAAAAAAATCCATGACACTAATAAAATAATTATTGTAACAAATTACACCAGGAGTTAAATTTTAATGAAAGGTTCTCCCTCAGTCATTTAGGAAAGTAATTAAAAATGCATCAGTAGTTTTAGCTCATTACATGCCTAATGAGGGAAATATGCTAATATGCTACAATACCCCTTCTGTAACAGGCAATAACGAGGAAAAAAATGTAAAAATCTAGGAATGCAGGTACAAGAGTATCAATAGTGGAAAAGTCGTTATTGCTTAAGAAAGATGGCTTGAACTCGATTTTTTCATATGGTGTGCTGAAATCCTGCACCTACATGAGAACAGAGGATTTTCAAGATAAAGGCAGTGCTGGATTTAGGGGGAAAACAGTCTTAAGGCTGCAACGCCAGAGAGTAAATATGAGTTGTACAACAGAAAATGCACAGGGAAGCAAACCTGTGCTCCAAAACTGCAAAGGTGGCTTTGTTCCAGAAAAACAGGCATTGCCTTAGCACCTGTTTGAGATTGTAAGGAGATGTGAAGAGGGAGGTTAAATTAGTTTTTTTAGTCACAGCTGTAGCTTCTTCCCATTAACTCTTTTTTACAGACCATCTTAGAGAAGCAACTTGTATTTTACAATGCTTTAGAGGAAAGGAACGTGTTGTGTTATAGCACAAAGGGCGAAATGCAGGCTGCTACAGACCAAGGCAGTGGCGAAGCACGAGCCCTCATGGTGATCACTGCAGCCTGGACAATGCTGCGTACTTACCCTTGGCTTGCTTTCAGGCAGCAGATGCAGTTAATGGCATGCTCATGTCAATTAACTTACTGATAATGGTCAGCTTCTAGACAGCACTCAGAAAGGTGGTGACCCTGGCTTAGTATTTGCAGATAGCTAATTTTTGCAGCCACTTTAAAAAACAGGCTAAATTTGGTCACTGATGCAGGAAAGGCAATTTATGTGGAAAGCTAAGCAAGCTCGCACCAGCTCAGCGTTAATGCAGCGCTTGTTTTTCACTAGAGCCTTGAACAGCAGGCAATCTTGTCAGTCTGCCTGCCACCAGCATGCTGTTTCAGAGATCCTTCTAGGCTGCTCCCTTACCCTGTTATCTCTGGTTTACGCTCTACTACCTGAAACAAAACACTGTTTTCCAGCTTCGTCTGTACTTTGTCCATCACTTGGCATGAGATGATGACTTCCGTGTCTGCTTAGCACTTATGCCAGGCTCCATCTCGTACTTAAACTCAATTTGTTTGAAAACTTTCCTTTGCCCTCGTGCTTTGAAAAAGCTTTATGGGAACACCGTCCAGCTCAACTATACACGAGGAACAAAATTTAAAAACAATCTAAAAATACAGGTATAGAGATGGTTTCAAGAATAACGTATACACAATTACTGTGAGAGACAAGAAGCAACTTTTCAAAGAAACCAGAGATAGTTCTGTAGTACTAGTTGGAGGAAGCATGTTTTCAAACTGCAATAAATATTCTGGAACCATCTTGAATGTTAAGATTTCTTGCTTTGGTCTCCTTTCTAACTCAACATTTTAACGTGCTTTCCCTGAGAACAGCATCAAGGCTGGCTTTAACGTAGATGCAAAGCAGATGGCTGAGTGGTACAGTTCCACAGCAGGCTGGCTTCCATCAGCCTCTTCCAGCTGCGCCAGAAGAGACTGGATGGCTGCTAAGGAATGATCCAGCAAGACTCTGCTTTTGTAAATGGCTGTAAACAGATTTCATATCCAGAATATGGAGAATTAATGCAACTTAGCTTGTTTCTCAAACGATACTTACTGGAAGAACAAGGCCTCGTAGTGTAATTTCTCCTGTCATGGCTACATCTGAGCACACCAGCCGCCCACTGAAGAGCGAAGCGAGGCAGGTTACTATGGTAACGCCAGCAGATGGTCCATCTTTTGTGACAGCTCCAGCTGGGAAGTGCAGATGGATGTCAGTGTTGTCAAGGAGATCAAAACTTCCAGAAGCTTAAGGAAAAAAAGAATGGTTTGAATGTGAAAAATCTAAACCCATTTTGTTCCCAGTCTTTATTCTAAAAGCCCACCAGAGAACTAAAAGTCTTAGCACTGTTTTTTAACAGTAGGCTGAAAAGACACTATGTTACAGAGGCCCTAGAAAAACAAACAAAAAGAAAACCCACCAAGCTTTGCTACATTCACATTCCTAAACAAAACCATAAGAAGTTAACCAGTAAGCTCCGTATTTGCATGTGTTGGGAACTCAGAGTAGGGATTAATGTAGAAGCAAAGCAATTCCTACATAGGATTTTTAGGGTTTTTTACGTCCCAAACCATAAATGTAAATTTTCAGAGAATTTACCACAAAACCAGCACGCGACAGAAACCCAGCATTAACCAATATTCTACAGTAAATCTCTAATTTACATCTTTTCACCTTACTTAACCTGTAGGATGCAATGGTGTAAACTAGAGAGGTAAATGGGTATACAGTTAATGCCAGCGACATTTCATACATTAATTCAATTTAGTTTAACCTATCTAGATGTCCATAAATAATGACAGCTACTGGAATTATTTGTCTATTCAGCAGATGATCAAACCAGAAAGCACATTTACAGAACTCTTGGGAGGTTCAAACAAACAGAAACAAAGAGAATTAAAAGTTTTGTGGCTGAGGTCCTATTGCACTGCAGTTCAACTGCTGCCCTACAAACCCAAGTAATTCTCAAAATATTAGAACTTCAGCTATGAAAACCTACTTTTAACAGAAATTGTGTCTTAATTTTAGAGGACAATTACAGACTTGCATATCAGTATCTACATCGTAAAATACTGCTGGAAAGCTTGAATGTAAAAGCGAGTAAGAGGCACCGTGTCTGCCACGGCTACGGAGCAGCATCTCGGCACGGAGGCTGTGCAGGCCTGCCGGGCAATCTGCTGAATTATTGAAAAATACCCAACTTTTAGGCCATTTCATTTCCATGCAATATTAATGCTGCCTTTACGTGCGTCCCTGCAGTGAGTGGCCACGGGGCGCACACCGTCTCTGCGATGCATTACAGCTACGCATTGGCTGTCCTTCTTTCCCACCCTACCGTTGGTGAGCTGGTATCTCTTTGCGTTGCTGCGCAACCAGCTGATGGCAAGATGCGCCGACTCCTTCATGACATCGCCGAGCTGACCAGTCAGGGTAAGCTGACCCTCTCCCTCCATGCGGCTGGCTTCCACAAACATGATCTCTCCCCCGAGGGGAGTCCAGGCCAAGCCAATGGCCACGCCGGGCTGACTCAAGCGTTCAGACACCTGAAGGAACGTAACACAGGAAAGAGTTTAGGAAATGGCTGGAACAGAACCACTGCAAAAACAATTGGAGAGTTGCCTTCAAAACAACTGTACCCATTAGAACACAAAAGTTAAGCCCAAGCGTCTGATCTCTCTGCTTTAAATGCAGCAGTAATTCTGCCTTATATGTAAACGTTAATTACAGAATAGGAGCTGTATGTGGCCACTTAGCTTAAGGCAATGGTGAACATCTGGGTATATCGTTCTTGAAACCTTTTCCCCCCCCCCCAAAAGCTCAATGACAATCTTTCTCTTTAAAGGACTTCAAGTATTTAGTCAACCCTGACTGAATGCTTCTGTGACTTAATCCTCCATCTACTGGAGGTATATTTGCCCTGACTCTGTTACTCATATGAAAAAGCCAGTTTTGTTCCCAAATGTTACCTAAAAGCCTCTTTTTGCATTTACAATGCAGGTGGCTGCATTGCCCGACGTATTGTCAGACAACACACAGATTCTGTTCATTGCAACATTTATAAAGAATTTTGAATAATGAAAACACAAGTCTGCTAGCAGGCCCGACAGGAAAGGGGATGGAAAATCTGATGCCCATTGGTAATTACAAGTAGTTAAGCAAGCTCTGCCCCACACAAAACTATGATCCACTTCTCTACATAAGTCTGCCTATGCCCAGTTTCTGCTGAGAGTAATGGAGGTCTCTGAATCCCAGTCTCCTGTGTTAAGAGAAGGAAAGAGAGGCAGGATGTTTTCCATGAAAGATCCACATCTTTTTTTTCCTTTTTTCTGAGAGTGTCTTTTAGAGAAAGTCCTTTTGTTTTCCTGAGCTTCAAGGAGATGAAGAAACCCTGATGCAAGATCATACAGCTCTGCAGCATGTTCTGAACTACTAAGTTAGGTATTTATTACTAGGCAGAAAAGAAACTGGATGAATTTTTACTGTGTCAGGCAGTGACTAGAGTAAAAGACAAATACTCCCTTGTAAAATAAAGTGATAGGCCCGTTTTAAAATAATTTTGTCTCTTACTCAAATGCAGAATTGAAAAAGTTAACTTGAGTCATTCCTGAAAGGGATGAATTCTTCATTAAACTGTTTAGAGAATTTAAAGGAATGTTTCATCTCTTGGACAGAAAACAAGTCAAAGAAGCCTTACAACAGAACCACAGTAATAGAATTCCAATTCTGAAATCTGCCTCTCTAGTTACATTAAAATTTCTCAAACTATTTTTACCCACTCTAAGCATATTTAACATTCCGTTTTATACTCCTTGCAAATCCAGAGCAACAGACCAGGTTTTTCCCTCTAGCATCAACTCATTCTGCACTGCACAACTTACCATAATCTTAATGCTTTCATTTTGCTTCCTTCCAAGAGTTAGCAGAGAAGTAATCAGACTTCGTACAGACAGTGGACAGGCAAAGCTCTGTGTGCACAAAGCTGACTTGCTTTTAATCTCCAGCCCAGCTGCAAGAGCAGAGAAATCGGTATAGAAGCCTGTACGGCCATGTACCGCAGGTCCAGAGGCAGAAATACTTGCACAGCCCTGCTGTGAGCTGGCTGTGTCAGAGAGGCTTTGATTTGTGAGGTCCAAAGATCGTAAGTTACCAAGCATTCTAGTCCCTTACTAAAATGCCTCTCTGTAAGCCCACGAGCCACGCTGCTGCAAGTCCCCAAGTAGTACATGGGCCTGAGGTTTGGTACGTCAACGAGCAGCAGTGCATTACCTGAGCAGAACAACGTAGCCTTTCCATGAGATTATCAGAACAAGAACTCCCTTTCTAAACAGGAGCCAAACATGAACATTTCAATGTCAGGCTGAAATCCATCCTCATCACAAAAACAATCAAAAATCGAGACCATAAAATTATTAATGCTCAGTTTCGCTTTCCTGTTTCGTAAATAGAAAATGGTTTCCTTTATGCAGTAAGAGTGAACAAATATTCACTCTACAGCTGGTACCTCTGGTTACTGGCCAAAAAGAGATGCACATTTGAAAAAAACTAAGCTCATTTACAAACACACAAGTTATGCTGCTTGTAGCTGTAGGCAGCTCAGATACATGACAGGAACAACTTGCTCAAGCAAGAGAACTGGTGAAGTGAAAAAAAAAAGCACTTGTCCTACAAAATGAAATTAAACATACATGTTTCTTGTTATAATTTCTGATTTTGTATTATATGATTTACCAAATGCTATGCTGAACTGTCAAGCGCTGTCTTCTTCTTAGCTTGGTGACTAAGCTGTGAAATGTGACCCTCGCTCAGGATCGCTATTTCTTGGTTTGAGGGAAATCAGCCGACCGCAGAGGCACAGTGCAAGCAGTGCCAACTCTGGCTACAGCAAAGCCACGCTGATGCAGCGGCTCCTGGCGCAGACAGGCTCCAGCTGCCACGAGAGACGCAGCAGAGGCCCATGGGACTGGCGTCACGCTCCTGGATCCAGCTGACAGCCCGGTAAGTTAGTAACTATACGCATCTCACAGTAAAGGCCCCTCTCCTTGGTTCTCTTGTGGCTCTCAGTTACCTACATATTTTGAATGACATCATGCCATTGCTTTTATTAGCATAATATAGCTAGAATAGATGGTTTTTTCCCTAGCATTTAAGAAAACTATACATAATAGAGCGTTTCACTGTTATGGTATCCAAATACCTCATCTTATCAAGCATTTGCTTTTTTGTTAACATGCGTTTCTATATTGATTCCCTGTATTTTATTAGTTACAGTGACTTTGATTAGCTTAAGCAATTGGTTAGTACCCCAGGCTAACAAAAGCAATTCATCCTGGTTACACCGAAATCCAACAACACTGAGGCATTCCCCTTTACACTTGAGACAAGCACGTATTTTGGCAATCTGTCACAGTTTCAAACATTTCAGGTACAACGAACAAAAGTAACTGTCCACACCCTCTCCCATCCCAGAGTAGCCAGCAGCAAGGTTTGATGGTTTGGTTTTTGTGTTTTTTCTTTTTTTGGACTGGATGTTAGCACTGTCTCTAACTGTGTATCAATTCAACACAGTTCACAGACTAATTCCACTGTTTGAGAGCTCGGGGGCAGACAACAGGAAACACGACTAAAGATCAAAAAACAAATGGTTCTAAAGATTCATCATTTATCTCACCTCAGTACAACCTCCTTCCCCTATCCTCAGATTAGGCAGTACCTCCTCTTACTTTCACAAGTACGTTGAGATCTGGTAAGAGAAACTAGGTAAGTAGTAAGTGTAGTAAGTATTAATCACCTTTCAACCATCGTGCTTTGCACTAACTGGTAGACTCAGAGGCCAGCAACTTCTCTTGCTGTACTAGTAGAGACTGCACTACCTCTACTGCAGCCTCCTCACCTGAACATTGACTGATGCGTGCACAGAAAACGCCCTGGCAGCTCTGGTAACTGTCTGCAGAAAAGACCCTTAAAAATCCCTAAAATTGCACACAGGCAGAGCCCCATACAACGCCTGGTGGAAAGTACATTATATTACATTAAACGTATCTATGAAGTGGTGTAGTGAGCTCCACAACACTCAGTCACTCCTGGCACCATGAATAAATTTCTTCTCACAAAAAGTCAGAGGAATTTAAATTATAAAAAAATCCTTACTTATACTTTTTAAACAACGTCAACTAAAAAAGACCAGTAGAATCAGCTGATGACTGGTCATGTCTGCAGATGATGGAAGAAGAGATCACTAACCTACACAAACAGTCTTGTTTTCTGAGAATTCTTGTAGCTGAGACCAACCCAGCTATGATTTTGGTGTAATCTGAGTAGGTGAACAAATTGTCAGGCGCATTTTAGCTGCCTGGACACTGCAAAATTAAACCCTTAACATTTAGCACAGTCATTTATTTTAAAATATTTGAAGTTATTCCAAGATAAAGGAAAACAGACATCATCCGCAAGTCTGCAGTTTTGGAGTTACTTTGTAAGTCAGCATAATTGACAAAAAGCTATGAAGTCACTGATTCATAATGGGAAGATGAGAACAGTCCTAAGTTACTTGCTGGCCTTCAGCAGCTTTGTTATCCTTCCAAAGGTTCTCCCAACCTGACCGTACAAACCTTTTCTCTCGTCTACTCTTCTGAGTCATTCCCTAGCAAACCACTGCAGGCAAAATATGTAACAGCAGCTCCTCTTTAAGGGAGAAAGATTTCCCAGAAATATCACAGGACTGGTATTTCTTAGATAAAAATGCCTATCTAAACCTGTGCTTTGTACAGGTTTTGCTTATGAAAGATAACCTAATGTGTTCCTTCATTAGAACTGTGTATGTCCTATGAAATAGAGCGATTCTTTTAAGCCAGCTGCACTTTCATTTCCTAGAACAGGTAATTGCACTGACCTAGGGCTTCTGCCACGTCAACTTCACTGGCATTATAAGGATACACACTAATTCAGCTGGGCAGTCCTGTGGTGCCACTATAATGTTTTGTTACTTGAGCAGAATTAAGGGTTGAAAGAAAGGGGGGGAGGGGGGAGAAGCTGAAATCCAAGTCAAAAGACCAATACTTCATTATAAACACTCTGGATATGTTACGAACCCTTTCCCCCAAAAGCATGTGGAGCTGACACATTTCATTAAATCTTTTACACTTTAAACTACCATCAAGACTATTCTTCCAAAGCCTTCCTATGTGATTTATTCCAACATTTCCTCTGTAGGGCGACATGTAAGATTATTTATTTGTGATAAAGGAATTAATCCTACAAGTATGAGCTGAGTATTCTGTCATGCCTCTCTGCTGGGAGACCTCTGCAGAAAATATACAGCAATGCACTAAAAAGGTGAAAGATGAATCATTTATTTTAAGGTATTCCCTCAAGGACAACAGATCAATTAAGTCATGTCATGTTTTCAGTTCCATTTGCTCAGTCTTATCCAAGTACTGCCATGGTGGCTGCCTCCACTGTATCTTTATTTCAACTAATTATAAATGGCAAAACGCAGGTCAAAGGTGAAGCTTTAAAGGCTAGATACTGAGACACACCAGAAAAAACACCAGGAGCCAATCTGAAACACCTGTCATCGAGACAGGAGCTATACACTTTGTCTGAAAGAATCTCTGGGGCACTTGAGAAAATTTGAAGGAATAATAGGTTGGGAAATTTCATTAAAACAGGAGTTATGTGGCTATCTGAGCAATTTACATTGAAAAAAACATAAAGTGCGTACCACAGAATGTTTACTCATTAATAAATGCAGCAAACAGTACATGAAAATAAATCCTGAGCTGCTTAGGGCATTGATGCTGTGTGGATTCATCTCGAGTTCTATTTATGCACTACTTAATTTGCCTGCTAAATACGGAAGCGTTTTAAAAACCATTGATACACAGGTCAAAAGCTTCAGTCAGTCTTATTTCAGCTTATACAGGCCAGCAGATTCATGAAATGCTTATATGCATATCCACGGCAACTGTTCACACAAAAAACCACCCCAACCCAGCACTCATGTATTTGCATATTTGGAATGAAGAACCACACTTCAAAATTTTTACTTGCCTTACTTACTCCTGTAGAAAAAAGACAAAATAGCAGAAATTATTTGCCAACAGAGCCACACTACCAAATTTAAATGAATAATGAACTCCAGAAAAAGTTCAAAACTAGGCAGGACATTTAAGGAAAGTCACATATTAGCATATTTCTTGGCCTACAATCTAATTTTTAAAAAGCGTGATAAATTTGTATTTATTTGAATTAATTCTACTCTCAACTGGGAACTGGGAGTACAGTTGCAAGTGACCAGAATTTTTGTACAAATTTACAACATTAATTTATTTTTTAGCACCTTTAAGAAACTAATAAACACAATTTGCAGAAATCAGAGTACTGGCTTGAATATTCAGTTCAATTTACTACAATGGTTTTATGTGCATCTGCAATTCAAGCACTAAAAAGCCAAATGATCCTGCAGTGCTTTAGCTCCAAAGACCAGATGTCTGAAGCATGTAACATACTTCAAAATTAAAATTCAGATAATGTTATTTCTCTCAAAAAACCCCACGTGCTATTTTTCAGTAATTGTTTCTAAAAGTCAGGTAGTGAGAAAAAGGTAAGACAGACTAGTAAAAATTTCCGTAGGAGTATTACGAATCTGATGGCTGTAGTCATTCCAAATCGAGCTCAAGTATATCCACACTACCTTCTTAATTAAAATGGCCTTGAACTGTCTTGTGTGATTTTACTATTGGGTATAGTGGCTTTGGAGGGATGAAAAGAATGAATTTAAGTTGTGTACAATACAGTTATTTGCATAAAGAGCAATCTCTTCTAATTTCTGAAAGTAAAATAAATAATTCAGAACACAAATGACCTATGTGAAAAAAACTCAGCCAAGAGAGTCAAAAGGTTCTGGTTTCATCATCACCTGATCTTCCTCACCTCCCCATTCCCCCCAACCTCCACTGCTACCATCATCATCCTCTAAGACAATCAATAGTGCTGTCTTCTTTCAACTTGTTTCCTCATTTCTGTCTCTTGATTAAGTCTCTTCCATGATAAAATCTTCATATCCAAAAATCTCAGTTCAGTCTAAAAATTGACTCATTCCTTGACAATCATTCATTTTCTCCTGCTTCCCCTGGGTATCTTGTCCCCTTTTTTATCCTCCAAATTTCACTGGAGTCTGGATCTCTCATCTAGGAGAGAAGAATTATCATAGGAAAGTTCTTTTAAGTTTGAATTTTGTCTCTTCTGGAGGTTTTCCCTTCACTTCTATCTTCTCCATAACTTACTCGTTTACTTGTCTTTTCTCCAGGATACAAACAGAAAAACTTGGTGTTCCATCAGCAACTGGTTTCCTGTCATAGTGTTATATATACTACTTACATTCAGTCAGTTTACCTGGACCCGAAGTAAAGTAGAGAGTAACTGCAACGTAAGTGGTGAAAAGAGAATCCCAGACTAACAAACTACTTTAGTTAATGGCATTTTCATAGAATGTAGCAAAATACAGATGGGGAAAAGAAAAAATTCTGGAATATGCCTACTGAGGAAGAGACCTGGCACTAGGAAGCTGGAGGTGACTGACTGATCATAAAACATTTTTAATAGCTAAGAGTCCCATTAACCTGAAGAATGCCTGAGAACTTCTAGTGCAAACTGAAGTGGTTTTAATACTCAAAAGTGCTGACTGGCTTTAAGGAGTTATGTAGGACAGTCCTTAACACAGCTGCCTCTGAGACAGGATTCCTGGGTTCTACATTTGGCTTCTTTCCCAAGACCACCAAACATCCCCCAAACAAAACCAAAGTTGTTACAGACTGAAAAACCACCACCATATTCTTAAGCACTGCTGCAGGCATCTTTGCCAACAGAAAGTCATGCCATTATGTTATTTATGTAGCCTGAATTACAACAAAACAAAACAAAAACTTTCTTAGGTGAAAAAACACTTGGTGGAACACAAAGAAACACAGTCCTGTTGCTAATATGTATTTTAAAAAGTTAACATTGTATAAACTCAGTCAATAGCAATGAAATAGACACTTGGTCAAACCAGACAGCAACAGCAGTCAAGCAGAAACAAATGAGGATGTTACCTCCATTTCATACATGGGTGGCCCCAGGATATCTTTTAAAGCATGGAAATCAATTAAAATCGGCATTTCAGGTGGCAGAGCCAGGTCAGCTGTGTCACTGATGGATTCTGGTTTTGCATCTTCTGTGATATGCTCTTTGCAATCTAAGAGAAGAAAATTTAATTTAGCATTCGTAGCAGTTTTTCTTGACACAGATATTTAAAAAAAAAGTGACAGAGAAAAATAAAATATTCAAAGAAATGCTCAGAAAGTTCATGAAAGTGTGCTTCAACCATCTTTCACAAATATCTTGTCAAATTAAAGATAATATGGCAACACATTTAGTTATTAAGCCTAAACATGTTCTAACTGTTCAGCAAAGATAGTATTAAATCTAGAACACTGACAGAGGTGCAACTCACATGCTTAAATGCATTTTAAACTAGGTCAAATAGCCAAACACATTAAGTTCACTTAGGACTTTGCACTTTTCATCAGATTTGTGCATAAAAAGAGTATTTGTAGGAGATTATAATGGTTAATGTAGTGTAATATAGAATATGAAGCTGAACATGGAAATACGAGAAGTGCAGTGACTACTGTTCTTTTTACATACGTTTACAGTTGTGCTCTCTGTGGTCTCTTTCTGCAAGGATTTAAATGCTTAACTTCTGACACTAATAATCAAGTTCTGTCAAATAAAGTAGGAGCTTTTAGGCCGGATTTACATACATTGCTTTGCCCCATGGCTGCATTACTTATAGCTAGCCTGCATTACATTCAATAACATCTCATTTCACATTATCCAGCAAGGACAGCGTTCACTCACTACTCTGTAACACTGCTTTCCTCTCCCCAGATTCCAATCCTCGCACACACATCCTCAACACCAGCCGACCGGGCACAGGAACAGCTGCTAGCTGGAGATCACACAGAAACCAGCTCCCCTGGAAGCCCAACTCATCCAGCCCTGGCGTGCCGCCTCCTTCCAGGCTGTCAGATGGAACCACCACCCCAACACAGCCACGGCCCACCTTTATTACAGCCTATGCAGCATATATTCTGACATCACACTTTTTACTTTGATTTTTGTCTCTTATGACTGTTATGGCTTTACTCTATCATGGAATCATAGAATGGCTTGAGTTGGGAAGTACCTTTAAAGATCATCTAGTCCAAGCACCCCACCACAGGCAGGGACATTTTTCAGTAGATCAGGTTGCTTAATTCACAAAATTGTCATCCCTCGTTTGCTCAACGGCCAGTTTAGAACACAGCATATGCAGTCCTTCCTCAGTGGAAAACCCTCAAACAANTTCAGTNTAACAACTTCATCTATGGCTTTTGTCTTGAAATATTATACTTACACAGGACTCTGCTCGTTTCTTTGCTGGATGAGGTATTTCTAAGTTGTCTTGACCAATAGCCACTAGCAGAAAAAAATCCTCCAAAATCAAATTATGAGTCGTTTTCAGAAATATCTACAGGTGTGATACACTCTCCAGGAAGCACTATAAAACCCCATCCGCCTGACACTTTTGAAGGCAATATACTCCAGCATCAGCAAGAAGGCACCACATAATTAAAGCCATAGATTCAAAAGTGTGCTCTTTCCTTCCTTCATTTACAGTATGATTTTATTTCTTACCTATACAATTGTTTCCTTAGCAGAATTTCCTTAAAATTTCTTTTTTCTCTACAAATGTGTTTCCTATACAGAAGAAAACTGTATGGGGAGCATATAAATATTAAAGCCTGAAAATTGTTTTAAACTCGACTACACAGCTGGTTGTTTGCATGAATAAGCTCAAGAACTTAAACATCATTCGTATTAGGCCTACACTGCATGTTTACTTAAGAGAATGTATACAGAAGGAGAATATAAGCAGGGAGTCATTTCCCCACAGAATTTGATCCAGATGCAAAAGGCTCATTACGATTTTCTCGAGAGCCCTAAGCAATATTTTAGTGAAACGTATATGAGAGAAATGAAAAATACTTGAACAACCCAGATGTTTCTAAGGTTCTGTGGCAGTTTTATGGCAGTGCCTCCCTGCCATGAGGCTGTCATTAAGAAAAGCATTGTACACATACATATAGTGAAGATATTTCTTCCCACCCCAAAAACACAAGCCTAGGATACATTTAAAGCAATAGTCTGTATTATGCAGGAATGTATACTGAGTTTCAAGACTTCCGCACCATATTTTGGTAAATTATCCACTGTTGCTTCCTTTATTTGAATACTTTTTTACTTTCAATGAAGAAACTGTCTTCCTTTGCATATTAATGTATGCACAATAATTGAAGACCCAGGAATTTAAACAATTATAGAAAAATGCAAATCACTGATCTAATCTATTTAATATAACATTAAGAGGTGTTCTGTGCTGCAAAAGTAATTCTCAGAATGGTTGAAGAGAGAACATCTCCTTTCACAAGATACAAACTATCCTTTTATTAATCCTGATATATAAAGGCCTTTTTACAGTTAATTTTGTTGCAGTACAATTCTCACTAATGCCTTTATATAGTATCACAGAAAACATTCTACATCACTATTACCATAATAACATCAACTCAGCTTTCATTCAGGACTCAAATCTAATAGTTATCCAACAGCCCCTAATTTTTCCATTGTACAACTCACTGCTCCACGCATAAATCCCATTCCTTTACTACAAACACTGCCTTAGTCAGATAGCCCTCCTGTTGTTCCAGCATGCCTCTATTTTTGTTGAACTGCTATTTCTGTACCTAACAAATTAAAATACATAAATACTAGAAAGTCTATGAAACATAACCCTGCACGCTATTCTTGCAACTCAGACTGCAATTTCAACACAATGGATCTTCAAAACCTGAGTAATTTCCTATGATGATTCATATTTTAAAACAAAACTGAGTGTAAAAACATCTGCTTTTGTTCTATACTAAGAGTTTATCGCCTAATAAACAGTTTGCCATTTCTGCTTGCTCGTATTTCACCTAGTTCTACGTATACAGCTGAAGGAGACAGACTTCTTGTAAACAGATCAGTAGGTAGTTTTTGAGGCCACCTGCCCTATTAAAAGAATCAGAAACTCTTTCTTTGAGTTTATATAATCTAATTAGTAGACCCCATTTTACAACCTGTAACAGTAACAAACTCCAGACTTTACCTAAAAATATTAATGTAAATTCTGACACTATCTAATTTTCTATAAAAGTATACAATGATGTTCCAAAATATAATTACAAACACCAACTTTTTCTTTGCAGGAAGAAGTATCTTCTTTCGTCACCTTCATATAAGTGCTAACTATGAAGAACCTATAAAGATGCAAGTAATTAAGATTTCTGTTAATGATGACAAAATTTATGTTCCCTGCCTATCCCAGATGAACAGCTATAAACCATAGTGCAAGTTAAATGACACATTTATCTAAACAAGACAGTTAAATTCACGTTTCCAGAAACAGAACTTCTAGTTAGCAAAACAGCTTACTCATATTTTGAGTTAAGTTGGAGAAATAAGCTCTAGAGTCAAAGGAGTGCCCTTAACAGAGCTCCACACTGCACTGGAGGAACCACCTTCTGATCTACTATTATGTTACTCCTTAAAGAGAAGGAGCATGGTACCAAGATGTTTTAACCTTTAAAAATGGGAAAAACTAAAAAAAATCCACAAAACCAAAAACCAACAAATGCCCCTCCCCAAAACCAAAAACTTGAAAAAGCAACCAATCTAACAGAAAAAGATTATTATGTTTGTAAAATTTTCAGAGCAGAAATCTGCAGCTACTCAGCAAAGATCATGACAATGTTCCTCAGAATCTGCCTTTGCAAGTTCCCAAAACAAAATACAATCTGGCATGTAATACTGGATTTGTAAGAAAATGGACCTCTAAAAAAACATACTGACAGTGAACTACTATATATAATTCAGGATTTAATCTAAACAGGAATTTCATGGCATAAAGACTAAGATTTAAGAACTTAGGATTGCTACTTTCTTCTAGAGATATAATGGAAATAAGTGAATAGAAGAGTCTAAAACTTCCTCAACACGTAGCAATTTCTCAGTTCCTCATAAAACATATTTAAATTAAGCACTAGTAATACATAACTCAAACTCCAACATTTCTAGCTGTACTTACTGGCCAAGATAGAAGAATATAACAGAAACCTAAAATTCTTAAACAGCTTTTAACATAACATATTTGGATTTGCTGAATCGCTATGAAGGGGTACAAAAAAGAACATAACCATGAAAGAAAAGGTTTCATGTTTATGGGCAATTAAAGGGAAAACAGCATGTTCTTTTTTCTCATCTGATTTACTAGTAGGTGCTTCAGCACCCAACAGACAGACCCAGAATTCTTTTAGCCCCTCCAAACTAACTAACCAACTCCACAAAACTACGTTTAGGTAGGAAAGGATGGGACTGCCCTTGTTGACAACAGCCCACATTCAAAGCCAGGCATAACATGAAACTGTATCTTAAAAGTAACTTTCCATTGTCAAACTTAAATCTTACATGCTATGTACTTGGGGAGTGTTAATTCTGAAAGATCTTCTTTTGGAAAGGTACTCCTTCCTGTGACCCTTAACCCTACTTACTTGTATACTTAAATTTAATGCTATGTGCATTTCTCCCCACAGAATCAGAAAATTTCTCTTTTCACAAAGTAATTACATTCCATCAATTCTTGTCTAGAATAACAACATGTACTTGAAGTACTTTCATTTGAGGTTTTCACGCAGGAATATTTAGATAAATTAACATGGTCAAAAGATAGTTTCTATATAAAATCAACTTTTCATAACATTTACGCCTCTTTGGGCTAAAACAGAAAGACATTCCAAGCATTTTTTAGAAAGAAACGCACATTACAGTCCGCAGAGCTGGTAAGTGTACTAATACCAGCACAGATGAGCTCAAACTTGAGTGCCTACAGTCACACCACTGTGGGATTTACGCTGATTAGATTTCCTAAACTCATTTCCCAGTGCTATGGGAGATCCCGTGATGCTGGAAGTTCTGAGTTTTGGCTAGAACATAAAACAGCTCACTTTTTGCAAGAGCTGTGATACTAGCCTAGGTGTATTAAGGTCCTTATGCATACTAAAACCAACCAAAATCCCCCACAGTCACATGTAATAAAAATGCATTATGCTGAAGTTGAAGGAGTAAGAGTAAAGACTACATGTTTCAGTTCACGTTGACAACTTCAGTCAAACTTGCATTTAAACTCAAAACCAAGTGTTCTTTCATCCACAAGGAGTAGAACAAACTGTACTGTATTACTTGGTTATGGAAATATTTAAGTATTTTCAAAGCCTTGATTTCAACATAGATAGAATCCTCATTTAATCACTTTTAGTTATTAAATATTACCTGTTCTAAACTTCCTTTCAAGTCTGAATTAGACAAATAATTTTTCACTCTGGGTTTCAACTGTTGTATCATGATATGATGCCTTAGTACACAATTGCTGCACTGTATTCTCAAGGCACCTGCACTGAAATAGGAAGGAGAGTTTCACATATTTTTGTGACTCCTAGAAATTTTTCTAGTGTTAAAGACTAGATTATTGTCTCATAAATCTTAGAGAGCGTTTCAGTAAAACATCAGATAGTGTTACTGTACGCAGGGAAGACTCCCTGGAGAGGTCTGAAAAATGACTCTATTTGCTTTTGCTGAAGTTCACTGTACAAATTCAACGACTGATGCAAACTAGCACTCCTCCACTTGCCAACTTCATCATAAAGCTCAGGAGTCAAAGGACCGAGGAAGGCAATACAAAGCTGCCAGTGTATTTCAGTTATGCATTTTTGGAAAGTGCTAAACATGGCTTGACAGCGTATCTCCTAGAACCAGTGCTGCTATGGCAGGTATCCTCCTTTTTTAGAGCCTACCATCAAATGGTGTCAAAAGCCTGATGTTTACAAAGCCTTGAAAACAGATGCTCCACTTCAAGTTAACAATCTGATTTAATCAATAAAATGATGGAAATTTTGTGGTTCTACCACCTAATGTCTTTCAACTTTTATCACAAACCCACAAGCCAGAAGACACTCTGCTGAGTAAATGCAATAGGCACTGTGTTACTATTCTGATATTCTACAAATCATATACAAATTATGCTTTAGCAAGTTAGAATCTACAAGGCAAGCCTGTAGCGTGCGCTCTCATATTCAGAACTCATGACATATGAATGCACCAACCGTAAAGTCTCAACATCACATCAGTAACTGACAAATGTGTAAAGCAAAAACGAATTATAGGTCTTTTCATACAGATAAAGAAAAAATACTAAGCAATAATTCTATATTAAACTATTGAGACAACAAATTGATCAACTATTCTTCCAGAGTCATTCATTATGTAAAATAAAAATTCATCATCACTATGCACAACTGGACAAACGTCCACTAATCAACAGGGAAAAAAATTTCAAAGAAATTAATTTAGGCTACAAATTCCATTACTTGCATCAACATACAAGTATCTGGGGATATTTCCGAGTTTCGTTTCAAATACTTGGTTTGTTTCCAACAGACTGAATGAAAACTAAACAAAAATATTTTTAAGAAGTGTCCTACTCTCATACACTCCCAACAAGTGACACATTCTGCTAAAAATACAGCTGAGTACAAGAACATTATTAGTACAAAATACGACACATTTTCCAGACTGCACCATTCTATACATGTCTGTCTTCGTAATACCAAAGTTTAACTACAGAGCCACCTGTCCCTTGGGCTCCCTTTTATTAATACAGCTTTTTCTCATGGACAGTTTCAAAGGTACAAAGGCAACTCTTCACATCTCGTTTCTTCTGGGCTTACTTCAAATTGTGCGTCAACCAAAAATGCCAGCATTTTGCCTCCTTTGGAAGCACTTAGCTTGCTCTTTTAACTTAGCTTTGGTAAGTTGCAAGTCCACTACTAATTTTAACAGTGTAAATACCTAAGTTGCAAGTACTGTGCTAATTTTAACATTGTAAATACCTCTCTCACGGGATTGAGATGTCTAACACAGTTTCTTTTTGTTCTTTGCTTTAATAGCAACATGTTTCTTCTTATTAGTACCAGGAGTTGTGCTCTGAACCTGCTTTTGATTTATTTTATCAGAAGGCTTGAGGAGCAGAATGTCACCATTTTTTTTATTCAGCAATCGCATTAGACCTTTTAAGCACAGACACAGCTACCCTTCAGTTCAAAGAAATACTTTAAAAAGACAACTTGTCAAAATCATTATCAAAAAAGTGACAGTAGCAAAGACACCTGGTATTGCTTGAGCAAAGTCTCAGCGTTCTGGTTCAAAAGCAAGTTCAGGTATCACAGAAATATTGGCAAACAGTGTTTGACTTCAGAAAAATTCAGCACAGAGAAGGTAGACAAGATGCACATAATATAAATAGAAAGCATTAATAAATATGTCTTAAAAGCTCTTCCTTTTAATGTAGATGAGACAATTTAAACTGCATAGTCATTCACACATGCAGAACACTGCTACAGTGAAAGTTTACTTTCTTTAAGGAAAACACTCAGAGAAAACTGAGCTGAATCCACTTAAGCAAACACTGATCTGTAGACCAAATGCAATCTTCTGATGTTGCAGTTTCCACAGGCATTATGCTGATCTTAGAAAACTCAACAAGGTAAAAGAAGATATAGTTTTCAGAAGGGAAATACTGAGTTAGGGAAAAAAGGCAAGGTAAAGCTGAAAGACAGTCAATAAACAGATTTTCCAGAGACAAATTACAAAAGTTTTTACTATGGGTAAAACTCTTCTTCATATACTCTAACTAATGCTACTGTTTGTACAAATATCAGTAGTATTTCCTCCTCCATGATTTACTCTCTGAAAGGGGCAGGGCACCATTCAGACTTGTAAGCTGCCTTATTTTAAAGGAACGGACAGCGAGTCTCCTTATTTGTCCTCTAAACCAGTCCAGAACTACTGTAGCTGTACAGACGTTAAAACTTGGAGGTTCTTTCCACATCAGCTTAGTTGTGGAATCTTTCACAACACCAAACCAACAGGGCCCTGTTTAGTATTTTGAGTATTCTGGAGCAAAAGTAAGCAGCCATCCTGCAGTTTTTGCTTTCCGGTGTCCTCTGGCACACAGTTGTTTCTCTGACAGACTGGCAGTACTTTTTGTCAGAAAGGGTCAGCTGGACTCATTGTAGTCTTTAAAAAAACCAAATAAAACACCTAACACCATGCTTGCTAAATTTTACTGAGACTAAAGACTATCTACATTTAGAAGTTCAACTTCAGGTTCAGATTCTGTCCTTCACATTTCCCGCCTACCTTGAACAGAGGGCTCCTGCAGACCTCTAGTGCTGCAACGAGCACTCTGAAGCGTTCAGCAGAGAACTACTGTGCACAGCGAGATCCTCCACTAGCAGCTGGCTGGAATAAAAGCACAACCATCCGTGCTCTGCATGGTATGTTTCACCAAACACTGCACAGATGTTCATTTTTATTAACAATTATTTGGGGATGAAAAAGGGAGTGGTCACCAGCTGCATGTTGTACATAAACTGGATTATGGGTCTGACTTCTTCCTCCCTCCCTTCCATTTCAAGACTAGAAAGAGGTCTACCTCTACTGGTGAAGCAGTTACCCAAATATTTTTGCTGTTTGGGAATTTTATGTTTAGTTTTCATTCAGTCTGTTGGATAACTGGGAATGATAAATCACCGTTGTCTGTATACATGGGAAACAAGAACAGACTAACTGAAGTTGACAAGTGACCACAGCCCCAAGAGACTTAGAATAAGCACAGTCTTAAAAGGCACATAAGAAGAGCCCATAAACCTTTATAGTTTCAAAGCTCTTCAAGCAGACATTTATTTTAGAGTACAACAAAATAACTGGATTGAGTTCTGAGCTGGTAGAGCATGCACAGCACAATTAGAAGAACCTCTTTAAATACAGTAACTGAAGTCATGCTTAGTCTTTTATTAAAGAAAAAAAAGTGAAAGATTTGCATAAAAAAGCCTAGGAAGACATAACAATGTACACAAATCATAACTGCATATCTAAGATGTGAAACAGATCCATTGTACTTCTCAATTACCAACCCGGCAGGCTGAAATTACTCTGCTTATGTCCTGAGCCGTAATTCAGTACTACTTGAACCATGCATAATAAGGTCATTCTATTTGCAAAGCTTTTAAAAACAGAGCCCTTAAAAAAGGATAAAAAAAAAGAGAAAAGGTTGATAAATCAGCTTCCTAGTGACTACGTCAGAAGTTTCCTTTTTAATAAAACATGCAAAAGATACACACCTTCTCCTTCACCCACTTCAGCACGATCTGGCTTTGTTTCTTTGTGTTGTCCTTCTGCCACTTTCACTGCCACTGCTCTGCAAATAGCTCCCAGCTTCCGATCCAGAGAGCGGACTCCTGCCTCTCTAGTGTACCTAGCGTAGAGACAATTGTTTTACTGGTAGATATTCTTTGTAAAGAGAGATTTCTTTTGAATGTAAACACACTGCCTTTTTAAAAATAAATCCAAATAAAATGAGATGTGAAAGGCAGTGAGACTTCGGCTACTCTAATAAACAGGAAAAAAAATGTCATATGCCTTTATCAAAATAATTAGGTTTGCTGATAATATAAAGAAAAACTACTGAGTGGGAAAAAGATGTTGCTAACACCTGGTGTCAGACCTTAGTGAAATGCTAAACAATGCTCCAATAGCACTGAGCTCTTCTCAGATGCATAAAAATTAAAACGAAGAACTATTTTAAAACTCTAAATAGAGTTCACTGAAAGCAGAGGAACTGACTGTAAGAGAATTTTTTTTTAATCTCTGAATTAAAAAGAAACACCAGACAGTAACACTCACTAAATGCCAAAATGCTGTTCCTGGTCACAAAATGCTTCAATTCATCAAATACTGACACACTTTTTCCATTGGAAATAAGCTATTTTCAAGTCCAGAAGATGATCTGACCAACATCTTTGGTCTCACATCGAATAAAGAAGTCGTTCTAATTAATACAAGCTATTTAAAAAACACATTTTAATTTTTTTAACCTAATTCCAATTTTCAGACAAATGTGGCTCATCAAGTCACAAGAAACAAAATGGTAATTTCCATTTGTCTATGAAAATGACAGAAATAAAACTTCATTCTTTAAAATAAAGGTTGTCTGCTGCCAAGACCATGGCTTCACACGCTGAACACTGCAGCAGTACTAGCTTCAAGTGTTTCTGTTTACTCACACATTGTGTCAACACAACTGATTGTGAGCCACACTATGAGAGCCAGAGTAAGAAATTCTCTAGACAATGAAGGATGATTCGGTTTAGACAGGAGAGCCAGACAGTGCTCAGGAAAGAGCAATTCCAAAAATTACCAATTGTTGAACTTCTGAAACTATTAAGGACAACAAATCTTAAGAAATATTTTGTGTTATGACTTTATAAATGATTTACTAGCTACCAAAACAATAAGTTATTTAAACTTAGAGAAAAGAATAACAGATTTACCTGGTAATTATGTCCAAAGTGGTTACTTGTGGAATCTGTATTTGCTGTGGAGTCAGGCCATGTTGTTCAAGCTGTTTAGGAATCAAGTGTCTATGTGCAATTTCAATTTTTTCTTCTTGTGTGTATCCTTCAGAAGAAAAAACATACGTTTATTAACCTTTTTTGCTTATACACTACAATATAATAAAATTTCTTACCATTTATAATTGTACCGGATTAAATTCAACAAAAAAACCCAGCTATAATTTAAAAGGCTGTTGGTACGATACTGTGTGGTTATTCATAACTTCATGTGAACAAGAAGAATAGAATTTTAGTGTTTCAAAGATCCATTTCTCTTAAAAAGATGCATCAGCCAGCAGCCAGTTAGAAAACAAACACATCAGTTAGTGAAAATATTGTTACAGAATGTATCAATGTATCTCCATATACCTGGAATTCAATTTTCCCAAGAGCAATGCCAAATTTCATTCTCACAACAGAGGCTATAACCGAGGCATCCTGACTAGTCTCTTCTAACGATTCTGGCCACTCATTCCAGATTCCTGGTAGGCTTACCTTAAGGAACTGCTTTTCATTTCAGGAAAACCGCCCCGACACTGTTTAAGGACTTACACTAGTCACTTTCATTAAAGCACTGCAGTGTTACCTGGAACTTGAATAATTTCCATTCTGTCCAGCAGAGCAGGTGGGATAGTAGCTGTAGTGTTGGCTGTAGCTATAAAAATGACTTGGGACAGATCAAAGGCTACATTTAAGTAGTGATCGGTGAAACTGTGATTTTGTTCTGGATCCAAGACCTTAACAAGAGCAAACACAAAATCGATGCAGTTGCTCAGTTAGAAGTAAATACAATATACACCTTTTTGTTATATTCCATTTGGATCTCTCAAATCTGACTTCACATTCATAAAATACATTACAAATATTACTAAAGCCCGACCCTCAATATCCTGCCTCGCTCTGATTACTCTGTAACTACATTCCACACCACGTGCAAAAAAAAAAAAAATTGTTTCCCTGTTAGTTCTTTTTAGTCTTTTCTAAAGATAGCTGCAGCATTTCTCCAGTCATCAAGTACCTCCTGTAAGCTATCTCCGCCACCTTTCACAGATGGTAGAATGACCTTTCAAGGCCTCTCAGTATCCTTGGAAAAGCATTCCATGTGGTCCCATGGACTTGTATGAGTAGAATTGTCTCAAGTAACCCCTGACTGTAATCCTCATCTGCTGCTGGTAGCTCTTATTACTCTAAGCGCACCAACCTGATAGATCTCACTGTGAAGACCAAGGGGAAGAACACAGATAATCTCAGTCTTATCTGCTGTCACTAAATCACCTGCCCCACTCACTCAGCTTTGTCCAGCCTTTTACTACTCCTGTAGTAGTAGAAGCTCTTCTTATTGCCCGTAACACCCTATGCAAGTCTTGACTCTAGGTTGGCCCTTGCTTTCCTAACACAGCCTTTATATTTTTCTTTTTTACCCAAATTTTGTGATAAAAAAAAGAGACAAAATTAAACAAGCACTGAAGAATAACAACACAGTCTGACCAACCTCAAAAATTTGCTGCACAAGTAGAACTATAACTTAAATAAATGTTGTCTTCCTTTTGCTTTGCGACACTTGCATATGTTTATTACTTGAATAAGCTGATTTTCTGCATTAGGTGATAAATATTCTATATATGTGGATCACGAGTGTACTAAAGTGCTGCCTTGTAGGTTTTTTAACAGTGTTGAAAATTGGAAGTTCATTGTATGTAGCAATCTACACTTGGCTTCTAAATCACCACCTATGAACCACCTTCATTCTGCTCCCCTCTTAAAGTACTGCCAAGCTTTTCCCTCCCAAATGATGAATTAACAACGCCACACCGACATGAATAATTCTCATGTCAAAATAATGGGACCTATGCATCTCCTGAGAAACAGCACACTGCTGTCAAAATAATTTATCTGCCTATACCCAAATTAATGCACCCCTTGGCTATAATTCAAGTTGCTCAGACAAGAGCAGTGTTAATAATTCTAAAAAACAATCTGAGCACTTCTTAGCTGGTTATGAAAGAAACAATTCTGAATTTTCATTACTCTTAAATTCTATTCAGTCTTTGAAAAGTTAAAAATCTTTAGAACAGAAATGTTTTATGGTCACAAGAAACTAGTAAAATACTTTTTTAACAGAATGCCAGAAACACAGCAAAACTTTCTTAAAGACAAAACAGTTTCTGATTTTATTTTGATGTACTGCACAGACTTAAGACTAATATTTGGAAACGTATTGCGACTGTAATAAAATACAAGTTATGCGCTCCCCTTAATAGCGAAATCTTAAGACATGCTGAAGATATGCCTAAATTCTAAAACTAAGGCTGGAACTCAGTGAATGCTATTGTTCATTGGCTATATGCTATTCAAAAAGCTCCTTTTCTTACCTTCTTCAGCAGGCAGCTGCTATCATTTACTCCCTTCTCTACTGATCAAAGCAAAGGCCTTGAAGTATCTTGACTAGCCAAGTACACTGATGCATAATTCAATCAGTTACAGATGTCTCTTACGTCAACTAGTCATACAATCTAGCTCTCAAATGTAGGGAGACACAACAACAGGCAGTGTATCCAAGCACAGCATCTACAAACTGTCTTCAAAGACAACAAATCCTAATTCAACTTACCTTTTTTTTTTCTTAACACTGATAACACAGCATTTTCACAAAATTCGGGTATATTAGCTGAAGCATTTGCAACTACTTCCAAAGATGTTGAAAAACAATGTATTCCGACAGACCAAGTTGTTTTTATATAACATTTATATACAAGCATGTTTATCTCTTTCTCCTTCTAGTCTGCAACTAGAAATCCTTACGAATCCTCCTAAGTGCTAAGCTGGTGATTATAATATTATTTACAAAGATATACAAAATATTGATGCTGTACTCATGTGCAAACAATACTATCCAATAAAGGTAAAGGAAACTGTAATAAAACCCAACTTGGATTATATCTAAAAATGTGAATTATCTGAGATTTTCTATACGGGCTAGAGTTTCTCTGGACCAACAATTCTTTGTCATGGTAACTATTTCTTAGAAGACAACATAAAACGATATCATTCCTACACATGATTTTCCAGAGCAAATAGAACTGTTCTTCAGTTAGGTATCTGTGCTAAAGTTCAAGTTCAAAAGTTTTGAAAGATATTCAACCAATACAAAAATATTAAGTACAGAAAGAACATTCAGTGAACAAAACATCTTGGTTAATTTATGGCTGACAGCTCACATGCATACAAAGGCTTCTCTGTACCAGCTTTTTATTACCACAAAATCCAGAATAAGTTCCACGAACATTTAACTGCCTGGCTATGCTCCTGGTCTAATTTCCCTGTATACAAATACTCACTATCGTGCACTTGGATCCATTTCTGTTTTCTTCAGTTCTAAAGAGAGGTCATCTAAATTTAGACTAAAACATTCCCTTGTTGATGAACAGTAACTGGAAATAGGAAGACATTCTGTTTTGCTTAAGCACCAATTCTGCAGAAGCGCTAGAACTAAACACATATCCAGCAATTATAAAACACCAAGCTTTGCTTCCAAGCTTACAGGGTATGGCAGTTTTCTTCTTGAATATGTCCCATTGTAGACAGTGAGAATTTAACACACCTACACATTAAGGAAAAAAGGATGTGCCTTTATACTTCATGATGGCACCTACCAAACAAGAAGCAGCAGTCTGAAAAACAAATGTGCCAGTTAGGTGACCAATTACTATTGTTTGTTCTCCTACATAATAGCCACCTTTGCTCATTCCAGATGGACTTTCCAACAATGTAAACCACAAAAAGCAGATGAAAATTAAGCTGTTATATCGAGGCATGAGTTCTCCATTAGAAGAGCTAAAGCACCTGCTTCAGGATGTTTAGACAGCAGTAGAAGGATATACAGATCTCACATGGGAGCAGCCCAGACATGGTTAATAGAGCAATTACTTCTCCAGATGCAACTAATGGTCAGTTAGCAATGACTTACATAAAGACTGCAGCCCAAGCAGACAGCTGGAAGCTAACCCAATCAGCCTCAGCTGGAGTAATCCATGGCAGGAGCCGAGTTAAGTATCACTGAGAATGTGGTTTTAAAATATGGAAGACAGAAATATTCCAAAGCAGCAACAAAGTATCAAAAACTAAAACACAAATACTTAAAAAATAAATTAAGTTTGTTTTTCCTCACACACTTGACACAACAGAAGAACAGAAATGCTAATTCTCTACTGCAAGACAGGGAATGAAAAAGAAATTAAAAGAAACAGCAAAGGTTGAATAAAATTAACAATATTAATGTACAGATCTGGATTCACGATTGGAACACATCCAAAAAAAGTCATTCTCTTTCCAAGAAATACCATATCATTGCTTCATTACTGATTTTGACTGCCTAACAAACAACAGTCACCTAGCTAACAAAATTTGATTTTCAGGTATTTTTTATCCATGCATAGACTAGATTTAGGCCAGCTTAGTTCTAATATCTAAAGGAGAAATGACAGAAAAAATACCAGCAAAGTCAGGAACAGAGCTCATTACCACTAACAGCAAAGAGCAAATAAAATCCTGCAAGGGAAAAGTACAACACTCCTCTGCTTGTTTTCCTTACACTTAGAGGTTTTTCATGTACCCTAGAAATGTCTACTACAAACTTGAGAAACACACAGGTAAAGGACCATAACTGCCATTTTCAAAAGATAAAAAAGTGAAGCCATGGTATTTTCTAGCACACTTAAATTATTACTAGTTCATGTTAACATGCAAATATCAAAACAGAGCTCTCAAACCATAGCCTGTTCATTTGATTTTCAAAGAACTAGCTGGCCTTGTCAAAACAGTAATTTTACACTATCAAGCAGGAAGAAAATAATGACATTTGTAGAATGTCAATTGACATTTCATTTGCAGAAAGTCATGCAGCATACAGATAAGCTCATGACACCTTAATTTAGGTAGTTTTTCATATTCAAATCACCGCATTAAGCACTGCCAGTCAAAGAGAGTCATTAGAATGACTCTGTAGGGAAATATTACCAGAACCACTTTCATACCCACCTACAACCGCCCAGCTAAAGAAGTTAGTACACCATAAGTCTGACAACTGAGATGCTTCTAGGATTATGCCCTAAATCATCTCCGTGAAATTGAGCCAGGTTAGCTCAAAACATATGGATAAATATCTTCTATTAACCCAACTCCTTTTGCCTTAAAAAGGTTAAGAACGATCACAGAAGCAGTTCAGCTGGAACAGTGGTAAGATGGTAGCCCCTACAGCCAGACAGAACATAAAAGAGAGGTAGACAGCGAAAAAATACAGCAGTACAAGGAAATTCTAAGCGTGCACGATACCAAAACCATTAAGCGCACCAGTGCTACAGCCTCAAGCATTTCAGCCTAGCCCAGCCTTGCTGCGCCACTACCTTCCTCATTCCCTCCTTTCCTCATCATCAGTGCTAGCACAGGAAGATGCCCACAGCCTTCTGCACTAAGATGCTGGGGAAGGGCAATGCCCTTTGTCTCTTCCCTACACCTGAGGAGACACTCCTTCCTCTCTCCAGCAAACTGCTAGAATAAAACCACTGAATATGCAAGTCAATTGAGAAGGAATTGTACTAGGTTATGACCATGTACCACACTCCAGGAAAAAAGAAAGCAGAAAGAAGGTTCTGGCAACTCATTACTGCTCTCTGCTACAGACTCCTCTGATACACGAAGCCTGCAAGGCAGAGGTCTCAATTCATCTTCTTCATAATCACTCAAGTTTTAGCCTTCTGAAATCCCATCAACTAACCTAATTAATAACATCTCAACAGTTGATGGATTTACAAAATATTCCAACAGGATCTCGTTCACCAAAGTCCTTACTTGTATCGCCTAGATTTTACTTGTGTCTTTAAGCAAGTCAACTTCAACACCTCTAAACTCTTTGTAATAAAATCACTACACCATGTACTTCAAAATCATTAATTTATACCTTGGTCTGAGTCCCAGAATTTCAGAAAAAACACACTTAATAGCTGACTCTTATGGAAAGCAAACAATACCACATCATAATCAGTCAAAGAATAGGGATCCATGACTTAAATGAAAAGCTTTAATTCAGAAAGTTAATTATAACACTAATAAAAGAAATCCTGCTAAAAGAACAGGCAACTAGTCCATATCACATGCTAGGTAAAATGCTTAGCTCCCATATAATCTTGTATCATCAAAAACTTCAAAAATATATTAAAATTGTCTCAAGAAAGAAAGGTAAAACTTGAAAAAGCTACTATCTGGCTGCTCTACAGTTCTTCTGTGTAGCCAACAGCATTTGGTCATTACAAAGCAATGTCTTGAAGTCCCCCAAATAAGTAACATTTAAGACTTGAACTGTCTTTAAATATACTAAACACTTAGCACAAAATACATCCTTTTGTTTAAGTACACATCACTGAGATTAACAATATCTCACTTAGAATTCTATATAACAGTATTTGCGTTGTACACAAGTGATTGACAGAAATCCAACAATGTCAAAACAGAGTAGCTGGCATCTGAATAAAAAAGCTGACACTGTCATGCTATCTTTTGTCCAGCGATTATTCCCTTCTGAGTCCAGTACTTTAATTCTTCTTAATTACAATGAAATAATGCTTGTAATTTAAGATCTCTTACCTCAAGCAAGGCTGCTGCAGGATCCCCCTGCAAGCTCTTTCCCAGTTTATCAACCTCATCTAACAGGAATACCGGATTGTTAACCCCAACAGTCTTCAGCCCATTGATTATTCTGCCAGGCATACTGCCAACATAGGTGCGCCTGTGAGAAATAAATGTGTAGGAGGAAAGAGAGGCCAGACGCATGTAACAGGAGTAGAAACATCAAAAGCAAAACTCAAAGGAAAATGTAAGAATAAGCAACATTGTTACAATTACTTCTTTTTTTGCAAAACTTTTTGGAACTACTTGATAAAAATATGGGATATGCATCTGAATTAATATAAGCAATTATATCAGCAGATGAAAATTCCAGTTCCATGATGCACTAGTTAGTGTGAAAAGATAAACATATGCAACAAAGTATATCCAAACATTATGGCCTGCAGGCATTTTACATGATTCAGTACAAGCATCCTTGTACTGTATGAACAAGCAGAACCAGATTTGGAAACCTCATTAATATTAACATTTTAATAATGATGATACTGGGGTTTTGTCATCACAACAGAGTTCACACAGCACATTACAAATTAGGGCAAAATTCAAATTTGCTGAACTGTTATGTCCCCTGTATATATATAGCATGCTTTCACTAATATTCACAAAAAATAATTGTGTTTACTATGTTGTTTCAACACGAAATAAAAAACTAAAACAGTGCAATGGCACAAAAAAGTTGTGAGTCTGAATTTATTCAGCAAAGGTGATAAAAACTTTTTTTCCACAACGCACAGAGCAACTACATTTTATATGCACTTATAGTCCTCGTTTGCTGCATTTACCACAGGCTTTTCTGCTTGCGCCATAACTAAATAAAATACTATAATTAAGAATATGAAATGCTGGTCACTCACGAAGAACAAGATACATGAAGTGCTGAATTACAGTACCTATCTCATGACCCTCACGAAGCAGATATGCAGAACAGGCCTGCTTTGCCATATGATCTGTTCTAATACAGTCCAAAATAAAGAGGATGACATTTAGAAAGACGAAACCAAAAATACCATGGGAGTAATTTCAAAAGATACTAGAGAGGACTTTAAATATAAAAAAGCCACCTCAAACCACACAGGAATGGTGTTAGTTCCATGTAATATTTAACCACTGAGAGAACAAATTGAAGTCACTGTACTTAATTCTAGATTTGAGCAAAAATAAAAGTTTTTAAGATCTTCTAAACAGCCAGAATGCAACAGAATTTCAGTTTGCCTATTACCACCTTCATGAGACAGCTGGTAAAGACTGGAGCAGCCAGCATGCAACAGTTCACCACCTCACTGCTTTTGCGTAGTCTTGCTCCGCAGTGAGTGGATTCGTCTCCACTGAGGACTGCACTACGTAACACTTCTTACAGGTCAGGAATCTGCATGGAGGAGCCATTACACTAGCATGCCACTTCATTCTCCATGTGCATACTTTCAACCTTGCCAGAAGAATGAAAGGATTCTATAAAATGCAATCAGAAAATTACAAGACTGAATCAGAACTGAATTTCACAGAAATGGATCATTTACCAGTGCAAACAAATTAAACATTGTAGCAATTTGGGGGTTTCTTTTGTTTTGGTTTGGGTTTTTGTTTGTGTGTTTGTGGTTTTGCGCTTTGTTTGGAGGTGGTGGTTTTGTTGTTGTTGTTCTGGATTGTTTTTTTTAACAAAAGGTGCTTACTGTACTAGTAAATAGTGCAAACTTTACTAAACTTCAGAGACAACACAGCCTGACTGTTTTTAATATTCTATTTATGCCAATAATAGGATAATGTAATTAGGCAAACATTTAACATTCTTCTTTCTTGCTTGGTACATTATTCTCAAGTGCATGCTTAAAGACGTTAGAATTTTTTAATGCATGTTTGCGTTTTTACATACACAAAGTTTCATCTCATCCTTTCAAATTCTACAAAATTTTGAGATATCTATGTTCCATCTAATTTTAAGAAACAGGTTTGGTTTATAAACTAAATGAAGGTAAACCGGGTTTCTCTAGTCAAGGGAAGGCACAGTGAATAATCACCCTTTCTCTCCCTGCACCATCCAACTGCAACACAAGTCAAAGGATAACAAGCGTTAGGTATCAAAAAGTTTTCTGAATAAAAAATCTGTTTGTTTATACCCATGCATACACACATACCACTTTTAAAAACTTCGAGTTTTTCGAAATAGAAACACTCAAAAAACCACATGCACACAACAGAACAGGAAGAGATTTTTCTTTGAGATACAAAAAAGCTGAAATACTCCTTTTCCCCTCAAATAACCCTGAAAATAGACTTCAAGTCACAGTCATTTCAGATTCAAGTAGGTCTAGGTATTTACTGACATATTTACACTTGTGCAAGATTCTCACAGATACGGCATCTTTCAGTAGGACTTAACTGTAGAGTTCACTGTTGTACACAATCAGGTTTCTTAACATTTTAAGACAAATGATACAGCAGGCAGGCTGAACCACAATATATCAACACCTGTGCTGAAGAAAAAGCAGAAAAAAGCAAATGTACTCAAGACAACTTACGACAAGTCAAGTGAAATCAAGACCTTGGAGAAATATAATTTCAAGAGTATAAAAATTAAGTGGCTTCTAAAGCAAGCAGTAAGAAAAACATTCTAACAGTGACAGAAAATAATTCTTTTTTATATACCCTATCCAAAGTAAGACTTGGGTCACAAGCTACCGCATAAAAAAATTCACTAGAAACCACAGTCCAACTGAAATGGATCCAACGTTACAAAAAAGATTAAATGGTTCCTTGTATAACCCAAGTGTCCTTCAAGAATGTCAAAGGTCAAAATTAAAGGAACTATTGCTTCAAATATAGAGCAGTTCCACAAAATACTCAGTCTCTGCAGAATTAGGGTTAACATAAGAGAAGCACATGGTGGCTAGAATCATTCTGCTCTTCCTTTCACTACCTGACAATTAACTGTTCTTGCTCCTCCTCCCTCATACTGTCTACTGTCATCTTCTCATTTGTATTTTGAATCATCTCTAGACATGGTAAATCTAAACAACTAACTCCAATATAAATGTTTAATCAATGCACTGAATTTCAAATAAAGGCATGTTTAAGTTTATTTATGTAATTTGATCAGGTATCACCAAATGGATACTCACACTATAAATCTTAGGATAACAAATACCTAGGTATCAATTCACTCCTCCCATGTGTAACAGTCTAACTGTGTAATACATCTTCATTTATTAAAGGTGGACCAATAACTATTTTCTTATACTACTAATCAAAGACTCAAGATCTCCAAGGCAAGTAAAGAAGTAGGATGACAAAGAACAATAATGTAGTATTTTATCTTGAAAATACAAACATAGGTAGCCTGTTTTCATTTCTAAATGGTTATTATGGAACACATCTCAACACAAGAGTCCTCAGCAAAAACCCACTAGAATATATTAAAATTACAAGCAGAAATTACCATCTATCTGTCTGCACATTAACCTTTGCCTTGTACAGGTTGTGAAACTGAATACTGCTGCTTGTCAACAGTAGCCACTGAATGCGATGTTATTCTTTATTTTCATTATTTTACCTAGGTTTGAAAGGAGGAAAAATAGTATTCTGTATTAGCATTTTTGACGATAGAATGTAGCTTTGCTCATTTTTTGATGCATTGTTTCTCTCCATGTATTAAACCTAAAAAGAGTCAGCTGTTCTCCATTCAAAACAGGAAGTATAGATCAAGTTTCCTGGCTATCTCACTTGCATAGTAACAATTAAAAATACTCTGAAGAGCTCAAGTCACGTAAGGTCTGTAATTTATTCATCTTTTAATGTATTTTTAAATCGGTGAAAAGGTACCTTCAAAAACACCACTGGAATTGTACAGCATGTCATTAGGAGCTATGCATCCTAGAAAATGCAAGACAGACAGCTGGGAAATCTAACCTTGTCAGCTTTCCCAGTATAAGCAGGGAACGTGTATGAATCGGAACACTTAAAGCAGTACTACTATTATTGATAAAAACACAACTCACTTTCTTCACACTGTTGTAAAGACAAAAAGATTTAAATTGTTTTTAACGACAGCGGTTTTCAAACTGCAGAGATAGCAAAAGATAACAAAGTTAATGCCACCAAAAAAACTATTTCTGAACTTGGTTGCACAAGGTTACAGCTTATTTTTTTGCAAGGACAGAGGTTCCTCTACTCAAGTGCCCTCCAAATGTATCTATGCTTCCTACGTGCTATTCCTCTCACAGGTGAAACTGTTTGAGGTTTGCTTTTTTCTAGTGCAACAAGGCCTGTGCTGTGAACTTCTGCTAGCATAGCTGTACTGGTGAGGAATCACACCTTTTCTCACACAGATGCACCTGAACAAGTCTTCAGCACAGGCCTAAGCTAGAATCAAACTATCCAACCTTCTAGAAACTGAAAAGCAATGGTAATATAAGAAAGAGTGCTTCACATGGAAGTGAGAGAAAAAAGATCTTCACAGTGATCTCACCAGCACCGCTATAAATAAATGGTGCAATTACACCTTTCCTCTTTTAAATATAGAAAGCCACACATACACGCAGCAGAGATCATACAGTTCCTGTATAAAACAAAGTATCAGTACTGAGGAGATCTTCAATGCAGTGAGCTGCTTGGAAAAAAGCTCGAAGTTATCCTTCAGGGTGGTTTGGTGATAATTTTTTTTTTTTTTTTTAAATACAAATAAGCAACAAATGTAAACCGGCAAACTTTACTGTAAGGTATATATGAGTGGTAAATGCAAACAACAGCTGGAGGATGTCTGATAAAGCAGTTCTGTTTTTGTACCAAGATGATGATTTCATTTTGGGAATGCAGAACAGTAGTTGCTACCCTTCACCCAATCAAAAAAGGATTCACAAACCCCAGCTGCAGGCACATGATCCACACTGAAATGGCAAAAACTGGGCGATTGTGACTGCCCTAGTTACACATCACATGGAACAGCACACTTACTGAAACACCACTCCCCACCCTGCTGGCTGTCTAATATATTTTATTTTGCTTGCTGAATCTCTCAAGTCTGCATCTTTCACTTACAACAGTAAGAAGCAGCCAAAGTAAATGCTATTTCAGGCAATACATGCTTACGAGTGAAACTGAACCATAGCTTCCTTTTTAATGTTCTAGTACATTTAGTACATTTCTTTTAATGTTTAGTACATTAGTAGGTACATATAGTATTATTCTTTTGCAATGTTAATTGAATGAACCCTTAACTTAAGTCTTAAGGCCTAATCAGGAGCTTTTAGGAGGAAAAGAATAGCTCCTAACATGTCATGTCAGAAAATTAGCCTACTTAACAGTAAAACTCAGAAAACAGCAGCCTACGTCTTCTCTGCTTTTACACCACCTCTGTAATTCCTCTCCATGACTGCCACCAGATGCACAATATGGATTCATTTGACTGGGAATAACTTGAAGGATTTATTTATGCAAAACAACATTACAGAGAGGTCTACAGAAAAGGTGTAGTTCTAATTTGATTAAATCTTATTCTGAGAAGCAGAAAAAAAAATGAAGCAGAATCAAAAGAACAGTATGCAACAGTTGGTTTTGATTTTACCTACAAAAAACTTGCAAAAGCAGTTGGTTACAAGGGACTCCTCATACTAACTGCTCTAAAGTTTGTTTTTAAACTATATGCTTGTTTGTTAAAGAGTAATCACAAGATACTCTTGCTAATTCTAGATAGTAGTTTCCTTTGCTGATGAAAAATAAACTGTCTTATCAAATATTTCCCATCAGGTAATTTCAAGTAAATTTGTTAATATGAAATTTATAATGGTGAGCTTCTAACATGCATTAATAATTCAATAATGCCCTCAAAAATTGTGCAGTGACAGCCACAAACACATGGATTTAAAAGTTTTTAAAAGCCTCATTATCACATGACTTTAGCTGTCTTTATTCTTTATTAGGTCTAAGCACAATATAGAAAGCCAAACAAAACTAAACAAAAAAAAGAAAACAGTAAGGAATTACTGGCAACTGAGTAAGAGTTGATGACAGTTTCATTTTTATTCATCACATCAATTTCACAGACGTGGTTTCCCTGTTACAAACCCTTCAGTCCTGCTCTGATCTGGAAAAGTCACTTAAGGCTATAATGCTTAGTATTCAACAGCCTCTAGTGGTTTCAGTTCGAATAGCAATATGTTGCTGAATCACATTTTAAATTATTTTTAGGATCCATACTGTAACTAATCTTAAACATCAGAATTCTTACTTATTAAACAGTGATTAACAACATAGTTTATGAATTACAGGAATAATATATAGTGAAGGACAAAGACAGGATTTTGCTTCTTTTTCCATTAGTGTGTAAGTAAATGGATAAAAAGGCCAGCTCTTAGAAAGGTTTACAAAACAATCACACACACATGCACAGTGCTCCTATGCAGTAAAAACCAACATGTTAAAATAAATCTATCTACAAACCCCCAGTGGCTGCTGGGTATGTTGACCAAACCTACACTAAGAAAAATTTACACATGGTTTTTGCCACTGGGCAAAATTAACTGCTAGACGGCATCAAAAAATAACTGATAACTTTAAATCACAGTAATTTACCTACTGTTGTTAGGAGAAATTTTATTCAATAACTCGACTTTTAGAAAAAAAAAAAACCACGTGGTTTTACAGATCTTTAGAACACTAACAAATTCATTATTCCAGACTTCCTACACTGCATGCAATAAGCATAAAATATGTCTAATGGAACAAAAAATGCTGCACTGATGTTTAGTAGTTACTTATCTACATTACCCATTCGTTATGCTTCCACTAATATAAAAAAATGATTAAAAAGACCAAGAAGTAGATATAAGAAGAGATGCAAGACCAAAAAAAAGTCTAAGGAAAGTCACTCAAAAAACTTTTGAAATCTTCCAGCTTAGATGTCCTCACAGAAACTTCTTTTTGAAATGAGAAAATAGTACACTAACATGTTTGAGAGCCTAACTCAGTTGCCATCTTTTAGCACTTCTAAGTATCACTCTCAGTTTCCCCTGCTTTAGCAACAAACATGGTTATAAAGTAATGCATGCTACTCATACGCTATTCTGCATAACTAAATCTTTACATACCTCTTGAAAAGTAGAAAAATCAGATCTAACATTTAAGAGTCTGCATCACACTTTCTACTGAATTTTACTTCAAAGTGCCAAAATGACTGAAGATTAAATTCCATTCTCCCCTATGACAATAAAGGGCAGCAGCAGAAGGAAATAAAGGCTGTATCTCAATGCTAAATATCCATTCCCATTACTAAAATTCTCTCTTGAATAATACCATCGAATACCAAGAAAAATCATTTAATGAGTATCACTGTTTGTAATAAGCAAAACTTCTTTGTATTAGCTAAGCAATACAAATAATTAATACATTCTGTAACAAACAAAAGAAAAAATTGCTATTAGGAAAGGAAGCAGTAGTTACCTGTGGCCTCGAATATCAGACTGATCACAGACTCCTCCTAAAGCAATTCTGTGGAATTCTCGACCCAAAGTCTTTGCAATTGATCTTCCAACACTAGTTTTACCAACTCCTGGGGGCCCCACAAAACAAAGAATGGGTCCCTTCAGGTTGTTTTTCAGCTGCCGGACAGCTAAGTACTCCAAAACTCTCTTCTTCAACTTCTCCATAGCATAATGATCATTATCCAAAAGAATTCGAGCTGCTCGAATTTCAAGGCGATCTATCAATCATTGACAACAAAAAAGGTATCAGCGCATTTATCTTTAAAAAAGCAAACAATTCATTCTACAATGGAAACAAACGCATTCTCAAACATGTTCATCAATACAATCCCCCTGACACACACACATATTTCAGACAATGTTTTCCTAAAACAAAGGTATTATAATTCTCCTTTAATAAGGCAATTAGATATAAGCTAGACAGATCATAGTACTGACAACAACATTTAAAACAACCCACCTTTTCACTATATCACAGATTGAAATCTGGTTCAAACCAACTTCATGTCTATTCTAGAACAGCAACTTAATGATAAGCAAATTTTTCAGCATTTTGCTTGCTCACAGAAATAAGTCTGATCCTGTAAGGTCTTCTCAAAAGACAAATTAATCCCTGTGTCTTCATCATCTACTTACGATAAAAGTCTATAACTATCTCGCAAATAGAGCAAGATCTTACTGGCTTGAAGTGCAGACCTTACTTGCTATGCAACATTTGAAGTGATTTGGCACTGTAAAAAATATCTATGTGATACCAGGACGGGAAAAATTCGTATTTTGCAATTGCCATAACTTGAGATAAATGGTCAGGCCTCGGTGATGGACATTAACTAATGCTTTACACAGAGCAGGAATTTTGGGCACAAAGCAGCTGTCTTCTCCTTTGCTCTACAACCCAAATAGAGCAGGCAGGAAGCAGTGAAGTCTCAACTCTGCACACACCCACCTTTCAAATTCTGTGCATTCCAGATGCAGAGCCCTCGTACTGGTAAGTGTGCATATTTCACATACAGATAATTGTGATTAAATTCTCATCATCAACCGTGTAAATTTTTGTAATGAACCACTGAACAAAAAATTCACTAATGACCATAATTTTCTACTGGATTTTCTATTTTTATATTCATGTATATTTTTATATTCATGTATATTTTTATTCACTGTAGTTACAGAATCCAAAGGATCACTCACATGACTCTGAATACAAACTTTGCAACTTTGCTTAAAGTAAAAACTTCAAACTACATGTGACATGGTGTAATTTTACTAGATTAAAGAGCAACTTTCACCAAAAAAACATTCTGATAGCACATGAGCGTCAACAAATACTTTAGTCATTTTGGGACTCTTTGAATAATACCGTAGAGATTTGCAAAGATCTATAGGCAGATCTTTTTAAAATTTAATGATTAAAGAAAATGTTTACAAGAAGATTTGTAAACAGCCAAGGCTCTAGTTCAGAACAGCCAAAATTCATCACCATGCACAATAAGAGGGCAAAAGACAGACTTTTCTGCTGGTGTGGTATGCTAAGTTTCTTTTTAAAGTCAGATTGTTTTAAATGCTATTCAAAAGCCTCTCTCTTCAGTATCTGCTAGAAGGAATTAAAATCCTTTTCTCCAGCAGTACACCTTCCTGAAAGTCATTTTGCCCACTTAATCTACTTGTGTTGGACAGTAAGAAAAGTCATGTTTGGTTTTCTACTCTTTCCTCACTCTCCATTTTTGCATACCGTTCCTGTATTAATAGTATCACTCTCTACTCACAACTTTTGTAAACTACAGTACAAAACTGACATGATACTCTCTTTTTCTATTGTACCTAAAGCTGTAATTATTAAAATTAACTACAATTGTGTTTTTTCATCCTTTAGTTTCTTACCAAACTTGATTAACCAGAACCTTCTTCAGGAAGATTAATGCTACAGAAATGTACAAAGGCTTTTTTTGTCTGACATATAAGAAGTAATTAGATGCTCTTTTCTTCATTATTTTAGATACATGCTAGCACAGATTTTAAGCAATAACACCTTCGTTTTTCTGTGTAGATATCCCTACTACTTTTTAAATTCACACTCTTAGATGTACAGCTGAGCTACACAGGCTGTTCAGTACACAGATCTTACCTTAAGCCAGGCAGATCATAAGACTTCGCTAACACGTTAACGACATTTTTACAATCAGGCGGTGAGACAAACATATGCAAGACAGAACTAAGTACACAGTGTTTACATGATGGTTACTTGTCGTAAAATGTCTGTGCCAAGAGACAATCAACAATAATAGAAGGATTTACCCTTTGTACTCTTGTTCCATGGCAATTCTACCATCAGTTCCAAGTAATTTCTTGTCAAAGCATATTCTGGCATTGACTGAGGCATCTTCTTTAATCTGGAAATATAGGCACAGAATTCATAAGGCTAACCAGTAATTAACTGCAAAGTAAGACTCTTCTGCACCACAATATAGATATTTAGCAAACTTGAGGTCATCAGCATACCCTCTTATTTTCTGACAATCGTAATACTAAAAAAGCAAGTCACTACTCCATCAGGAGATTTCCATTGCATAAGAATAGGTTACTTATAGGATAAAAACAGAAATGAAAAAAAGTCAGTTCCCTACGCAGACACAATGCATGCACCACTATATATGCACCCTCACTGAAAAAGACATTGTTAACCATCATACCACCACAGATAGAACAGTTATCCTCTCACCAAATAAAAACAGAGGAAAAAAAATTCAGTAACCGGGCCAGTTTATTCATTAATTATTAACAGCTGGTGTTCTTTGGCTTTTTGTTTTTGATATCTTCACTTCATAACAGAGGCTCAGAGCTTACAGTTTAATGCTATATTAATGTATAAACCATATCTACAAAACTTCATATTTCTTTGTCATCATCTCTGATGTTCCAAAAACATGAAATGACAAAATTTGTAAGGAAAAAACAGCACTCTACTAAATTTTTAAAAATCATATCCAAAACACAACCAACAGAAACATCACCAAATAAGGAAAGGTTAATGCAAGACATCTTTTTAAAAAATAGTAAGAGTAGAAACGACCATTTGAAATTCTCCTACCTCTTTATTTCCTTAAGACAAACTTTAAGAGCTTGTTCTGACATACTGGATGTTCTAATCTTTTTTTCCAGCATGACAACATCATCATGATCATCTTCTTCATCCTCATCTTCTGTAGTGCTTGGAATGTGATTGATTCTTCTATTAGGACGAATAGCTACAATCTATGAAATGGAAAATGGAGCCAGAGAATAGTATCAGATTTTGTATTTTAAACAAGGTGTGTATCATAGAACCACAGAATCATTAAGCCTGGAAAAGACCTCTAAGATCATCAAGTCCAACTGTCAATCCAACATCACCATGCCTACTAAACCACGTCCCGAAGTACCGTGTCTGCTTTGGCTTTGAATGGAAACCATGACAAAAACATGAAAGGTGCTGGGAGAGCCTCCTTCATATTGAAAATAATATTTTAATGCAATAAATAACTTCACAAAGTGTTATTTGTGCTACTTTAAAAGTTACAGTTCTTATTTTACTGTATGTATTTCCTAAGTGCATTTATCATCTACCCTAAACTAGCAAACTACAGAAGGCAAGAACAAAACTGAAAAGAGTCATTTGTGAGTTTTTGGGCATTGCAGCCCATCATATTAAGCAGAATAAGCCTAATCTTTACAAAACAGCTAAGTGTCCTCACTTACTTTTTTCATTTCTCAATTACTTCCTGTTTACTAAACCACGTAAGTATACTCAGATACAGCAAAAGTCTAAGCTGCCCCAGTTTAGCAAGATATGTTTTACAACACAGATTCTTTATCTGTATTTCAAAAGCTATCATTCATGTGCAATGCCATTAGTAAAAGATACACCTCTCACTGCACAGGCCAAAACTCAGTGTGTGCATACCATGCAAGTAAACTGGGCATCAAATGACTCTTTAAACGAACCTGAGTATTTATCCAACTCCAGAAAGCGCTCAGGTTTTAAAAAAAAATTAAAAAAAAAAAAGCCTAGGCAGTTTTAACAGAATATTTTCTCTTTTAGGTATCTAAACAGCCAAAGTTGCCAGCTGGGTGTTCTCTAAAGCTCCAGAATGACCACGAAACGTTATGGGTATAGATTAAAACTTTGAACAGATTAAAATGATGCACTTCCATTGGCCTGTTTAAAAGTGCATCCTTATACTTTAGTATGTTTAAGTATCCCACATTTAAAGGTCCATACCCTTTTATCATCATCCTGTTTGGGCTTTCTTGTTTTCTGAAGCAGCTTCAGACCTTCAATCTGTCTAACAAGCAATGGTATAGTCATCTTGAACCGTTCTTCCAGCCTAACAGCATCTAAAATCTAAGAGCAAGAAGTTATAAGTAGGCAACATGCTCACACTGACGGATCATCAGTTTGGGGGAGGGGAACACAGAGGGCAGTGTTACTGTCTTTTGACCAGAATTATAGAATAGATTGTTTAGGAAAAAAGGTAGCAAGAAAAGCAATGAGAATACAGCACACAAAACCTAGTCTCAAGGGTCTGGATGCCCTCCAAAGCACTCTAAATTAGAAAAAAAGTCTTTTATCCTGTCTGGTTTTAAAACATCTTAGTATTTCAGTGGCAAACATCTATCAGCATTCTACTTTTCAATTACTGAGCCTCAGGAAAGAGCTAGCCCTCCAAGAAAGTTACAGCACAATCTCCTTGGTTAACCCAGGAAAAAATCACCTTACGCCTTCAGGTTTTGTTTTGTTGGTTTAGGGCTTTTTGTTTATTTTATTTGTCTCGTTAAAATTTTATACGCTATTCCATTTTCATGTTTAATGAAGTTGATATGTGGAAATGGTCAGGATATGGCTCTTCTATATTTCCACAGCTTACACTGGCTGCTCTTTTCTTTAGCACTTCTAATTAAAAAAAAAAAAAAAAAAAAAGGAA
>Ga0065711_1001465_pt1 | contig 43034 bp, 27 predicted proteins | sample Hoacrofraction12_FD_59098 | JGI IMG/M metagenome (GOLD analysis project Ga0065711, IMG submission 59098) | Hoatzin crop microbial communities from Cojedes, Venezuela - Epithelial fraction 12 v2 (version 2) | ecosystem: Host-associated > Birds > Digestive system > Esophagus > Crop | place... | reverse complement strand
CTCCCCGGGCAGCCTGTTCCAGGGCTCCGTCACCCTCAGAGGGAAGAAGTTCTTCCTCATGTTCAGATGGAACTTCCTCTGCTTCAGTTTGTGCCCATTGCCCCTTGTCCTGTCGCTGGGCACGACTGAAAAGAGTCTGGCTAATTTTCAGTATGCGTGCATCTTCCTGGATGCTCGTGTAGATGCAGAGGAAAAAAACACTCAGAAGACAAAGGAGCAGCAGTGAAATGTCCATAAGTCAGGCAGCTTTACCTGTTGGTACCTCGTGGCTGTCCCACCGTCGGGGGAGACTCAGCCTCTCCCAGGAGGGTGGGCTGAGGAGCCCGGTGGCAGGTGGAGGGAGGACGCCGGAGCCTCACAGGGTGCTGGGCCTGGGGGATGAAGGGAATCGGGGGATACCAGTAACCCCTCTAAGAGGACCCCTGCGAGCTGCCGCGTCTCCCGGGGACAGCGATGGAGGCTGCAGAAGGGCAGCATGTTTGTTGGCTCTGAGAGGACGGTGGCGGGGTGGATGACACCCACCACAGCCTGCAGAAACTGCGCTGGGCTGGGGAGAGGGAAGGTGTGCCCTGCTGCCCTGCGGGCTGGACCTGCGCTGGGTCTGCGTGATCATGTTTTCAGGGAGAAAAAAAATTTCAGAGGGCCCACTGGACAGTTTGTCGCCCCTTCCCAGCGTGATCAGGTGTCAGATGCGCTGGAGGAGCATAGATACTGTGAAGATATTGAACAGAACAGAAACTTTTTTTTTTGGTCAAATATGTTGGAGCTCTTCATTTTCTAATCTTCTGCCAGTGTCATGATCTACCTCATAGCTGAAGTCTGCAACAGTTCCTTTAATCGTTAATCTAGTCCGCACAAGGATGGAGGTAGAAAATGATTGTGGCATTACATTACTTTTAGTAAGTGCCTGAAGTGAAAACAAAAAGCCTTAAAAGAAGTCTCATTAATATTTATAAGTAATTTGAGACCCCCCCCCATTAGATGCAGAGTTGAACTCCGTTATCACTTGGTTTGCTGAGGCCTGGCATTGGCATAGATTGAGGTTGCTGCCTTGGATTTCCAAGGTCTGTCTTACGGAATACTGGGAGCTCTTTCTTGCCAGTTATGCACCCGAGGAGACGGATGGACTCCCTGAGGCCTGGTAACCACAAATTACTGGCCTTCCAGTTGCCCATATTGCTATGGGTGTCATCACCCTACACGTTCACCTCACAAGTTAGACCACCCAGAGGGGTGTGAAAGGCAACAACCTTCCTCCAAAAGGACTTGATTCTTTGAATTTTTTTTTCTGAACCAAAGTTTAACTGGCCTCAAAGTTCAGTGTTTGGAATTCCAACTCCAGGCCAAGTCTGGAAGTGGCTGATGTTTGTAAGGAATGAGTTGACACCCCAGTTAAAAAATCCCTCATACCTGAGGATTCTGTGATAAAAATGTTATGCCTTCTGTAAATATCTTGGGTAAAATGTGATGGGCAGGAGGAGTAATAAATAGGTTGTGCAGTTTTGGCAGTTCTATAGGGGCAGCTGTGCTGAAGTGTTGTTACAGTCCCGCTGGCAGCGGTTTTGTCTGTGTCTCTGTGTGCACACACCCACACATATGTGCAGATGTACTGAAATGTAACTGATTGCTCTGTATGGACCAGAGTTACCAGCCGAAACTGCCCATTCCCAGATAATACAATTTCAGAAGCACGACAATGGAATGACTCACAGTGCTTTGCAATCTATAAAATTGTGGATTACTTTTGGGTATTAATTAAGAGTGATTTCTGGCATTGCCGGCTATAATGGTAGGGATGTGGCACCAGCAGGGTCTGCGCGACTCTGGGATGCTTTGTTCTGGGTAGCTTGCCAGGGCGCCGTCGTTTATCTCGACTGGAAAGGAGCTTGGCTGGTGTCAGGAGCAACGTTTTTGGAAAGGTTAGTGGATTGTCAATAGTCGCTTTAGATGTATGTGCCAAAGGGAAGAGACGCAGAGGAAACAGTAATAAAAAAGAGGCTTGAATTCCTTTGTGAGTTTTGTGATGAATCATAAAAGGGCACAGCAGCCAAATCAAATTGCTGTTTGACAGTCTTGGGAGAGGGGAATTTTCCTGTGGGAAGCAATGAGGGCTGGTTGTCAGCGCTTCGGCTGCTAATGCACAAACCAGAAACATCCCTCTCCCTTCGGACTGGGGTGCTTTGCTCTTCCATAGCTCTGTGAGTTTTATCCATGGACCTTGGGGAGGGCTGGAGAGAGAGAAGAGGGGAACAGGCCGTTGAGCTTTAGCAGAACAACAAGAAATCCAGATGTTACAAGATATGGAAATGCAATAATGAACCCTAATTATCTATGTAGCGACAGTGTGCCATATCTATACTGTTACAATTAATAATTTATTGTCTCTGTGTCCTGTATTAGAAGACTTTTAAAGATTCATTCGGACCGACTTTCTGCTTAGGGGATGCTCTTAGGTAATTTGAAGATGGAGCATTGTAATTTGGGAGAAGATGCGCTGCCTTTTTCAGATGTGGAGGTCCGGCTCATGCTTTAAGCCCAAAACTAAACTCAGAATTAACTAGCAACTGAATAATCTCTCTTACGAATTTGTCAAATGCCTTTGCTAAAGCACCTCAGTACTTGTCCTTTCTACTTCAATTTTTCCTTCGCGTTTGGTGAGAAGCAATTTCTCCATCGCAGTCTTGTGTTCAGCTTCCAGCTGGCACATCCAGGTTGTCAGCGGGCCGCAGCTTTCCTCTTGCCCTGGCGCTGGCCCTGCGCAGTAGCTCGTCAGTCTGCTCTTCTAGCTTGAAGGTAGCTGAAATGTCAATATAGCCATTTTTTTCTGATCTTTACTCAGGTGACGTCTGGATTATAATACTGAAAATGTATTCCCTAATCACTGGGTAGGGATCAGGGATCTGTAGCATGGGAATTCTTCCCCTAAACTGAAGCCATGTCCTAAACTGGGGAACACGCCAAAGCAGCTGATGCTATATTGGCCCTCTGTATTGCCTCCTGGATTTTCTAGAAACAGTGATGTTTGTCGTGAAAAATTAGAATAGGGTTACTCAGCTGACTATATCCCCGAGAAAGAGGCACGTAGGCAAGTGCAGTGCTTCAGTGAGAACAACACTAAACGTTTGAAAAGTAATATATCTGGCAAGAAAAACTCTTGGCAGGAGCCGTGAGAGTTGCTTGCACACCTCTGTCCGTGCTGGCAGTGGCAGCCACTGCGAAGCGACAGCGTCCTTCGTCGGAGGCCGCATCCCGCCGCTGAGCTGCAGACTGGGAGCCTGCGGCTGGGCGGCAGAGGGAGGGAGTGGGTCTGCTTCCCCGCTGCGAGGAGGTGAAGGGTTCCCGTGGCAGTGGGGACGTGGCGTGGCTGGAAACAGAAACCAGGACCGCTCGGTTTCAGGCACGTGGCGATGCCGTTGGTGGCTCTGCCCCTGCGCAGGAGGCAGGCAGTGGTGGCAGTGAAAGGCCAGAGGAGACGGCGAGGAGCAAGGGTGGGTGATGCCAGGGGTGCGTGATGTGGGAAGGGCTTGCAGTTACTGCGTCACCCATATCTCCGGGGGAGAACACAAAGTGAAAAGAGACAAAGCCGGGAGAAGAGCTGTATTTGAAAGCTACTGCTAATTACGTAAAAATTAAAAAAAAAAAAGAAACTTAAACAGGAAAAGGGCCATCCTGTATTCCTACAGGTATGCAGGCATTAAGTGACAGTTATTTTCTACAGAAAAGCAAGTGGTGTGTGAAACACAATAGACTTTCTTAATACAGCATCATATACAACTATTTTTCCTCACTTGCTCTGTGTGTATCCGGGTAAAGCTAGTCAGGGTTTCCATTCCCGGTGTAAAATTCCTACAAGCTCCAGACGTGATGCGTTGAGTGCTCTTGCATCTGGCATTGCTGATTGTCACTGCCATAAATAGAAGCAGTACCGGGGACAAACCCAGAAAGTTGTCATAAAGAATGTTTTCAATTTCTAAAGTGCTTGTAGATCAGAAAGCGGTTCAAAGCTGCATCTCGGACTCGGTTCCCCTATGACAGCAGTGCAGCCAGCTGCGAGGGGAGTATGTGACGAACGGCTACGGCAGCAGTGGCCCGGGCAGTTTCAGGGGCGGCCGACGGCATGGCCTGGGTGCTGCTGCTCATGCTGGGTTTTTAAACTTGCTGTTTAATCTTTGGGTGGTCTGTCTTTTAACCTGCAAAAACATCTTCTCGGGCTGGGAGGCTGGAGTAAGAATATGGAAGGGATGTGTGGATGCAAAGTGTCTGTAGATACCTGGGTTGTAAGGTTATCTGGTTAGTGGCTGTTCAACAGAAAAAATAGAACAAGAGGCAAGGACAGCGACAAATCAAATCCCCAGATCCCCCAGCCCTAGGGAACAGGAGATACCAGAGATGATAGCAGAGAACAGACACGTCAGGAGAGGTTCAGCCAGAACCCTGCAACTTCTCCAAAAAGGAGGAATGGGGTTACCCGGAGTCTCACAGGAAAGAACAAACTTCTTCTGGTGTGGTTTAAAGGGATTGCGAGAATGTGTGAGATTTATTTTGCGATGTTTAAGCGAAGGGCCAAAGGCAGGGGTCGGAGGATCAGACGTGGGAAAGTGGAGAGGAGGAGGCATGGCAGGGTCTGGCTGTGTGTCAGGGTGCCTGTCTGACCAAGTCTGGTGGCTACAGCCTGTCCCAGCTCTTCACTGAACTCAGCTCCTAGCCGGCTGCAATGTGAGCTCACTTTCCGCTAGGTGTTCATGGCTGGGGGGAGCAGATGAGATTTGTTAGGGGACTTCTGGAGAGACCCGAGCTCCAAGCCGGTGCCTGGGTGAGGGGCGTATAGGGTCTGGGCACGGACTTGGCCCATGCCAGCATGCGAGGGGTGTATATATCTATATACACATATATATTTCTGTATATACTGGGGTGTTTGTGAATCACACGGGTGGCAGCGTGCGGGTCGGGCTGTCTTTAGCTGCGTTTGTGGGTGCTGCCGAGGACGCTGCCGTCTGCGAGGGTCTGCGTGTGATCGGCGGGCGTGCTGCCAGCTGGACCTGCGGGTGGGAGCAGCTCCGGTGGCACCCGTGTGATGGGGACAGGGGGACCCTCCGGGCGTGCCCTGAATGCAGCTCTCGTGGACGGGGCTGGGATGGGAACCTCCAATTCCGCTGGCTGTAACGAGCGGTTCTAGTCGCAGCATGCAGAAGGAAGTTTTACCCAAATCACAAATCCTGCTTTCTAGAGCAGCCAGCTTCCCATGCCATGTATGGAATCTGAGGACATCTGAAACCACGGCGCTGTGAGTTGAAATCTGCTATATTTGCAAATCCCAAGGAGGTAAGACTAAAGTACTCCACAAACAAACGTTAAATGGTGCTGCGTTTTTAAACTTGCCAAGACTTTTGAATACTGGGAGCAGTGACTTTTTGCATTCTAACTGGTTTGACTCTTTGCTCTCCCTAGGGGAAATGGAAGAGTTAGAAACCCTGTGGCTGACTGGGATTTGCCACAATGAGAAGAACGAAGTCATGAGCAGCCAGCTGGACATCGACAACATGGCAGGAGTGTTTTATATGCTGGCAGCAGCCATGGCGCTCAGTTTAATAACCTTTGTCTGGGAGCACTTATTTTACTGGAAACTGAGATTCTGCTTCACTGGAGTCTGCTCAGATAGGCCGGGATTGCTGTTCTCAATCAGTAGGGTTAGTACTACTTTCATTTTCCCCCTTCAGGCAACAGACAAAGTAAATGCTACCTCCCTAAAACATTACCTGTCCTTTTATTCCCACCCGGACATTTGAAACACATGGTAGAGCATCAGTGTGACGCTCTAGAGTAGTCAGTGGGCCTGGGATGTGCTTGCACGCCGTGGGAAGCCTTTTCTCCGTTGGATTATTCCAGGGTATGAAGTAGCGTGTGCCAGGATAATCAGTAATCCAATGCTGAAAACAAATGTGTTTAGGGGACGTCTGGGTGAAGAAGTGGTAGAGGTGCTCAGATGCAGCAAATGGATGAATTTCCGCAAAAAAATCCAAACAAAATAAATACTAAAGTCATGACAGACATTAGCTCTCAGTTTTGTGTATTTCTTAAACAAGTGGATTTTCAGTGATAAAAATACACTGGAATATATACTGGCATATTTTTATAAGCTTTTCTTGATAGCAGACTTGAATAAACCATATGAAAAAAAGGTCAAACTCAAGTATCAGTTATGTTTGGTTAGACACTAAGACAGGTTTTAATGATGAGTTTACCAAACCCGAAGTTTGGGTGTTTACATATCTGAATAACTGATACTGGTAATGAAATAAGGGAAGTGTGTTCTTGTATTTTTGGCAAATTAGTTGGGTTTTGTCTGTCTTTTTCCTTTTTAAACACATAGTACTTTCATTAGGTTGTTGATTTTGCTGGATTTTTTATATAGCTGAGGAGAATTGAAAATGGTACTAAAATGTCTAATTGCTTTCAAATGTGCTGAAATTACCCTGTTGAGTAAATTGGACTCTGTTGGGACCGCGTTAAAAATACTCTGCTCTACCCTCTTGGGGATTGTCTAAAAAAGCATATACGCTTTAACCTCCACATTTTGAATTTTCTGCTTGTGGCCTTTTGCGTGTGAAATTCTCCTAACCAATGCAGGGGGAGAAGAGGACCTATTTGAAAGGCAGATTTCTGCAAATTACAAGTTCACAGGGTTGGAAATGTCACTTGAGCTCACAGGATTGACAAAAGAGGTTGGAGTTAGAAGATGGGCTGCAGCCTTTGGCTCAGAATGAACTCAAATTCAGGCTGTAGAAAGAGCTGGGATTTTTCTAATATGTACTAGGATAGGAAACAGAAAAGCTAAACTACAATGACTAGAAGCCTTCTTATTTCAGTGGGAGTGAAGAGTACCTTGACTTCCAAGAAAATGGCCTGACTGCAGGGTTGTTTAGAGGGGTAACTTAGTCACCGGTGTAAAATAATAGAGTTGCCTAAAGGTTAGTTACATTGTGTGATGAGACTAGGGAACCTTCTGGGGTCCCTTCTAATCTTGTTTTCTGGAATAAGTAAGGGAGGGGAGGCCAACACAGACCATTGGTTTGTAAAATACTGGCAATTTTTCTCCTTTATGATTCCAACAGATAAGACAGAAATTATTCTTCCTTATCAATGTAAGGAAATGCTAAAAGTATAGATATGTACTTTTGATCTTTCCAGTCATTAGATAAGCAATGTTTAATTTTTCTTTATTGCTAAATAAAAATAGAATGGGAGTATTTAAAATTTACACCTAGTGATTTAATTAATTTTATATTACTCATATTACAGGGTATTTACAGCTGCATTCATGGAGTACACATTGAAGAAAAAAAGAAGTCTCCTGACTTTACTTTGACCAATTCCCAAACCAACATGTTAAAACTACTGCGAACAGCAAAAAATATGACCAATATCAATCCTTCAAGAATTAACTCCCCCAAAAGAACAGCTGATTTTATTCAGAGGGGTTCCTTGATTATGGACATGGTCATGGATAAGGGAAACTTGATATTTTCTGATAACAGATCCAACTTTTTTGGTGACAACGTGAGTGAACTCCAGACGCTTCCTGGCAATCGACACAAGGACAATCTTAACAACTATGTTTTCCAAGGTCAGCATCCTCTCACGCTGAATGAGTCCAATCCAAACACAGTAGAGGTTGCAGTAACAGCAGAAGCGAAAACGAACTCCAGACCCAGGCAGCTTTGGAGGAAATCTGTTGAATCTTTACGTCAAGAGTCTGTACGTCAGAGCCAAGGTTCCCAGAGAGAAAACGGGTCAGATGAAAACAGGCAGCTTTCAGTGAAAAGCCAAAGATACCTTCCTGAAGAGATTGTCCATTCAGATGTGTCAGAGACATCAAGCCGAGCTACTTGCCACATGGAACCTGAAAACAACAACAAGCACCACAAAACCAAGGACAATTTTAAAAAAAGGACAGCAGCATCGAAATACCCAAAAGACTGTAGTGAAGTGGAACTGACATATCTGAAAACCAAACAGAGCTCTCCACGGGAGAAAATCTACACGATTGATGCTGACAAGGAGCCCGGATTCCGCTTGGACACACCTCAGTACATCGAAAACATTGTCCTTCCAGAAACAATAGAGTTTCCTGATGTTTACCAAGACCACAACGACAACTACAGGAAAGCAGAACATGCTAACAGGGCTCCCTTGCATAATGAAGACAGTCTTCCAAACAATGACCAGTATAAACTTTATGCAAAGCACTACACTTCAAAAGATAAAAATGCTTCCCTAGTTGACGCGAACGACAGATACAGACAGAACTCCACCCACTGCAGGAGCTGCCTTTCCAATCTGCCCACTTATGCGGGACACTATTCGAGCAGATCTCCCTATAAATGCGACGCCTGCTTGCGGATGGGGAACCTCTATGATATCGAAGAAGATCAGATGCTGCAGGACACGACGAACTTATCACTTCCTGAAGAAATATATGGGCACAGTTGGTCACAAAATAATGCTCTGCAATATCATAAAAAAAATAAGTTGAGGATTAGCAGGCAACATTCTTTTGATAATATCGCTGATAAGTCCAGGGAACTTGATATTGGAAGACCTTCTCGTAGTATAAGCTTGAAAGAGAGAGAGAAATTTCTACAAAGTAGTCCATATGCAAGCATGTTTAGTGTTCCCTCAAGCAAACTGTTGAGCAACAAGGCCTCACTTTTAACTCCTGCTCTAGAGGACAGTAAGCGGAGCAAGTCCCTGTATCCTCTGCACTCAGACGATAACCCCTTTCTGCACTCGTGTCGTGATGACCAGCACTTGTCTCTTAGGCGAAGTCCAGCTGATCTCTATAAACTTTCATTGCCCACAAGAGGAAGAAATGACAATTATTTAAGGTCATCCATAAAGTCTACAGCATCATACTGTTCCAGGGATGGTCAGATCCGTAATGACATGTACATTTCAGAGCATGTTTTGCCTTACGTTGCCAATAGGAATAGCTTGTACTCAACTCCAAGGGTTTTAAATTCCTGTAGCAATAGACGCGTGTATAAGAAAATGCCTAGCATTGAATCAGATGTTTAAATTTTCCATGAACACGTTATCTATAGGGAAAAAACAGTTGCCACCATCTTAGAGGGAGAATTTCTCCTTTAACAGTATCCTGCTATGGTAAATGATATGTAAACCTCTCCCTTTCCCAGTGTACTTTTGTACATGAATAGGTAAACTAGTATGCTCTTAACTATCCTTTTAAAATATGTCTTGTTGAAAAGGATAAAAAATAGCCATTTATGTATGCTTTATATATAAATGGCAAGCTGTACTGAAATAGCCCCAATATATGTTGGCAACTATGCTGTTTGTATCTAATTATTTTCCTATTTCGGTTATTCTAATTTATGTTGCTGAATATCATTCAATGTACTTTTGTCCTTACAAATGTTTAATGATTTGCTAGTACTGGATAAGCAATATGGTATGCATGTAGTATGACACAGACGAAAAGAATTAGGAATGCATTTGCACAGTTTTGAAAGTAAGTCTCTAGATGGGAACAAAAGGCTAGACTTTCAAAAATATATTTTAGCTTCATAATCATTTCCAAAGCCAAATAAAAATTTAAAAATCCCCAAAGCCTGGGACCTTAATAAGTGAATACAGTATGTTAGCACAAAGTTAATCTGTTTGTTCTAGACTGCTAGACCATAACTGGGACGGCTCTAGGCCCAAACATGTGAACTGCTGTGTACCAAAAGGAAGCCCCCTGGGTACTGGCTAGCGTTCCTGCACAAACGCTTTTCTTCTCTTTCACGTGCCCTTACCATTACAAACCAAGCTCATTGAAAAGTCTGCAGTCATCTCGTCAGGAATTTCACAGCTGCCTAACCCAGAGTATATATTTTTAGATACCGCTATATGGCACTTACTACGGAGCTGTGGACTTTATAGTGACCTTGAGGCCTAACGTGTGCGTCAGTCTGCATCTGCCCCGTGCTGGTGATTACTCAGGGCTGTATAGTATTTCTTTCATTCCTTCACTTCCCAAACCAGATCCCACCCCACTGTACTTCTTTGTTCATAGCGTAGTAGTGATAGCGAATTAATTGTATATTAATATTATTAAAGCTGTTAATACAGCATCAAACACCGACAGCCATACGTTCAGTGTAATCAGTGAGGAGCGCAATACGATTTATTTGCATACACAGTGAAGGATCAACACTTTTTGTGCGACTTCTTCCTTCCAGAATATTGTGCATATTTGTTGAACATCAGGCCTTTTTTTTAACCTCTCCAATCAAGTCTGTTAGATAAATTGAATATATATGCACACATAGCTAAGGAACAGTATCTTTACTATCAGGCTGTAACTGGTATGCAAAGATATTCACGTAACAGGGATGCGTTGCTGTGTGACTTCTGGTAAAGATTAATCAGATGATTTCACAAATAATATGCCTGCTGCACACCCCTCCTCACCGCCACTGGAAAAAGAAAAAAGCCCACGAGATTTTAACGACAAGGGAGCGGGCAAAGGCAGAGAGGAAGTCTTTCAGGAACAGAGTATACAGCTGTAAATTTAATTTAGTCTGAAGAGGTAAATTCAATGGCTAGTATATTCAAATACTGAAAGCCTTCAACAGGTGGTGCTCTGCCATTCCCCTGCTACTCGGAGAGTTGCATTAGGTTTTCTCTGTAGGGGAAGTTCAGATGGTTCAAGCATTACTCCCTACATTCCACTGAAGAACAGCGAGCAGGGAAACCGTTACCACTGTGAATTGGAGAATGTGAATATTACCCTAACTTTTCTCTGAACTGAAGCTCTTTTCGATAGAATCGTGCCTGCCGGCTGTACTTGCAGTGTCTGTGGGCCAGAGGTGCAGCATGCAAGTTGTTTAATTTGGAATAGCATACTGCAGAGCAGGGTCACAAATGGGAGGTGACACAAATGATGTACAGGGATAGACAAAATATAGCTTCTTGAATTTTGTTTACAGCTTTTTTTATTAAACAGATTTAAGCTGACTTTAACTACCAAACAATCTAGAAGGAGTTCTTGGTGTTTACAGCTGTGTTTGTATGTTCACCATGATGGTGAAGGATGAGATTTTTGAAGGAATGAAATGTAATGAGATTTGGGCTTCCAAGTCTCGTTCCAGCTTCCAAAAATCTCAGTGTACTTTATTATAAGTCTTTTGAGAAAGCATATCTGTTCAGAGCAAATAGGTTTGAAGTATTCTTTGTTCAACATTGGGACACAGTTATTGGCCCTGATTCACACGGTATGCTTTCTGGTTCCTCACTGGACGTTGCTTTTACAAGCAGATGATCCTTAACTGCCCTTAGAGAGACTCACATTTCTTAGGAGCAGTTGTACGAGCTAAGCAGGGCTAGGGTGTCTAAGGGACGAGCGCCGCTTTGCAGGAACCAAACCCTTGTCCCAAAGACCTAGTTATACTCTTTGTCTTAGGGCTGCAGGAAGGCAAATGCACTAGAGGCATTAATATTGGTGTAACGCGTTTAGTAGAAATATTTCAGGCAAATTTTCATTTCCAATCCAAATCGTAGTATATGGAGTAAAACCTGAAGTGTTTTCAGTCTGGCGTGTTTCAGCAGATGTGGTACTTGCTGATATCATACCAACAACGGCCACGCATGTCACTGAGAATTTTACCAAGCGAATCGTAGACCTCGGTGGTGGCTCTTGCCTTTCGCATCATCGTAAAGCTCTCAAAACATTAGCTGATCGCTCCAAGTCTTTTGTACCATCACCTCGATTTAACTAGACACACGTAATTTAGTGTATAGGCAAGTACTGTATGTGAAGCTGGGGGAGAGAAAAATTCCCATTTGCAACGTTTTCTAAGTAAACTGTTGAGGTCCCACTGTAAACATCCTAAAGCCAGGTGAATTTATCCTTCTGTGAAATGTACAAGCAGATTAGCTATAAAGAAACATCCTGCAGTGCTGGCTTTTTCTGATTTGAGTAAGTTTCTGGTGACTGTAGAGATTTTTTATTATTTTTATTATTAGCTGCAAATACGCAATACAACCACCTCCCCTAAACCAAAACAAATTGAAGAAGCAGAGGGAAGACTTGATAATGTTGCACAGCAGTTGTTCACATGGAAATAAAAGATGCTGCCTTAAAGGGGGGGAAAAAACCCCAGATACTGAAAGTAGAGGGAATAAGAATCTGCATGCATTTGTTGTTTTGATTGGCACATAATACGGGTGAATAAAGTGGTAAGAGAAGGCTGAAGCACAGGGCTGTAGGCGAGTAGCTGGTGTGGCTGCGGATGTATATGCGTGAAGAAGCAGCAGCAGAGAAGTTGAAGAAAAATCTTCAACAGCAGAGCCACAAGCCACAGCTTGTGAGGCTCAGCTGTAGAGCGCGTGGAATTCGGAATATTGCCTGAGCTTTGTTGATTTATTTGCACTGACTTTCAATCAAACCGAGATCAAGACTTTCTGTATTTCCCTCTCTCTCACTCTAGCTGCTGCTATTCTTGAAGAGGAGCAAAGAATCTTCCTGCCCAGGTGGCCATCCTTTCTGTCCCTTGCTGGATGGTGCTGGTGACTTGTTACATTTTCCCCGATTCCAGCTCTAGCAGTTTGTTGGCCATTCCTATCGCCAGGATTTCCCGTGGCTCCAGCTGGAACTGAGTCAGGCTGTAACTGATCTGGGCCATTCTTGGTAGCGTGTCCCGTAGTATTGCACTGCTCCCGGACGACAACTTTTGTGGAGGCAGGATATTGAATTGCTGAGGAATGGAGTAGGTACACGGAGGTAAAACCAGCTGTATAGACATACCTGCTTCTTGCTTTTTTCCTCTTTTGAAGACATTGTAGAATTTCTTCATGTTTTTGTCTTTCCCTTTTCACCACAGTGGATTTTCCTTTTTCCTTTCAAATGGGATTTGTGTTCTGCTTGTGTTTCGTAGGGCAGTGTAGCCACCCACTAACTTCAACGCATGGAAATAAGGTATTTTAATATATAAGGTAAAATTAAGGAAAATCAATTAAGGTTTTGTATTTCTGGAAAATTTCATTTATTGTTTTAGCAGCTTTTGTTCAGAATTCATTAGTCTGCTGTCTGAGCAGCTCGGTTAGGATGAAGAGTGCTGTGGACAACCAGAAAGCAAATCACCGCCAGCTCACTGTGTTTTGGCAGCATCTCGTTTCGAATACATGTCTCTTTCTGTGTGATCTTTCAGAACGCTTAGGGGATGAAATAAGGCTCAGAAGGGAAATCAGGAGTGGGGTTTGTTGGTTTTTTTTTTTTTTTTCCTGGTGAAAATAGATTTTTTTACATAGTTTTAAAGGAACCAAAAGCTAGAGCTGTGTGTGCAGCTTTGGGTTTCTGTGCTGGAAGAGGAAGCTCTTTCTGTTGTTGGGAGAGAGAGAAAGCTCCCTCCGAATGGTGGCTCAGAGCACTGAAGGCTTGGGAGCAGTTATGGGTGTGAAGTGTCCTGGAAGGTTTTACCTCTCTCTGTTGACTTTTTAGAAAGTATAGGCTCCTAGCTTAGACATCTCAGTTAAACGGGCTTAGAAAGTAACAGTCTGTTTATGCCCAGCCTCAAAAATCTGCCAGTTAAATCCCCAAGTCAGTACCAAGGGAAACCGTGCAGGTGCCTTTAGGCTCCTGCGCTCACGCAAGTGGTTGCTGAGGTGGCACCCGTGGCTTGTGCGGTCTGCGGTACGCCCAGCCTGGTCGGTGCCATCGCCGCCTTTATGCCACCTGACTATCCAGCAGGAAACAGAAGTGTCAGATCTGTTCCTGGTAGAAGAACTTGCTATTTTCGTATTTCTGCAGTGTAGCAGATGCATCTTAGCGCTGGGGAAGACTGTGGTACTATTCCTTCCCTTGCTGGGTTTGTCAGTGGAGAACAGGAATTGGGGTACGAATCTAAGGGTCTGAGGGTCAGCTTGGACGGAGGGGGAATTCAAGAGGTGAATCTTTTCGTTGTTTTATGTTTCATCTAAGATGTTTGATATATAAAACCTAGTGAAAATAGATCTTTTGTCACAAAATCCTCTCTTAGTTAACAGTAACCATATCTCTCCTGTGGCTTGGCTAGATTGTGTTAAGTGTTAATCATCACACCATGTGCGTATTTCGAGATGGAGTGTTGTATGTTGCCTTGCTAAACTTTCCCTTCCCCAGCTTGAGTCTTGTCTTCACTGGAAGTCCTGCTAAAGTAGGTCTCTTTCCTGTCTAGGGCAATCTGGCTTCCAACGTAAAAACAGTTTTCCAGTGATACACTTAAATTTTTTGGTTTACCAATGTTATGGTTTTTTACTCTAAACTTTCTTACCGAGAGCTGAGCCTTTAAAGTCTATGACGGTGCTGAAGGAGCTGCTGACGGAGCATAAAGGCCTTTTAAACTATGACTTTCATGATATGAGCCATTTCCCTGCCCAAACCCACCTGTCCTGGCTTGTTTTAAATGTATTAGCAACATGTTAGTATTTACTGTCCCTAGGAGGGAGCACAGTCTAATCACAGCTGTGTGTTTATCTGCGGGCGTAGATGCGAGCACAGATGGGAGTGCGGTGCAGTGGGGAAGGCTCAGCGCGCTCTGAAGCTGCGGTTCGGGGGGAGTAGCCTTCAGACCGGCACGTCTCCTGCATCGCCCCGGTCGCGCAGATGTCTCCGTCTGACGTGCACGTACCGCACGTGGTGTAGAATTCTTGTGGGCGCTCAGCTTTCGCTGTGGGATTGATCCCCTGGTCACCTGCATTGCGGTGGTGTCCGTGGGACGGAGGGGTGGTGGGTCGTGTGCTCTGGTGTCCGTTGCCCTGCTCAGCAGGAGCAGAAGCCCTGCCTTGCTTCCCCTGCTCTGCTGGGGAGGTTACTGTGCTCCCTCTAAATCAGCTCCTCTTTTATTTCACCTCAGTCCAGCTTGGGATTTTTTTTGCCCTGCTTCTCTCGACCTGTGTACAGAGCGTGCTCCCTAAAAAGACGTGCGCTGCCAGCCAGCATCCTGCAACTGTGGAAGTCAGGGTTGCGAGCGCGCTTTGCCCCGCGGCGCAGCCGAGACGCCTTGGTTCTGCTCGCGGGTTCGGCAGCTTTTCCGTTACGGGCTGGAGGATGCGTCTGTTGCAGCTGAAGCTGCTTTCTTGACATGAACGCCAGTCTGACAGCTGTAAGCAGCCACTTCTGATTTTGTGATGATTTTGTCATGTCTATAATTTAAGAACCAGGAATAATATAAGTAAAATAATTTACCTCATTCTTTACCAGGTTTTTGTTGTTTTGCACTCAAATGACAATTTTTACTCCTTTTGCTTCATTCTTTACCTGTATTGAAAACGTTAAATTAGTAGAGAATATAACCATGCTGTAACCTTGTCATGCGATACCTTTACTAGTAGATAACCACACTAAATATAGTATTACATATTTAAAAGAGGGGTGGTTTTGACTCTCCAACTCTTAAAAAGTAGTGGTGATAAGCAGTTATACTCCTAGATGGTTTGTCCTTTCCCTTTTGTATTAGTATTTGTTTTCACTAATATATTTCAGAAATTCTATTTCTATGTGCACGTTAGAAAACTGTGAAAGTAAATACCAATAAATATTGTGATACTTACTCAGTGCACTGTAAAGTTCCAAGTGAGAGGATGCTTTGCTTGGGAACGGATGAGGTTTCCTCACTTCTCAGAAATGGTACTGAGCTTTAAAGCGGGCAAAGGGTAGTATTGACAGCGACATGAAATGCTAATGAAGAATGTCTTGTTTTGCACTTCTGGTACTATCAGAAGAAATGAAATGTTTTTCTGAGCAAATGCATTATAAGAACACATTTTTTTAGTTTGTTTTGTGCATGGCAGTACATAAGCATAGCCGTGTGGAAGAGGTTTGTGTTACGTCATTCCTACAGGATTCTTTAGTCTGATAATTTTTTTATTGCGCCTGTTTAATAATAGTGTTTAATGGCAAACACCTTTCGGAAATATATTTTGGCTTCTGTTTCCATTGCAAGCCCTGCCCTTGGGCCCACAGCGGCGCAGTCGCAGGCCCTGGCGAGGCGGCTCTGCCTGCCGTGCTACGGGAAGGAGCCCTTGCTCCTTCACTGCTGGGACAGGACAGAGGAGTCGAGGAGAGTTTTGGAGGATGTGTTGTGCAACATTTGAAGTGTAAATCATCTTCCAAATTGAAAAAAAGATATTAAATTGGAGGTTCACAGTTACCCACGCTGGCGGGTGGTCTGTGACAGGCTGCAAGGGGGGCGGCTTCTGGAGGAAATGAGAATTTTTAACTAAAATGATTTGAATTCTACTTAAGTTTCTGAAAGTCACTGAAACAAACGGGAGTTTTCTTTTTTTTTTGAAGCCAAAGTCTTTATGTTGTCATACGAGGTTTCACAGGGAAATGGGCCAAAGAACACAATTAAATATGCAAAAGGTTAATCCTATGAAAAAGGGTATCCTGCCATCTCCGTGTGCACAAGCATGTGAATGGTGGGAGGAATAACGGGTGTCATTTTCCTGTATATTGCTATGTAGGTTGCACTATTTTGAATGATACAAGCCTGATATTTTAATTACCAAATACGATAAGAAGCTGTGTTTATTAATAGTTTAAACTAGTTCACCTAAATATATATACAGTATCCACACGTGTGCGTGCATTCACTTCCCAACCCTGTCGTGTGTGAGGAACCTCCCCCAGGTGCGGGACACGTGTCGGCAGTGCGTCGTGTGGAGCCATGCTCTGCTCTCCCGTCCCGACCTCCCTATCCACACAGCCCCTGGCAGCATTCCTTGTGGCGTTTGAGACCTGCCACAGCAGAGGCTGGAGGACCTGCTGGGATCAGGACAGCCTTCTGCTGGGACAGGTGACAACACGTCAGGGGAGAGCCCCTGTGCGAAAGGGCGAGACGGGATGCTCGCTGTAGGTGAGAAAGCTGTAGGAGAAGGATCTCTTCTCGTCCTGTTTGGAAAATTCGCGGCCGGAGAGGGTCTCTTGGCCTGGCGACTGACGTTAAAATTCTGCGTCAGCTTACAGGATCCACACACCTGGTCATTAAACACGGTGCCTCAGGTAGCTGAGGAAGGACACCTAAAAACTAAGAATTCCCAGGAAGGATCAGCCGGCGTGTGTACCGGCAGCCGCCCGCGTATGCCTGCGTGCGGGCTGGGCAGTTTTCCAACTCGGTTTTGCATACGGAGACAGTATTTAGCAGTGGAGTTTTAGTCGGAATCACTTTTCTCAGCCAGCGTGCAGGCCTTTGAGCTCGCTAGTATTAATGATGTGGAGACTTTAACCAAGAGACGATTGCGGTATTCAGCTTCTTTTCTAAATTTACAGTGCTCTAACCAAAACTTACGACAAAAAATACCTTGGAATCATTTGTTTGAAGTAGTTCCTGAGCTTTTTTCAAAGGGAGAGTTGGATAGTTATTAATTTTTCCACCTTAACCCAGAAACAGAAAATTCTGTAGGGTCAAATTTCGCCTACAGGTTACTGCAAGTGTGTCTTGGGGAAGAACTTGGTTCCCAGTCCTGCATCTGCAAGATGAAAATTTTTGGTTAGTTCATTTCTACCTGGCCTAGGTCTGGATTCCAAGCTTAGGCAAAACACCTTTTGACTTAGGGATGTGTGAGGGAGTGGTGGGAGAGCAGATCCTTGGTGCAGGTCACGCTCAGAAATAAAAACACCAAACGCAAACCTCGTGTTGCAAAGGTACGGAAGTTGCGTCCTATAGAACTGTGTGCCGCTGGGGAGTAATCTAGTGCCATTTTTAATAAGACCTGTTTACAGTTTATACTTTATATCAGCTATAATATTTTGAAATAGTCTTATTCATTTCAGAACGTCCCTTTTGCACGGGCGAAGAGCAGCTTCATCTCCCTGCCTTCACGCTTCACACCCACACGCACAGAGTAGCTCGCGTCTTCCCTGCTGCAACCAGAGGTACAGACAGGACGCAGTGCCGTGGCAGGCAACCTCCTACCCACTTCTCAACTAACGATGCAAAATTTGCATCCGTGCATTTCAGGTTCTCTCAGAAGCACTGCACCTGTGAGGTAACGGTGTTAATTTTAATTCATCAGATTCAAATTCACACTAAACCTGAAGGGCATTTCGTGCTTCCTTTCATACACTGTAATGATTTTTGCTGGCTCAGATGAAACACTGATGTTTGTGCTGCTAAACAAAAACCACCAGAAATATTTTAAGATCTCAAATTACACTTTTAAAAACATTTTTACCTGTTTACTTGAATAATGTAAATTCAATGTGATGTCCTGACTAGTCTTTGTATACATACATGTATATATAAAAGCTACATATGGGCTTCATATATATGTACATGTATAAAGGTTTTGGGGAAGTTGAGGGGCAAGACAAAAATTCAGCATTGTGACAAAGCTTCTACAACAATTTATGAACAGTTTCAAATAATGTATTGGTATTTTGCATCTGATTAGAAGTTATTTGCAGTTGAACTCTGAAAAAAGGAGATGTAACTGAAAATTAGCTTTGGATCTTCAGTCGTCATCCTAAGACCAGTTTAGTTTCATTTGTGTCTTGAGAAAATAAGAATTCACAATATTAACTTAGGATTTTGCTCAGAAAGAAAATTAGTTATTAGTACAGTTAGAAAAATATTCTTGTTCTGGTGGGGGAAAAAACTCCGAGTGCACTGATTTGTACAGGTTGCACGGAGCACTGATCTACATTGCAGCAGAAGAAATTTGCATTCCATAAATAACATCTGGCCATAAATCTTGGAACCATTTGATTCCGTACAAGGTAAATTAAAAAGCCTATCGCTTCTGTTATTTACTAGTGCAATTTACTGTAACGCTCTCAAGAGTGCAATATTTCAAACCAAAGGCGAAGTCACCAATTCCCAATTGCTAGCAAAGACTAGTAGGGGTTTGCAGACCTCTTAACACTGGGGGAAATGAATCAGGACGTTAGAGTAGAAAAAAAAAATATTGGTGAAATGGAATCAAGCATAAAATAATTGAATTTCGTTATAAAATTCATGGTATCATGGATTCGCGAAAGAAGTGGTTTGGGGAAAAAGAGAATAATTAAAAACTAGTTTTGACACTCCAGTTACTGCCTGTTTTATGAGATGGGTTTAGCAAGCGGAAAGGAGTTTTAACACACGAGGGTCTGTCCGCACACAGTTTTCGCTGTCGTGTTAGAGGTACGCGTGCCCCCGGCTGCCCCTACTGTCGCAGTCCTGGCGGCAGCTGGGCCTGCCCAGCCGCACGCGCTGCACCTCGGAGGAGCTGGGGCTCACACGCTTCTCTCCTGCGTTACGCGTAGCATCTCACAGCAGTGCCCCCCGACCGTATTTTAACCCTGTGCATGACTGAGTGTTAATACTGTATAAATATTTTGAAACATATCTAAAAAACATGTTTGCTTCAAACTTTTTACGATAGAGAAATATATAATTATTATGATTGTCTTACAAACTGTATTGTGTTCTTCATTTTTGTTAAATATGTAGAAAAACATTAAGGGAATGGGGGACTCAAATGTCTGTGTGTACTGAAATGTATATAACTATTTGGGGAAAACACACGTGCCAAGTATAACATGATGTAAAAATTGTAAATATATGAAAAGTTCATTTTTCTAATAAAGATAATTTCTGCCAATTGATATGAAAACGAACAATGGTATCATTCTTGTCTGTCTTCCTCGTTAAATGGTGCAAGATGAGGAGTCGTCTGTGAATAAGGCTTACCTTTGGCTTCTTGTTAGTAGTGGCTTTGCTGTGAAAGGTGTTCCCAGCCACACGCTTTGAGCCATCCTTTGCGGTTAGAAATTATCTAAAGGTGAAGACGCCTGAAGCGGAGGCTGACGCTGTATGCTTCACGTTCCCGGTTTAATTCAGTTCACGGAAAGGACGGGGACAATTGACTTCTGAAGAATTCATTCAGGGTGAGATGTCTGCTTTGAGCCGAGGGAGCCGAGTCAAGGGTGGCCGTGAGCCCGGGGCACCGTTTGCCGTGTTCGGAGATACGTCAGCTGCGCAAAGCACAGGTGCCTGCGCAAAGAGACGGTCTTGGCTGTGAAACGTGGGAGGTCTTTGGGCGACGGCGAGGCAGCCCCCAGCCCAGGGAGGAGGAGGAGGAGGTGGAGGAAGTGATGGTGTCCTGCCGAGGGCGATGCCGTCCCTGAGAGGAGCTGGAGGGCTGATGCTGTGCAGTGCTCCTGGCCTGGCAGTGCGCTCGATGGGCGATCAGGCGAGGATGGGGCACGGCAAACCAGGACGTGAGAAAAGGGCAGCGATGCCTCATGTTTTCTACGACCTTGATATCAGCAAGCTTGTTTAACTTGCTGGTTAGTTAAATCAAAATAGAGGTTGTAGTGGAGCAATTTAAATCTGTTCTAAGATTTAACTGTTTGCCTGGCTAGGGGAGCTGAAGGAGCGAGGTTCGCGTGGCTCTCCTAGGTGGACCCTCTTTTCCAGGAAGTTTAATCAGCACTAATGAAAGTCTTCCCTTATTCCACAAAATGGGCATAGACAAACCCTTGGCAATTAGAATGCTGTTCTTCGAGGCAGTGGGATGAAAGTCATTAGATCAATCCACAGCATTGTTTTGATGAAAGTGCTTAGTACTGAATATAAAAATAACAGACAGGAGGTGAAAGGTTGCTCACAGATGTCTCACAGCAGAATGGTCCCATTTATTAGTTCCCAAGATAAACATGACTGCACAGATAATATGGAAGATGTAAAACTGGAGTTCTGTCCGTAATGAGGCTTTCAATGGGTAAAGGCGGCTGGGCTTATTGTCCTCTGCTAGAAAGCCATTTTAAAGGGACCTCACTTTGTTTTTATCTAAACATCCCCATTTCTTGAAGTAAAATGAGGTGTGCCCAGGTTACTGAATCTTTACCTGATCTGGAATCTTTGTCCAATGGACAGGCCAGTCTGTTCTGCACAGTAATGCACGATGATCTGAATGGCTTTGGTTCCCCCGCAGTGACGTCCACCAAAGGCCCAGTTCCAGTCCGTCAGTCATGTAAAAGAAACAGGATTTTTTATTTCAGGAGAAACAGGAAAGGAGCGGTGCGGGACACAGCCCATGTGACCCGATCTGGAAGCACCGTGCTGACTCCAGTCTCCTGTCTGAAGAGCTGGGCTGGGGCTGGTACCCAGGCTGCTCCTCCCGGCACGGCCGACTTCCCTCTGCGCGGCTGTGAGTCACCTCACCTCCAGCTTGGAGTCCCTTTGGGGTCTGGTTCAAAGACAGTCATGTTCCCCCAGACTGTTCTTTTGAGCCTGTGCTGATGTGTCTATGGCAACTATCAGTCCTCTAAAGCTTTGCTGATTAAAAAAAATACAATTTAAGCGGTGACTGGGAAAGGAAAGCTTTTTAAGTCTGACATATTGTGCATAGCACTGCCAGCAGTGCTCTCAGCAAACTGAGCAGTTCACGCGGTATGAACACAAGTCTTCCTGCAACATGGATGCAAACCCACCTGCTTTAGGGCCAACGGCTGAAGCCTGCTCATCTCCGCAGACAGGAGCACCATCCACCCTACCTGCTGTGGTGAGTTTTCCCCATTGATCACTCCAGCACTTGTCTCACAGCTTCTTCCAACAGTTTGCAAACAGCATGATGATCTCCCCCTTGCAGATCCATTGCAGCGCAAAAACCAAATGGCGGCTTCCACAAATTGCATCGGGTCTATCGCGTGATCCTCTGCCCCTGCTGCTGTTCGCCCACTGGGCAGTCTGCCTCCGCAGGCGCATCCCCGGGCGCAGCGCAGCTGGTGACGGGCTCCTTCCTCCTGCTGAAGAGTGAGATATTCCACACTCTGGAGGCCTCTGCGCTGATTTCTGTATTTTCTTTCTAGAAGTTCCACAAAGAGCTTTCTGTGGGGATAACTTACTGACTTTTTATTTACCACTCGTTAGCTTACAGAGAACGATCGTTACAGAGGTTGCTGCATTCTGTTCAAATCAGTAAGCTCAAACCTTACTTATTAAAAATAATCTATGTTTGCAATGTAAGCGATGATTGTTCCTTAACTATGGCAATAACAATTTTAATGCACTGAGGTTTCTCAACATTGCAGTAGGCAACAGGGGCAGTAATAGAGATGATAATCATGATTAACATCATTTACATAAGGTTGCCGCAAGGTCAAAGACATTTTCCAGTGGTCTCCATGCAGCTTCAGGTGTAATTTAACAGCAACAATCCTTAGAATCTCCTTTGTGCTGCAAAAGCACGAGGTCTGGGGTTTTCCTTCTCTTCTCCATGGAGCGGCCCTTAGCCTGCTGGTTAGACGTGACAGGTCTAGAGAAATCATTGAACTTTTCCAAAGACCACGCGTGCAGCATGCGGACGGTCAGGCCAGTAACATTTCATGCTCTACGTAAAGAGCTGTGGAAGATACGAGGAGTAGAAGATCTGAGCTCAAGACTCTACGACAGAGAGTATTAACCAGGTTTGAAAGTCTGAGACCCTCTATAGAATTGTGTAGCTCCAGGAATTACTTCGGGGACTGACAATGGTTGGCATTTCAGATGCTTGGTTGGGAGCAGCTCTCTCCCTCCGTCCTGCAGAAGGAAAAGTGAAGTAAATAGGCACCGTAACGGGCATTTCTCTCTGCTCAAGGGAAAAAAAAGACTTCGGACAGGTTTTGCTCCCAATTTCCAACACAGTGTAGTGCTATCAGTTGAGAGGTTTGCCACAGGAAGAAAAAGCTTCTGCAGTTGTATCAAAATATCACGATGCTGATTTTACCCTGCTCTTTCCCAGCAAGGGAAATATGGCAAATTGTGTAATTCTCCTGGTAGCTGAAATGCCTCCGAGTTCCTTTACCACAGTTAGAGCAGAAGAACCATTTGTGTATTCTGAGAGCACGAAAGTAGTAGGAATGAGGATGATGAGCAGAACTTTGATTCTCTTCGGAGAACAAAACTGCTGCTGCATTTATTTAGCCACACTGAGTCTTTCCTGATAGAGGCTTGGAAAACTGCAGCACACACTAATTCCTGTTACCCTTTTTATTTTATATGTAAATGTGTGTGAAGAGCTGATGTTTGAAAACAGCTTATGTTTTGCTATGGGAGAAAGTTTCAAATAGAACTACACAACTCCAAGGATCCTGCAAAAATCACTGTGAATCTCTTTGAACATGGCAGTCATCTGCAAGAACAGCTCACAGTAAGTCTTAACCAACAAAGAAAATGATTAAACTCTTTAATGATAAATCAGATCTCAAATTGTTACACCATTTAGATTTTTACCCTAAATAGAAATGCTGGAATGATTTCTGGAAGATAACCAGGTCCTGTTTTGTTCAGCTTTAAATCAGCTGCTGTTCCTTTCCACGGATGCGCTCTTATCTCAGCAAATGGGAGCACCCAATGTGACCTTAACTATATTTGTACTTCTGTTTGCTTTCACATATTTCCTCTCTGAATAAAACAGCTCTGATACTATCACCTTCCTTCTTGTTTCTTGTTCTCTCTGCCTGCTCCTAGCAGTTTTCTCCATTTCTGTCCCTGCTAGAACATCATGGAAGTGTAAGCTGCACCTTGAACCAGACCTGCATGGTCAGCACATTTCCACGCATTAGTTAAAAGCATTGTCATCTCCCTGTTCCTTTCTATTTCTGTCTCTACAAAAAATAACATTTCTTTTATTTCTGCACTGCCACTCTGCAGTGAGAAGATGATTTCAGTATTCAGCACATAATGACATCCATAACCTTTTTTTTCAAATGTTATTTTTGCACTCAAAACATTTGGATAGCTTACATTATTTCTCCTTGTGTATATTTATTTTCTGGCATTTCTAAACACTAACTTATTTTTTCCGTAATATTTGTGTCTGATAGGTCATGTTAGATCTCCTTGAAATCAGCCTAGCTTGGAATAGCAAAGAAATGGCAGGTCATCCACAGAGCAGGGCTGGGGCTGGGAGTCGTGTGCTGTAAGGGATGCTGGATCGATTTAGATGCTTCTACGGCCTGAATGCCTGCGTCTTGTGGTACTGCACTTCATGAGCTGAGGACTTTCTGACTTAATGTTCAGCATAAAATTAAGCCTGATTATGTAACATGATGTACTGGGTTAGACCACTAAATGCTTTGAAGTCAGAGAATGAGAAACCCGCAGTTTAGGTTATCAAGAAAGGTATTAAATATTGATGCCTTGAGAAAATGGCACACAGCTGCAATTCTTTCACACTGCAGTCAAACAAAAAAAAGAATCACAAGTTTGCTGCTTCAGGGAGCGGTACACAGGTAGCAGAACTGGTCTTACAGGGAGAAGCTGCGGCAATGGTGAAGCTGGCCCAGTTTGATCGTGGGATTTTTACACAGCTGTTGGGGCTCTGAGAGGTAGGAACCAGAGCTGCCAGCTTGCTGCTCGCACCAGTGTGTTCCCCAGCTGGTTCTGCGTACGTCTGTGGAAGCATTTCTTCTTCCCGAGGCTGAGCGGGAAAGGAGGATGTGAGGTGATCGGCAGCGTGATGCTTGCACCCTCTTGCTGTCTGTCTGACTGTAAGGCTCTACCATATTTGCCTCAATTCTGTAACAACATACCGAAATTTTAGATGGGAAGTTGAGATGTAGTTATTTACACACGGGCAACCCCCGATGAATTAAACACAGATTAACTCAGAGCGAGCTGCAGTCTGTTACCCCAGTGAGCATGCAGAGTAACTCTGGCTCGGCAGCCCGTGCACGAGCAGCTGTGCTGATGCGCACGAAGATGGGTTTTGACCTGGGAACGCTTTGATCCTCCGTATTGCGAAGTGTTCCCACTGGCTTCCTCATGCTGGTGTAACCTGGGGAAAAGCTGGTCCTGGATTCTTGGTCTGTATCAGGCACTGCAGGGCTTGAGTAGTCTGGAAACATGACAGTTACCGAGGCTGATCCAGGGCTGCCGATCTTTTGGTGACGGGTCCTCTCTCTGTGTGCATGTGTGTGCGTGTGTGCACGCATGTTTTAAAGAAACAGCTTCTCAAATCCTCTGTAATGTGAGAGGACGCTTATTTGCTGATTTTAGCAGCCATGACATGAATGGTTCTTAGGGGGCCAGATGGCTCAGTGGTCGGTACAGCCGGAGGAACATTCCCCACGTGTGTCGACCAGACTCGGCAGCACCAGGTGCCAGGGTTAGCTGGCCAGTTCGTATGCTGCTAGTATGTCCTGGACGAAGGTTTAAAATCTTGCACTCTCCTGACAGTATGATTTTATGAAAGTCCTACTCTATTTTTGGTTGGGAGCAGAACAGATTGCTGGACTTCAACTCTTTGGTTTCCCTCCAGCTCATCTCCAGTTTGTAAGGTCTTTGCTGGAGTCAATGCCTCTTGCCACTTGCTCATACGGAACAGATACTAAAGTAAGGAGCTTCCAGTCTTGCCAGAGGCCAGTTGGCTTTGCAGCAATAAACTAGTTAAAAATACTCAATTACTAATTTTTCTCCTAGCTTGAAGGCTATTGGCATAACTTCACCATGTCTGACCATTTGTCAGCAGAAGCCAAATGTACAGAGGGGTGTAACGAAGCAGAGCACTTCTCTGGAGCCACCAACATTTAGGATGACATATAACAGTGAAGATAAACCTCCAAATTGATCTCATTCCACAACGACCTTCAGGACAAACTGCAAATCCTTGGCAGGACTGACACCATGTTCCTCTTTGTACTGACAAGACGTTTTTGCAGTGTGAGCATGTGGAGGTTTTTAAAGCTGCAGACCTGAAACTAACAGCAACACCTGGAGAACGCTAGTCTTCGTGACCGTTGTTGGACTGTTGGTTCTGATCTTATGCAGAAACTTCATCTTCCTTTAACCTTGTATAAGTTACGTTACTAGATCGTTCTTATTTAAAGGCTTTTCCCCGCGATGTTTTCAGTGGACCACGCTTGTGACATTTGGTGTTCATGAGAGCCCTGTGAACTCATTGAAGTGTCCTCAGGGACTCATGAATACGAAAGTATTTCCTTTTTTGGATTCCTTTTTCACCGTTTCTTCTGGATGGTTTGTTGTGTATGGCGCAGAGCAGCTGTCCTGAACGCTATCGCTCTGTTCTCCTTACAGGGGGGCACAAAGGAACAGCTCTGTGGAGGAAACAGCTTTGTTCCCCCCTAAGAGATTCAGAATGAGGAAAATGATCGTAAAAGAGGACTTAATGAGGGAGTTTAAGATAACTATAACAAGAGGGACCCAAATATTTTTTTAATGAGATAGGTTATAAAAAGAAAAGTCCGGTAGTAATGTTTTTGGAGATTTAATCAGAAGAGTTGATTCATATTTCAAAAACTATCTTTGTAAGGATGAGTTACATCTTCATGAAAGGCCTGCATTTTAATGGTCCACCAATCAAACGAAAGGTCTCTTTGTGGACATAAGTTGGCGGCGTCCTATTTTAATATTGTGATCTCTTTTCATTGCCTTCCTGCACAGCCTTTGCCAAAGAACTCCATGTGTCTTTTCCTGGAGCCCTTCGCTGAACTGGCAGGTGAGAGGGAGGAGCAGGAGGACAGGGTGTCACTGGGTAACTCGACGGGTTGACACAAGCTGTCCCTCCACTGGTAGAAAATCAAGCATCAAAGGGCTGTTTGAAAGAAAAAAAAAAAATCCCCAGCAGAAACTCTGATTCAGCAGTACTGAAACTGTGAGTAAGAAGTTGTATTTGCTGCTGAGACTTGTTTCCTGGTGCAGAAAGAGCATCAGAGTGTTGGGGACAGGATGGAGCAGCTACGTGGGGGCTGCTACTAGTGCAGCATCTAACCCAGCAGTGCCCCACTCAAATTTCTTCATTAAATACAGAAAATAGTCAGTATTCAGGCCATACACTAGCAGAAGAAAGCCCTCCTTGCACTGATAAGTACTTCCAACTGCTGAATAAAATTAGTGTGTTTTGAATAAACGATGTTGCAGAAGATGCTATACAACAGCAGCAGTGATTTCAGCCCCGAGCACTGAGCGGCGTAGAGCCGTCCTGCTGCGCCCCATCTGATGCAGCAGTCTTGCCATCTCATGCAGACGATTCTCCCGGGTGCAGCAGAGCCAGTTTTCCGTTCCCTGATGTGCTGGTCTAAGTGTTACACTTCCCAAAAGTGATAGAATACCCCCAAATGTTTGAATGCATTATTTGATTTCTTGTATTTATTTACATTTTCATTGCTACAGGTGGAATAAATTGTCCGCTTTGAAGTTTTATTGCATTAGTGAAGCTAGTTTAGTGCAGCCTAACTGATGTTGGAAATTCTCTTCAACATTTCCAGCTCTGTGAAAGATAATTTCAGGTAAAATATGATAAGGCCTGAGTAAGTTGTTTCAAACCCTCCTGTCCTCACATGTGCCAAATTTCTTTGTCGACAAGAAGTTTAGCTCTCAGCAAAATTAAGTGGTTTTCATTTAAAGAACCAAGTTTTGGAATAAAAAAAACTTAAATTTTTCTTTCAGTTGTTCTTTTGGGTTTTTTTTCATTTTTGCCAGTCCCCATTCTCCTGTGATACCTCACCTTCTCCTGGGAATACGCGCTGGGACGTAGCCTGACGGGCAGAGACAGCATCGTAAGAGTTTTAGGAGCCACGTATGTGCAGTGGACTCTGGCAACATTGTCTTCAGGTATGCCATGGCCCTTTAAATGATTTGAAAATGTTGGTACCCGTCTTCAGACATGTATTTCTTCTATGTGAGATCTCCAAAAACAATGAAATGAGGACACGGTGCGGGGTGGGGGGTGGCAGGACCACCTCGGGCTTTGTCTACAGGTGAGGTGACGCTGAATTCCAGCCTTGTGCGAGGGGACACGTGCTCTCACCCATGGCTGTCCCGTTGGCGTCAGGTTTGTCCCAGTTGCGGTGGAGCATCAGAGGGACCTGTTTCTGTCCAGCCACCCATGATGTTGTGTCCTTTCATACCTGGGGGAGAACCTGTCTACGCCGGTGTCAGTGCAGAAAGACAGCAGTCAGGCTGTGAGCAATGAACGACTTTCTTTCTTCTAACACTGAATTCAGATCCTGACAAAGAAAACAGACAGGTCGTGCAGGGAACAAAGCCTTTTGGTTCAGACCGTGCCAGGGTGGGTTGCACGCAGTGGGTAGGAAGGGCCTCGTCAGAGTTTGTGTTCAGCCAGTGTGTGCAGTGTCAGAAAAAAGCTGAAGTGCGTGTATTGCACAGGCGAGTAGCGAGTATGCTGATGACTCCGTTGACTTCTGTGTCAGGTCGAAAAACTTGTTTTCCCCAGTGTGGCTGTCTTATCTGTTGAGTGTACCATGTAGTAGATGTTTTAAAATCCTTATATTTCCCCCCATGATTACTTTTGGAATAAAGTGCATCTGCAAATGGATTTACACTCTCTAATTTCCTTCCCTGGCAATATGGCAACTTGAAGCTTGGCAAATACAGCTTTTATAACCTGTGAAAAATGTGCTCATAACGTTGTATTTTAACATGAGCTGTTCATTATTCTTGCCTTAATCTGAAAAACCTGATAATAAACATACAGGCAGGGAAAACTATTGCGACCATTGACTGGTTGTTATAATGACTCTGATTCAGTACCTTGAATGACTAAAATGAAATTGAACCTGATAACATCAGTTTTGCACAGCCTGTATTTTCTACCAGCTTTTAATCATTTTTCATAGCAACTCCCCATGAACGCCCCATCCTGGAAACACATTCTTCCGTTGTTCTCTGGCATTACGGGCTCCTTTTTTTTCCCTTTCTAAATAATGTTTCTTGCACTCATTCATCTGTGCTCCCTGTGTATCACCAGGTAGATTTGATGGATTTCTCGTATTAAAAACTGTCCGCTCAGTTATTTTAGATAACATAAACCCATCCACCAAAATGCAAATTGCTAGACATTCCTGCTGAACCGAAGCACTCATTCTGGTCCTGCTTCCCAACGCCTGCCCTATGGCCAGGCTTGCTCAGCTGAAACCTTCCAGACAGAGCTGGGTCTCAGAAACGCATCTTTGGAGTTGTCCGGCTGGCTGTGCCAAGAACGGATGGGACCAGCTTGGGGAGGCTGGCCTGAATGCATGGGAAGACGCGTGAAGTATCCAAAGAGGGAAGCAGTCATACACCCTTGTGGCAGGTCATTGTGCCCAAAACAGAAGCTGTGGGAGAAACTGGGAGGAAGGCGTTCCGAGAAAGTGAAGAAGCGATGTGTGGCGAGACCCTAGGGAAATGCAGCATGGGTTCAGACGGGCCTGACGAGGAGCAGCAGCACGAGGAGAGAGGCTCCCCTGCGACCCGGGGATGATCAGCTCCCGCTCTTCTGGCACAAACAGGCGAGCAAAGTACTGAGTAAGTAGCTGATGGGCTTCACGAAGGAAACAAAAAATAAAACTGCTCATTTCTTTTAGCTGGGCTTCCCCTGCCCTGGTTCACTCTGCACTTGCAAGGTGGAGAGCTGTTTGTGCGAAGGGCCATGTCTGGGGATGTGATCCATCATCTGGGCCGTTGAACAGAAAATGCATCTGCCATCGAGACCGCAAGTTGTGGGAAAAGCCTGAAGGACTGCACGACATTCAATCAAATTTCTAAGAGCAACGTAGTGGGTCTGTCACACTCTTGACTGAACAGTTGTACTTCTGCTGCGTTTTGACTGAGGAGTTTTTCTGTTTGACCTCTGCCATGAACCAGATGGGCCACACTGGGGCTAAAAAGGAAGTATTTCCTTACATTAACTTTTTCCTCCACTGTTTCTCAGCCCAGTCAGTTATAGTTGCTCAGGTCACTGCTCAGCAGCAGACGTGTGCATGCCGCAGCAGCCCAAGGAGTAGGGTGGGCAAGGGAGGTGCTTGGGCACAGTGTTGGGTGTCCCCATCAGGTGGCTGTGGGGGAGGCACAGCCGTAAGCACTGGGGACACATTTTTTCTCAGTCTGAAAGACGCTGTGGTATTACACAGAGCCCAAATGCCAGTGACTGCATCCAGCTGCATGAAAAAGTGTCTCCAGAGTTTATGGCTTCTCAGACGTTTAAGCGGTGGTATGTGTAATTCTTCACCACCTCCCACAATGGGAGAGGTGGGATTTCTCACCCTGAGGGATGCGTGTTGTACTGACTCTGTAGAGCGAATACGTGCTCCCAACTGGAATTTCACAGCCCGCTCCTCCTCCTCAGAGCTCCTGGGGCTTCTGGTTCCCTTTGACAGGAGGTATGCCACGGAAGAAGTCCCTCCGGGAGGGACAGAGTGTTACTTGGGCTAATTACCTTGCATTGTTTACAATCCTGGAAGCTTCTAAGTTGATCTGTTGAGTGCAAGAAGGCGAAAGTGGCTACAGTCTGTAATGTAACTTAACATGAACTAATGAAAATTTAAATAAAAAGAAGCAAACAAGTCCCTAATGAGCTACCTGAGCCATAGTTCCACAAAATTTAATTACTCTTTTCTTGGTATTAAACATTATGACACAGGGAGAATCTGTATCAAGGGCAGCCGTGACTAATGTCTTAGCAAGGAGAGAACTCTTGTGAGCAATTGTATCTCACCACATGCCTGGAAGATGGTACGGAGGAACAACTGAGGACCTCAGGTACAGAGATGGCAGAAACCGGCTGCTGGACGGGGCAGGTCATGAGCTGACCTCACCAGGTAAGTATAGGCAGGAGGTGTTTGATTTTTTCAGTCAAGAAAAAAGAAGATAATTTTAGTGCTTGTTGGAAACCCAGCTGCAGGCTACTGGTGGTTTGTCATTGGTTTCGGCTGTGATCTAAGTTACCGGTAAAGCTTGGTTCTACATAGGACTGGCCACAAGCTTGCAAGCCTTTGAAAATACCTGGCCAAATGCCTCAGGAACACCAAGTACATAGAGTTAAAGCTTTGTATCTCACACTTTGCCAAAATAAACCCTTCCAGAGGTTTAACACAACCATTTGGAGGGCAAGAATACCTATTAAACGCTCAGCACTCTCTCCCAAAGTAGCCCCTACCCACAGGTGCTGATTTATAAATAGAACTGCCACATGGAAGCAACTACTGGAGAGGTAAATATTGGTTTGCGCAGTAGATTCATGCCCATGTCTGGGAACGGGCTGGAGGTCTGGATTTCCCTCAGCTGTGATCCTGTTTACCACCCCACATTCAGACATCCTTCCCTGGTGTTAGAGATAGCAAATATGCCCGGGATTCACTGAGTTGCTGCTTTGTGTACCTCTGCCTCTGGAGTCGGCTTGCTGTGCTGGCAGAAGCAATCTTCATGAGAGGAGGCAGCTCCTCAGTCCTGAAGAGAGAGGCTTTGGTCCGAGGGGCGAGCAGACGGGGGATGCCGGCAGCTGCACCGGCTGCTGCTGCGGGTATTCTCCGTACGCTTTCCTTCTGGCAGCAGCTGGAGCTCTCTGTGTCTTGTCTGCAAAAAGAAATCCGCTGCCCATTGCTGAATGATCGGATTCCCTGTCCTGGAAAAAGAAAGCAGATCAGGAAAATAACAGTCCTACCTGTAGCACAAGGTATTTTGGCGGAGTTTGGAGGGCTGGAGGGCGATGCCGTAGCCCACTGCTCTCAGGTCACTGCCTGGTGCGGGGCAGCCCTGGTGAGCAGGGAGGGAGGTCTCCGACCTCCCAGGTTGCCTGGTTTGAAGGGCACCATCTCACGCACATCAGCAGTGCTGGGAGATGGGCAGTCTACCAAACACGGACTGTCTCCACTGACCGTCCCTCTTATACCCAATTTAATGTGCCATTTATAACCTTAACCACGTTTGGTCACACCGGTAGTGCCTCTCCCCTTGAACGTGTTCCACGAATCACAAAATATTCAGCCGGTGGTGAAGGCCATGCCTCCAAAACCTGGCGGTCAACTAGGAGAGCTGGATTTACATTCCTGCTCTGGGGACCCGTTATTTATAGGGCTAAAGGCCCGAGATGAGAATTAAGAAATGATGTGGAACATCTCGTGACAAAAACGTTGTCTGAACTTCTGTGATGAGTTTACTTGGCCGCTCTCCGATGAGGTACTGGCTTGACAAAATCGGGTGGTTGATAAAGTGTCATTTGCTGAGCAGAGCTTGAGGGAGATCATTCATCTCATGGCTGCGGGGAGTGCAAGGACCGGCTGTCAGCTCCCTGATGCAGCGTGACAGTGAGCCAGGCCACCACAGGGGAGGACACATTGATGGGGAAAAGGAGCCGTGTTTCATCCTGTGCATGTCTTGCATGTAATTCGTTGCATTTGCTGACGGCACTGTGAGGGATGAGCAGTTCATCACTCCTCAAGCCTCTCCCTTGCCTTTGCCCTCAGACATTTAATTTAATGTATGGTATGTGTTCCTGACCGCTCCAATGCCAGGAAACCTCTGGCTATAGCATTTTGATTGAGTTGAGTTTTTTCACGTGTTTTGTTGAGAATATGGTTTCACAAGAAATGCAGTGTTGCTACAAACCTTTTGTTACTTGTTGGTGCATGAGAAGAAGTTGGAATATTTACATAGAAATCTAAACGTATTAACATAGGAAAATAAACAAATGTATTTGTGACTTAATCCAGAGAGAAATACTTGTTTTGTGTTAAAGCGAGGATGGAGGAGCAGAAGAGCTGTCAATATTATTCTGTGCTATCTAAGTAGTGATAACAGGGTCAGTCTTTTGTTAACACCATTGCTTCTGTTTGACTTGTTTGACTTATTGAAGCCAAAGACCCGCGTTATTGCATAAATGCATTGGGCACAAATGCATTGTAAACACACTGATGTGGGAGAAGCTAATTAGAACGAAGAAGGGCGCTGCATTCCAGGTGCAGGAGCCATCAGTATTCTTCTGCTCTAGTTCCCTGAACCACTGCATTTATTAACCTTTAGCCAGATCAGAGACAATTTCTCCTGTTTCTTACATAACGTTGGAATTATAATTGACAGCGCTGATGAAAGGGAGAAGTCTCCCTGCAACTCAAATTAATCTTGCTTTCATGTAGAGGGTTTTAGAACAAGGGTCTTATCAGCTGTGAATAATTGTCTCATTAACTGTGTACTGGAGATGTACATATATGCATATTAGTCAGAGTGGCGCATATATTTGGCTGGAAAATGTTATGGCATGCTTCAAGCTGCATCGGCGATGTGAAATTCCCTGTGCACGGCATGTTTATGTAGCTGGAGCGGCATTGCTAAAGAGGCAGGAGCAGACGATAGCGGTGTGTTTGGGTGCAGTTATGGAGGACTTCTTGTTAGCAGGCATCAGAAAGAAAGCTTTCACCCTCGTAGACAATTGGACAGTTTATCAGCATTTGGCACTCTGTTAGAGAAAACAGAAGTGGGTTTTCTCAAGACTTCCACTGCCACTCTCACTACGCTGGCTGCTTGGAGCGTGCAGTGGGTCCCGTGGGACTCAGAATTTGCTGCCTCGTCACAGAGAGCGTTCCGAACGGGTTTCTCTGATACCTCTAGGAAAAGTTAGTTTCGTGCTGGTCTTGTAAATCCCAATTCACAGCAAATTTTGGAGTCTTCAGTAGACAGAAAAAGCTGCCAAAATTCATTTGTATGAGAGTGGCAAGTTGACTTAGCCCTTAAATCCTTCTGAACATTAGGAAAACCAAAGAATCCATTTACAGTCTTCTGATTGCACCCCTTGGTTCTATGTTTTTTCTGTGTGGTCAGAAAGACAGTTCTTTTTAATAAAATCAGGTGGTGTATTTCCAAAAGGGCAGGTCTCTAGTCCTTAAAGTGACGAAGCAGTTACCCCAGAGATGACTTTCCTTAGTGCAGAAGCTGCGGCTGCGTGCGACAGGGGCTTCCACCTGCAAGATTAACCTGGCTGCAGTGCAATAACTAATTGCTTTCTGGCACAAGGAGTGTCTTATTATTGCTTGTAGTTCAGAGACAATTCAACTCACACATGTGTATGCTGGCATGAGGAAAATGCCAACTGCTCTTATTTCCAGCAAAACAGTGGTATAATTGTCAAGCTGATGAAAAACAAAAGCTTCCTCATAATTTATTTGTTATTAAATGAACAAAGAAAAAAATCTGCTGTTTAACTAAGGAACCATTTCCACAGTTTGCTGCAAAACCAGATAACATTTAATACTGGGACCATTACTGATGAAGTTGTTGAAATATCACTCTCAGATGAATCCTCATGCTTTTAATCTAAGCAGAGTTTTTAGGTATTGTTCATTTTATCTTATCATTTTGCCAAAATGACAGTCACTTTATGTAAAGCACATCACCACATTATAGGAATATTTCCTACTTTCGGCTACGTTATACTTTCCTTTAAAGAGGAAAATAAAATACCACCTTTTTTTTCTTAAGTCTTCTGTTTGCCAGCTGCAGCTTTGATCTGACCTGAGGATTTTCGCACCCGACCAGTAAGTGCTGGGAATCCAACTCACGGCGAGCGGAGCGGCCAGTGCTGTGCGGTGTAGTGCACAGCAAGGAGATGAATAGAGCAGCAAGAACATTTCCGCCGGTTGTGTCGAGGTGAACGTTTGCAGAATAGTGCTGCTACGGACTGCAGATAGTGGAGCCTGCTGGGCTGTTTCCAGAAACAAATTGAAAAATGTCCAATAACATATTAATTACCAGTTAGAAAAGAATATTGGTAGGGTTGCTGAAGTGATTAATTGTTTAGCTTATTAAATTATTTTCCTAGCATATGATTTTTTTCACAGAAATAAATTACTTTGAGTATTATAGCTTGTGCTTATGTGAAAAAAAAACAAGGTATTTTCTAAGCCATCAAAATTATTTTCTCCTGTATTTCTATGGAAAATAATAGTGAGGATTCAGCAACACTTGTGACTTGTCTGGAAGAAAAAAGATAATCAGACACTTCATTATGCTTTCAAAGAGGCATGCAGATTTTTGAACCAGACCCTTACAATCAGAGAATTGTGGAACTGTGTGGACAAATTTTGTGAGGAGCACCAATTTTCTGATCAATCAACAAAATGCAATTCAAGAACAGGATTATGTTGTCTTTGAGGAAAGATGGAAGGTGCTTAGTGAATTAATTTTCTGTCAAACTCAGCACTTTATTAAAGCAGAAATGGAAGTCCATGTATGAAGCCTTCCAAACCATCAGTCATGACCAAACTCCAAGCTGGACATCATGCTAAGAAGTCATACAAATCTGAGGCAAGAAGATGAAGGAGGAAGTGAAACAGAACTGCTTAAAACTGCAGTTCATCCAAAGATTGGCTGCTAAAAGGTGTAAGCCCCTTCTCCCTCATTTTTTAAGGCTGTTACTAGTGTGGGGGAACCTATCTAAACTGGTTAGTTGGTCAGTAGATACCAGCATTCAAACGTGCAAGTGGATACTCTGTTGCTTCTTAGAATTGTCTTCTATTGTTTGTGAAACTTTTCATTACATATTGAAGATTCATATTACTTGTGTAAACCAATGAGGTTAATGATTTGTCATTAATAGGGCATAAGACTCTCCTGGTGCAGTATGTCACGTTATGAGCAATTGGCTTTTAATTAAGGAAATTCCAGTGTAATCTGTCCTTTCAACGTTACAATCTAATTTAGTAGGAAGAATATATTAAATGCAGCAACTTGCCACCTCCAAATATATTATCACCTTCAAACTTCTAAATACAGTCCTACCACAGGGGGACATACTGCGTCTTTGCAAAGCCCGGATGACTGATTATTGTTATGTCTCTGAGCTAGGTAATGTGCCGCGGGTCATAGTGACTTGGGGACATGCCTATCCTTGACCCCAGTGCAAGGATGGGTCATGGTCATGCAAGTTGACTCCTTCACCCTCAGTAGGTATATTCTTTCTTCATTATGTGTTGAGGAAGAGCGATTCCCTTTTCAAGATGTGATAAGAAATGGCCATAATTGGGCTGAGGAGAGCTATAAAGTGTAATAAAGTTTGGCTTGCTGAGCTGATCAGCAAGACCTCACTATTACTGCAGCTTCATTTCTCTGGCCACGGCACCCAAATGGATTCAGAAGCATGACTTGCTCCCCATGCTGGGTGTTAGAGCATTAAAGAGTGCTGCTTAAGCAACTCCTACTGATCTGGTGGACGTAGGAAATACAACAGGGTTGATTCAGTGCTGGATTCAGTACACAACAGCCCTGTGGCAGGACATACTTTTTAAACAGCCTTTACCTGGTTTATTATTCTGCTGAGGTGTGGTACTGGAAACATTAGTCCACACTTTTCCTGTTGCTGTACTGAAAAGTGGAATATTACCTTTATGTCCCAACAGGGCTAGCGAATTAAATGAGCTCTTATGCTGGGATCCCTCCATCTGCTCACCTGTCCATGGGTGGAAACACTGTAGGAGCCAGGTCTTTGTCCAAGTGTATCACGTACTGACTGGTGCAAGACAGGCCAAAGAGAAAAGCATCTAAAGTGTGTTCACACAGGTGGTGATATTGGTATAATTATGCCAGTTAATTTGGTGGTAGATTCACCTGTGTAAACAAGATTAGAGGACCAGGCCCTATTCAATGATGAATTTAGATGACAGCTTAAGTGAAGAGATTTATGACTTTTTAAAATATGTGTCTGAAACAGGTATGTCGTATCAGATTCAATCCTCTTTAGTGCTGCCTATAATCATGCCCCTATTAAAATGACACTTTTAGGGACTATTTATCTGATAGGCTCTCAAGTATTCATTACCTTAATTACCCAGTATAAATCACTCAGGATACTCTATCCTTGTTTGGCTGAAAAATAATTACTTGCTATTATTCAGGTGCTAATCACCTAATCTTAATCTTTTGCTAGTTTATTATGGATTTTCAGAGGAAAATTTAAAGGAGAGTCTTAAATATGTCTGTTCCCTGACTTGTTTAATAAGAGCAGTGTGTCCATTCTGCCTCTGGAGAACTTCCACAGATCGTGTCAGACGGTGGAGACACGCAACTGTCTGCACGTGGTGCTGGGAGGTGCAGGACGGGGTCCGCTTTGCCGTGGGGTGCTACGTGCTCCAGCTCTCCGAGAGCTGCGCGTGAGCGTTGCTTGATCCGTTCTGGTGGGATCTCCTGTTAGCACGTTTTGTACAACAGCTCGGGCTGTTCTCCAGTGGTGCCGAGCGCTCGCCACTGCAAGCGGAGTTGGCTCCTGCTGCCGCCTCTGATTCGGAGCAAGGCCTCGAGGCAGACCACCTGCCAGCTGTCTTCCTTTCCTTGACTCACTGCAACTGGTGAAGCTGCTGGGTGTTGTTGGTGCTTTGTAACGTGGACGTGCAAAAGTGGATCTGTGACGGTATTTGCCCGCGTGCTTTCTATTGACGTGAGGCTTGGAATCCACGAGGCTGAGTTGCGCTGCGCGCGTTTGTTTCGTCAGGATTTCTCACCGGCGTACGTGAGTACCGTGCAGCAACTCTGGCGTTGCTCCGCACAGAAGATGGTGGCTTTGGTGGGTGCCCTCTGAGATGCCAGCTGTCAGTGGCACTGCAGGAGAGGCGTTGCCCCTGTCGGATGGTGAGTGAGCGTTAGCCTGTGGACAGACAATCTTCTGCAGGCCTGGCTGTGGTCAGTGGCGTCTGCAGCCAGCGCTGGCTGAGGGCCACGTGTGCAGAGCCAGCATCTGGAGCCTGAGCCTTCCAACGCCGTGAATCCTGGAGATCTGCAGTACAGGAAAGTGAGTACCCAGAAGCCAAAAGCTTTTTATTCAGGCCATTTTCGCTGTGCTCCCAGAATATAAGAGCATGTGTGTGCAGAGTAGGAAGACAGTGCACTTATAAATCGGAAGATCACCTCATTGTTTCTTAGATTTTCTGTGGAGGCCCTACAAGCATAGTTACAGACTCCCGTGAACCAGACGGGACAACGGAGACTCTCTATTCCCAGCCTGCCTACAGCCAGGTCACACTTTGTCACGCTGTACCTTGACAGCGTGCCATCCTGGCCCGACAAAATCTGCCCGTTGCTGGTGCCATGTGTCACTCACAGTGGTAATGTCCGAGCACTTCTCAGTCAGTCGATCTCAAAGTCGTTTATAACAGAGGTCGTATCACGGTCCTCGTGTTGCAAGGTGATTGTAAAGACTTTCGTAAGGTCACTGATCAAATGCGTCAAAGAGCAGAAAGGAGACCCGTAACTGAAGTCCTGGTCATGTTCTGCGTTCACTAGGCTGCACTGCTTCACCTGCACACAAAACATGTCCTGAACCATGTCCTAAAGATATGCTGACTAATATCCTAAAAATGTGGAGAAGCTTTAGCTTGTAAGATCAGTCTTTTTGGAGGTTGTAGTGTCTGTAGACTCTTCACTGTAATCTAGCGGCTTGGCACAGGCCAGAAGAACCCCACAGCATTTTATCTCGTTAGTGTCATCACTGGAATTATTTATGAATGTTCTTGGTTTATCTTGGTCTATCTGCTTTCAGTAGTACTCTGTAGGAATAGTGATTTTTTTTAAATCAGATTAAAGATATATTTACCAGTACTATTTACAGCTGATGTGATTTTTTGTGACAGTTAGGTGAGCAAACAATTACAAGGTATGATGTTGGCTGTGAAAAATTTAATATTTTGTCTATCATAATCAAAGTAATGCTGATCAAAAGATGGTATGAATAGTATGTGAATTAATATTATCGTGCAAATCTCTTTAAGTGTTGGTACTCTTTGATGTGGCTGTGTAGAAAAGCCTTATGAATCAGGGAACATTAGGGGAAAAGTGACTATTTCTGATAAGAAATTCTACCCGCTCAGTAATACAGACAGATTGGCTGTGCTAAATCACTTTACCAGGCTTTTCAGTGCGCTTTTTTTTTTTTTCCTGTTTGTGACTTTTTTCTTTTATTTGGCTATTGAGATGTTGGGTGGGAGGAGGAAGAGAGAGAGTTGTCTTTAAGGGAAATATATCTTTTATTATTACTATAATATCACAGTATCTGTACACAGTATCTGTACACAGTATCTGATGTTGCACTCATTTGAATTTCATTCTTCCAGAAATGCTGAATTTTTTAAGTCACTGATTGAAATGAGGAAAAGCTCTCCATGATGATTTGTTTGGGGTATACCCCTGTAAGAGCCTCAAACTCATCAGTTCTCCACGCCTGACGCCTCCGAGGAGCCTCTGTAGCTCGGCATTTTTCTCTGCAGAGCGCACTGCAGCCTCTCACAGCCTCGGGCTTCCCTGGCATACTCCTTGTACAAGCACTCAGTTTACCAAGTGCACCACACCTCTGGTCTGCTTTTTCTCCCTGGAACTAATTCCAGTTTTCTCTTTGTTTCTAACTTCTAACAACCTTCTGACTCAAAAAGAGACAACCGTCCTTACCGTACCTGTCCGCAAGGCTTGGCACGAAGCCTGCTGGAAACTGCACAGGAATGTATGTGTGCTTATGTGCCATGTTTATACACTTTAAAAGAAATTAGTTTGAAGTGCTTCCATATGAACACCAAATTTCCACTTTGTCATTGAAAAATGGAGCTGCTTTCAAGTTAAAAGTGAAATATATACGGTGATAAAATGCTCAGGTGCATATCTGATTAACATCATAACCTGATTTTTATGGCACCCTGGCCAAATGCAAATGTAAATGAGTGCGACATATGAAGATAGACCCTTGTTTGAATTTCATTGTTTGCCAAATGTGGCAGGACAAATCCGAAAAATCAGTGAAAAAGCAAGTAACTTTCTGCTCTGTTGGATACATTTGCAAATGCCCTTTAATGATATGGGAGAATATACTCTGACAAAGTCACTGATGAACTCTATTGATCCAAGCCGTATCTGTTTGATTCCCTTACAAACCTCATGTGCAATAGTGTTCTGCACTTCAAAACGTGCCTTTTCTTTCCAGTTGAAGATTTTGCTTTTTACACTGTGAGAAACCTTTTGAACCACCGCACCTGCTCTTAATGCTGCACTATTAACGGCTCTGCAGGACTCGGCCATTTGCTGGTATTGGTCAATATGTGCATTCAAAATTAGTAGTGCGAGTGTTTAAGTGTGAGTGCTACTTAAATTACATTTTTAACTAGCAAGCTGTTGGAATCTCTGTCACCAATAACTGCCAGAAAAAGTAATTTCAATCTCTAAACTTACTTTGGAATTCACCGTATGCCAGGAATTACTTAGGTCTGTCAGGGCTCCCCAACAAAAGATTTAGTGATAAAACAGGTATTGTTTAAATTGTAAGTTTCTTTCAGTAAGTTCCCAGACTGATATCTTGTTTTTTGGCTGTCTGGCAAGAAGCAAAACTTTTTAGCAGTTCATGTATAAAATCCTGCAAAATTGAAATGCTACTGACTACTCCACAGTACACTGAACCATGATGGAAGATCTGGATAGCAAGGCTTTATTGTTGGGCTTCCATTCCTACAATAAATTTCCTTTATTCTAAGAAGAGAAACTTCTCATAAATAGCACTTTTTTCTGGCAAATTAAATTAAATGGAGTGGGTTTCCTTGGCACCGGCCCTCGTGACTGCTGAGGCCTGCAGTAAGAGCTGAAGTCTCCCACACCACACCTGAGCTGCATGGCAGATCTTGGTGTGCGGCTCGCTCACACTCGCCAAGGCCTGAGAGAGGCTGAAGCTGACGGAAGCTGACGGATGCCCTGCCAGCCGCTGCACGTTCGTGTTTTATAACGTATCCCCCATATTGTGTCAGGCCCTGAAAATAGACTGCATTCTCAAAAGCTGTCTAATATGTCACGGCTTTATTACAATAAGTTCCAGGCACTGCGAACGAAGCCCTGGAAGCTGCAAGCGCATCAAGGTCAGGTGAGGACAGGGAGCTGAGCTCAGCGGCCCCGTGATCTGAACAAGTCCAACAGCCTCATACAACACTCAGTTTTCCACTGTGTAGCTTGCTCAGATGCCTTGGTGTTCATCAGTGAGCTGCGCTTCTCAGGTGGAAATAGTTGCTAGGTTTCTGTAAGCCTGAAGAAGGTTTTACCATGAGGAGCACACGCAGTGCGCTTGGCTGCCGGTGGTGTTGCCTAGTCGTTGCACACATAGTTACAGGAGATCAGAGGAAAAAGTGAAAAGCTCATTACTTTTGGTCACAGTCATTATGTAAAAACATGGCAGTGGATCCCCGTACGTGAGTAGACACAAGGGGACAAAAAAAAGTGGGTGCTGTCTGCCAGCCATTCCTACGGTGTTTCTGTATGTGCCCACTTGTATATTCATATATTGTGTGGGGGTAGTGTGTGCAGGGTTTTAGTTCAATCCATTACAAGTAGGTAATGCTAAGACATTGTTTTACTAGGGAAAGAGAGGGTTTGCTTTCTTATTATCTAAATATTTTTTAAAAATGAAAGGGAAAACCAGTGACAGTCTTTGTGTTGTGCTGTCACAGGAGGGATAAGAAAATTAACATTAAAAAATACACGTGAATCTGTAGCAGTGTTCCCGTATTATCTGAGCCGCCTGTAATTTAGCACCTAATTGTTTTGCAAATGTTACGCAGCTTAGGTAGGAATTGGAAGCTAAAGCTTCTAAAAGGAGTCTGCTAGCCCTAGGTGCAAGGCCAGTGCGATGAGGGCACATTTGAGGCGACACAGCTAGGAATGCAAGGTCAAGTTGCTGAAGAAAGAGAATTAGAAAAAGAGGCGGCGCATCCGGAGGCTGCCGAGTCCCCGCTCCCGGCGCCGGTTCCAGGGCTGCCGGAGTATTTGTGTGACTCCCTCACTGGACAGTGTGCACAGCCACTGCTCCTTCGCAGCTGGCAGCGGTGCTCTGCTTCCAAACACAAATTCCCTTAGATGACCTATTCATGTCTTCTAAGTTTCATTCCTTCAGGGCATGCTTCCATTGAGTTATTAAAGATTTTTATTATCCTTTCATGAGTGCATAACATTTGAGCCTTAAATTGAGGTCTGGAATTCAGTTCTGGAAAGAATTATTTTTCCTTTGTCCTTTAATTCTGTTGTTATGGGAAATCAGAAAATACTGCAGAGCGTGCCATAAAATTAAAATAGTTAATGCAAAAATCTTTTCTCCACTGTGACAGGATAAGATGAAAATGTTCTGCATTGTTTGTCTGTTTCTTAATGAGAAATAAGGAGTATTATAGATATTAAGAGACTCCCTAGGGCTAATGTGAGGTCAATGTACTGAAAGTTTCTGATGTTTAATAAATTATAAACTAGCCATGCAGGATGATTTTAAAAGGTTTAAAAAATATTATTATTTGTGAGTTTGGGTTTTTTTCCCTGGTTTTGGTTTGGGTAATGAATACAAATGCATTGCACCTTTGCAATTTCTGTCTGTTCCCATATGAAATTCACGCTGACATGGAGAGGCCAGTGCTCCCTGGGGAGATGCGCTTGCAGGCGGGCAGCTAGGTTCATCGTCCACTTGCCTCTGCAGAAAGCAACCAGGAGAACGTCTGTTCCAAGCTAGAGCTGCTGTTCATGGACCGGCTTCAGACGCTGGCAGCAGGCACATGCCCCCAGAGCAGCCCAAAGGTGAGTAATGGGCTCTCAGCCCTGGAGCCCGACCCTGAGCTGAGAGACACACGAGTTGTTTGCAGAGAGTCACAACAGTTATTTACAAGGCGAGCAGAAAGCAGTGGGAGTCTGCGTGGCTGGGAGATGAGAGGGTGAGTGGCACTGAAATGCTAATGTCTTCTTTGCCAAAGGGGGTAAACAGAATAATGCCTTCAGTTACAGCACTTAGTCCCTCTCCAGTTAAAAATAAACGAAACCGAAAACAAATTCAAAGAAAAGGGGGAAAAAAACCCTATAGTCATTTGGTGAGGGAGCTTTCTTTTGGAGTTTGTAGCAGCAGTCATTGTACTGCAGGAGTAGGGATTGTGCCAGGTTTACTGAAATTGGGATGCTAAGGGGCTAAATTATCAACTTGTCTTGTTACAGGTGTGTGGCTGCCTTAAAGGGAGTTCACCTGCACTTTAAAATAAATTAATAAATAATAATATTGGCAGCAGCTGGGTTTGCTGCTTCTTAGAGTCCTGCCACACCTCTTCCTGGGGGAGAAGAGCATGCTCTCTCATTTTCCCTCCTGTTCTTCACACAAAGCTGACTGAGCGTGGAGGCAGCTGCTTGATGGGGTGAGTTATGAGTGCAAGTTTGTCGTCTCAGTATGCTAGGACTTGATTGTTTGGCAGTTCCTTCTCTCTTGGATGTGCTATTCTTGAGCTTTTGTAGAACATTACTAATAAAAGAGAGGCTAGG